>Ga0181352_1000796_pt1 | contig 12863 bp, 20 predicted proteins | sample Fa13VDMLBSN_FD_130103 | JGI IMG/M metagenome (GOLD analysis project Ga0181352, IMG submission 130103) | Freshwater viral communities from Lake Michigan, USA - Fa13.VD.MLB.S.N | ecosystem: Environmental > Aquatic > Freshwater > Lake | place: USA: Michigan | collected 2013-09-23 | reverse complement strand
TGAAAGGAAGCTCTTCTAATGCGAACTCGTAAGCGCGTCGCGCCAGACCTTTCAATCAACATCAAAGCTCCTTCAAAGCTTCTTACAGAAGGGCAGGCAAAGGAGCTTCTTCGGCGGCATATCAAGACAGCCGAAGGCCATACCGATCTGAAGCTACGCTCTGGCGCCTCTGCCACGGTTATTTGGCGCGCAGCTCTATCAAACTGGCACGTCTTTTCAACACCAATCCCGCACAGTATTTGCGTAGCACTTGGCTTTTCTCGCGTTCGAGCCTACCGCTGGACCAATGCTGACAAATAAAGAAAAAGCGCGCCGCTTTTGGAACAAACGGAAGCTTATCTACGCTCAGCTTGCAGCGCGTAGCGATCCTGCAGCGCCAGCTTTCGCGTGGAAAACGCGGTCAGAAGAGTGGGATCTTCTCCGGCATTGCCGCCGCTGGGAACCAGCATTTACTGCTGAGATCGACGCGAAGATCCGCCGCTGGCGGCTACGGCCTGATCCTATGTCCTGGAAGCGGATCGGAGCGCGGTTAGAGATTCCTTGGGTTGTCGTGCGGCAGCGCGGTGTTGGCTTAGGCTTCCCGATTCAGCAAACATGGAAAGAAGCTTCTTATGCAACTCGACAACGATCTGCTTGGTATCTGGCTGAAGGCGGAGACGCTGATGAAGGAGGAGATTCGTTTCTTGATCGAGACGATTCAGACCCAACGGAACCAGCTTGAAGACGACGGGTCCGGTTACGAAACAAAAGCTACCTTGCGGGACAATTCGCGCTTGCGCGAGCTTGCGACTATGCCGCGGGACCGCCCCCCGCTTGCGGAGCGCCCGACGATCTTCGCCCTTGGCGATTATTTTACGGTCTAGCCCCGATTTACTCTTGCCACTTCGGGGATTTTCGGCTACATTCCCCCTATAGCCAATCCCGGCTAACCCCCAAAGAGGAACCCTTCTATGGCATCCATCACCATCCAGCACGCCGAGTGGAACGTCGAGCCGCGCTACGCGACCGGCCACGTGCTGAACGAGAACGAAGCTTCTGCCCTCAACCAGACCTTCTTCGAGAATATCCGGAACAACTGGGCCTCGCGCATCAAGACCGCCGCGGAAAACTCCCAGACGCTTTCGCAGGACGATCTCGATCGCTACGTGCAGGAATACCAGTTCGGCGTTCGCTCGCTTGTGAACCGCGAGCCGAAGGATCCCACTGCCGCCGAGGAGCGTCGTCTGGCTCGCGCCGCGGTGTCCGAAGCGATCCGCGCGCAGGGCCTGCGTCTCAAGGACGTGCCGGACGAGCAGTTCGATGCGTTCGTGGACTCCATCAACGATGGTCGTTTCCGCGGTCAGGCGGAGCAGATCGTCGCCGCAAAGAAGCTGGCTGCTACCCCGCTGTCTCTCGACCTCAGCGCCTTTACCGCGCCCGCGGCCGAAGCCTAAGCAGCAGAAAGGACCGGAGGGGAAACCTTCCGGCTTTTTTCAGCTCTAATCGAAATAGGAGCCTTTATGATCCTAGTCATCTGGTCCGAGATTCCCGAAAATATCAAGCTCTTCCTGCTTCCTTCGACAGAAGAGAACCACCGCATTGCAGCGAAAGCGCACGGGCACTATCTCGGTTCGGGCGCGCAAGAGCCTGCGAAGGAACTCTGGGGGATTCTCTCGAAGGAAAATCCGATCTACGATGAAGGGGATTTCACTCTTCCCGCAGGCATTACCCCGACGGAACAATATTCTCTTGTTGTTGTTTCCGGCTGCTTTCTTTGAAAGCTCTTGCGCGTAGCGTGGGGCGAGTAGTATGGTGTCTATGTCGCTTGCGCCAAAGGAACCTTAATTATGGCTAAAGACGAGCAGAATCCAGATCAAGACCGCATTCTCGTCAGAATAGACCGAGATATTCTCGATGACTTCCGGCGCTTCCACCCACAGCACGGCGCCATTACGAAGTTTGTCCGCACAGCGATGCTTCACCATATCGACCGGCTGAAAAAGATCGAGGAATCCCTCCATGGAACTAAATCCGCTAGCGCTCAGCGAGATCCTGCAGAAGAACGCCAAGGATCTTACGGACTCTGAGATCGACCAGCTTATCGCAGGCTTCCGCGCGGAACGGGCAAACTACTTAAGCGCTGAAGCGGCTGGAAAGCGCGCGAAGTCTTCCCCGATTTCCGACGCGGAGCGCAAAGCAAAAGGCGCCAGTCTTACTCTTGACATGCTCGGGCTGAAGAAGACCTGAGCTTTTGCCCGCTTGGCGAAATTGGCAGACGCAGCGGATTTAAGCTCCGCTTCCTTCGGAGTGTCGGTTCGAGTCCGACAGCGGGCACCAACAAAAAGGCAGCAATAAATGACGCTTTCCCCTTTCCACCCAACTAACCCCAAGCTGCAATTCGCAATCGACAACACCTCGATTTCTACCTTCAAGGATTGCCCGCAGAAATACTTCTACAGTATTATTTGCGGCTGGCGCTCCACCGGCACGGCTCCGCCGCTTGTCTTCGGAGGCGCGTATCACGATTGCCTCGAGCGCTATGACGCTCTACTTTGTTCGGGCCTTTCGCCGAAAGATGCTCTTCGCGATACGATTCGGCACGCTTTTAGCTTCGAAGATTTCGGCGATGATGAGCGCCGCACGCGAAGCAGCCTTGTTCGATCGCTGGTCTGGTATGCGGATCAATACGCTTCGGACGTGCTCACTACGCATACTTTCGCAAATGGCCGTGTTGGCCTTGAGATGAGTTTTAGCTTTGAACTTCCTTGGAAAGTCGCAGGCACAAACGACAGCTTTATCTACTCCGGGCACATCGACAAGCTCGCGCTCTACTCTGGCGATCTCTACGCAGTCGAACGCAAGCATACAGTCTCATCTCTTGGGGATCAGTTCTTCAACCGATATACGTTCTCTGGCCAGACTTGCGGATACGTCTATGCAGGAAAGGTCGTATTCGATGTTCCTGTCGTCGGGGCTATCATCGAAGCAACTCAAGTAGCTACCAATTATTCGCGCTTCGGGAGAGTAGTCGTCCACCGGATTAATTCCCACCTCGAAGAGTGGCTACAAGATCTCAATTACTGGTCTCGCCAGCTTGAGTATTGCGCAACGCACCAGTATTGGCCGCGCAACACGGAATCCTGCTCCAAATACAACGGCTGTCAGTTCCGTAAGGTTTGCGGAAAAGACCCTGCGGTGCGCGAACTGGTGCTTAAGTCAGAATTTGCGGTGCGGCATTGGAATCCGCTAGAAACCCGAGGCGATTAAAAAAGCTCTTGCTTCAAAAAACTTCCCCGGCTACTATAGCCTACAACAACGAAGAGCAAATGATGCCTTCCCTCGAAGATTACTCACAAAATGACCCGATCAAGATGCTCGTGCTTGGCAATTCCGGCGCAGGAAAGACTGGCCTGATTGCCACCCTGGCGAAAGACTACCGAGTCTTTATCGCCGACTTCGATAACGGCCTGCCGATCCTGATGGACGAAAAAGTCCTCGCAAAGGATCTCCGGAAGAACATCTACTTCAAGAGCTTTTACGATCCGGTGAAGCCGGACGTTGCTGGGCGGTTGCTTCCGTCGGCAGAAGGCTGGAATAACTTCGTGCTGACGCTTCGTGATTGGAAGGAGTCCGGCAATTCCTTGGGCTCGATCCATTCTTGGACCGCTTCAGACGTGTTCGTGATCGACTCGCTTACGTTCATGGGCAACGCAATTTTCAACAGCATCTTGCAGCTCGCTGGTAAGCTTGGCCAACGGCCAGACTTCACGCTTTGGGGCGCTGCAGTTGACGCGCAAGAGGCTGTGCTGGAAACACTTTTCTCCCCAGCGGTGAAGTGCAACGTGGTCATCACGTCGCATCTTCGGCTCGTTGGAGATGAAACCGCTGGGGGCATTCAAAAGCTGTTCCCCAGCGGAATTACCAAGAACTCTGCGCAACGCATCGGGCGTTATTTCAATAACGTCGTGCTCGTGCAGAAGTCTGGTTTCGGCAACAACGTGAAACGGGAAATCATCACCACAGCAACAAGCAACACTGAACTGAAAACGACTAAACCCTCAAAAGTTCCTGCGATCATCCCGCCCGATTTGGGCAACCTGTTCAACCTACTGAAGAGCACATCATGACCGACATGACCGATATCCTCTCCCGCCCCGCTGGTTCGATCGAAGCGCCGAAGCAGCTGCCTCCTGGGCAGTATCTCTTCCGCGTGCTGGAAGGCCAGACGAAGAAGCCCGACGGCACCCCGCTCATGTCCTCCACTGGCAACCAGATGGTTGTCTTCCAGTGCCAGGCTGAGTCGCCGATCAGCGTGGATGCGGACCTGACCGGGATTGAGTTCCCGATCCGTATGCCGCTGCGTTTCGCGCTGACGCCGAAGACCGCTTTCCGGTTCCAGACGTTCCTCGTGGATCATCTGCGCCAGGGTGCGGACGGCGCTTCGCTGGCGGACCTCATCGGCACCGCCACCGGAAAGCTTTTCCGCGGCACCGTGACGCATGAGGCAAGCAATCAGCCGGGCAACAACAATCTCTACGCTTCGCTGCGTGAGACGTTCCCGGCTGAATAAACCGCGCTTGCGCGCTGGCCTGGGCACGCCATAAAAAGGCCCAACCCCCAGCAACAATAAGGTTTTCCTGGTGCTAATCTCTATCGAGCTGATCGACGTTCCACCCGAGCGCCAGCGGAAAGACCTTGGCGATATCAACTCTCTTGCGAATAGCCTTGCGTCTTCGATCGGGCAGATCACGCCGATCGTCGTCGCAGAAGCCGAAGGCCGCTTCATCCTTATCGCAGGTGAACGCCGCCTCACCGCCGCAAAGAAGCTAGGCTGGTCCGGCATCGATGCAGTTTTCAAGTCGGATCTTTCTGACTCCGAGCTAGTCCTTATCGAGCTTGAAGAAAACATTCGGCGGAAGCAGCTGGAGTGGCAAGAAGAAGTCGCTGCGGTTGCGAAATACGCGCAGACGCTGAAAGCCCCGAACGAAGCCGTAGGTAAGGCTCTTGGCATTCCTGGTCAGACGGTCAGCCGGATGATTACCGTTGCGGAAGCCATACTCGTAAACTCGGATCTTGCAAAAGCGCCTTCTTGGTCTTCTGCGTATCAGATGTATCAGACGGTTGTGCAGCGGAAGACTTCTGCGGCTTTTGAAATGTTGCGAGCGGGAGAGACTCCTACTGCACCGCCCCCGATAGCCGCCGTGGCCGCCGCCCTAGGGCTTCCCGCGCCGCCCGCACCCGTAGCACCCCCCGGCACCACGGCGCCGCCTACGCCCTTCCCTGCCGCGCCCCGCCCTATGTCGGCACCCCGCCCCTTCCGTGCCGTAGCCCAGGACTTCCTCGAGTGGGCGCCCAACTATATCGGAATGCGCTTCAACCTCATCCATTGCGATTTCCCTTACGGACTCAACATGGACAAGGCGCCGCTGCAAAACTCCGGCGTGCGCTGGGACACGATCGACAAGCGATACCCGGACTCGCCAGAGCTTTTTGACAAGCTTTGCAGGGCTTTCTTTGATAACCAGGATCGCTTCATTGCGGATGCGGCGCATTGCATCTTCTGGCTCACACCGCGAAACTACGGAAAGCTGGCTTCGCGCTTCGCGCATTACGGCTGGGCTGTAAGCGAGTTCCCGCTGATCTGGCACAAGAGCGACAACGCAGGTATCGCGCCTGATGTTCGGCGCTGGCCGCGGCGCACGTATGAGATGGCGGTCTTTGCGTCTCGCGGAGACAACCGGATCGTGAAGGTGAAGGCTGCAAGCTTCTCCGGCCCGACGGCAAACTCGACCGGCGAATATCACCTTTCGGAAAAGCCCGCGCCGATGCTGGCGCATTTCCTTGAGATGGTAGTCGATCCGACGACTCGAATTCTCGATCCGACTTGCGGCAGCGGAACAGCGCTTCGCGTTGCGAAGAACCTCGGCGCGGCTCTTGGCCTGGGCTTCGATGTGCAAGAGCAGCACGTTGATTACGTGAATAAGCAACTGGAAAAATCCGATGCCGACTGATCCAATCACGGCGCAGCTTCAAACAGAGCTTGACGCCCGTGCAAAAGCGGGTATGCTCAAGTATGGCATTTCGGTTGCAGACAGTCCGCTTGCACTCCGCGCGTGGCTTCAGCACGCAAAAGAAGAAGCCTTAGACTTCGCGGTATATCTGCAAAAGATAATCAATAAGCTCGACGCGAATGACAGCTAAGATCCTTCTTGTCGTGGACTTCCCTGCCGAGGCCGATCTTCGGCAGGGGACTCTTCTAAGCATGGGCTCCGCGCCGGGCAAGGAACTCGATAGTATCCTTGCCGACGTGGGGCTTTCGCGTAGCGACGTTGAGATCACTTCTATTTTTACGACTCGCCCGCCGAACGGTGATATCAATGCCTGGGCGATTGACCGAAAGAGCATCAAGGCTTCGGTGGATTTGCTTCGCCCCTGGCGTGCGATCCCTTGCAAGAAGGGTGTAGCTGATCCGAAGCTGGTACAGCCCGCGCTTGAGCGCCTTGCAAATACGATTGCGAAGTGCGCTCCGAATGTGATCGTGGCGCTTGGGAATATTCCGCTTGCCTCGCTTTGCGGAGTCTCCGGCATCGGCAAGCTCCGCGGCGCGCTGCATTTCTATAAGACAACAAAGGTCATTCCGACCTACGCGATCAATGGCGTGCTCGCGAATTACGAATGGCGTCCTTCAGTTGTAGCGGACTTCCTTAAGACTGTTCGTGAAGCTGAGTCACCTCTCGCAGATCTTATCAACCGGAAAATCTACATCGAACCGACTCGGCGCGATATGGAATTTTGGACTGAACGGCTTTGCGCTGAAGAGTTTCTTGCGTTCGATATCGAAACGCGCGCAAAGCAAATCACCTGCATCGGCTTCGCGCCGAACCGGGAAGAGTCTTTCGTTATTCCCTTCTGGTTCGGGAATGAAAACTACTGGAGCCAAGAAGACGAGGTATTCGCCTACAAGTGTGTAAGGAAGATCTGCGCTTCGCCTGCGATAAAAATCGCACAGAACGGCCTCTACGATGTGCAATACCTCTTTAAGTATCAAATCCCCGTGGTAAACTTCCTGCACGATACGATGCTCCTTCACCACTCGCTTTATCCGGCTTTGCAGAAAGGGCTGGATTTCTTAGGATCAATCTATGCCAATGACAGGGCTTGGAAACGTTGGCGTGTCCGTGGCGGTGACACCCACGACCTCAAAAGGGATGAATGACATGAAGCAGCTTGTGATCGACACCGGACACTTCCGCGCGTATCTGATTAAGAATCATCCGCAGTGGAATGGAAGAACGGTTATTGAAGTTCACGAGCGCTTCGCTGATATGATCTCTTCGAATTGGAGCGTCATGCTGTCGCTTCCTTTGACTACGTATCTTCGGATTGCGCAGGCCGCGCTTCCGAATATCAAGTCCCTTCCTGATGGTATCGAAGAGGCGCTCGCGACAGAATGACAAACCTAGTTGTAGTCGAAAGTCCCTGGGCTGGCCTGGGCGGTGGAGAGAAAGCGAAGAAGTATCTTCGCGCTTGTATTCGGGACGCGCTTGCGCGGAATGAGATTCCCTGGGCTTCGCACGCGATCCTAGCCTGGACAGAAGCGCTCTACGAAGAAGACGAAGAGCAGCGCACTGAAGGACTCGAAGTCAACAAGCGCATGATCGAGCGTGCTGATCTTGTCGCGTTCTACGTGGACTTCGGAATGTCTCCGGGAATGCAACTCGCTTGGCGCTGGGCAAAGTATCGGCAAGTCAAAGCCGTTAGCAGGACCATCTATAAATAATGCGAGTTCTTGAATCGGCGTCTCTCGACGTAAGCAAGCTGAACCCGATGCAGCAGTATTGGGCGTATAACGCGCTCGATTGCTGCATCACTTTAGAAGTCTTTGAGAAGCTTGCCCCGAAGATCCCCGAAGCAGGCTTCGCCTACGACATGTCTCGCACGATGCAAGGGCCTGCGTTCACGCTGATGAACCGTGGCGTAAGACTTGACTCTAACCGTGTTCTTTCGTTGCTAGCTGATCTGCGCGAAGAGCGTGCGCGCTGCGAACAGACGTTCTTCCGCTTGACGACTGAAGGTCTTGGGCTCGAGCCATACTTCGATCCGAAGCACAAGAAACACTTCGGGATCAATCCGAACTCCCCGCAGCAGCTTCAAGCGCTCTTCTACGAGCATCTTGCAATCCCGGCAATCAAAAACTTCAACCGACAGACTAAAGAAGAAACGATCACGACGAACCGTGAGGCGCTGGAAAAACTTCAGAAGCTTCCCAAGGCAAAGCCGTTCTGCGATCTTATTCTTTCGATCCGTGATTGCGATAAGCAAATCCAGGTGCTGCTTGCGTCGCAAGGTTCCAACCGGATGCATTGCTCGTATCAAGTCGCGGGCACGCTTTCAGGCCGCTGGTCAAGCAACGAGTCCGCCTTCGGAGGCGGGACAAACCTACAGAACATCTCCGATGAGATGCGTCGAGTCTTTGTTCCAGACGCAGGTTTGAAGTTCGCGCAATTCGATCTTGAGCAGGCGGAGTCAAAGCTTGTCGCGTATTTAGCGCTCCTTTGGGGCGACAATTACCTACGCGCTTGCCTTTCAAGCGATCTACACACTACAACAACAATGCTCGTCTGGCCCGATAGATTTCCCCCAGGAACCAATGAACCTCGCAAGATCGCGGAACAGCCGTTCTACCGGCATTTCTCCTACCGCGATATGGCAAAGCGGGGAGGCCACGGAAGCAACTACGGCGGATCGCCTGCGGTGCTTTCGATGCATCTCAAGATCCCGCGGGAAGGCGCAGAGTCTTTCCAGCACGCCTACTTCAAAGCGTTTCCAGAGATCCGCCAATGGCAGAACTCCGTGCGGCTGGCGCTCGCGAAAGACCGAAGTATTACAACTCCGCTTGGTCGGCGGTGCTTCTTCCCAGGCCGCCCTTGGGATAACGACACGGTAAAGAGTGCGATTGCTTACTCGCCGCAGTCTTCCATCGGCGATATCCTTAACCTAGGCTTTTACAATGTCTGGAAAAACCTTGACTCTTTCGTGCGCGATGCTGGACCAATACAACTGCTTACTCAGGTTCACGACTCCATCAAGTTTCAATACCGCCCCGAAGACGAGTCCTGGCTTATCCCAAAGGTCACAGAGCTTCTTAAAGTCCCCGTTACCATCCACGGCAGAGAATGCATAATCAACACTGAAGCCGCCGTCGGATGGAATTGGGGGAAGTTCCACTCGAAAGAAAATCCCCACGGACTTATGAAGTGGAAAGGCTCTGACACACGAGATGCTCCCGCGCCAACATCGTTCTTGGATCGAAAGCTTCACATCGCTGGGAAGTAAGACTAATGCCCCAGAGATCTACCGTCGGTGGACCGCCCTTGCAACAGTAAGCTCTGCCCTTCAACGGAAGTGCTGGATTGATCTTAATTCCACAAGGATCTTTCCGAACCTCTTCGTGGCGCTCGTTGGCCCGCCGGGTATTGGGAAGAGCATTTCTATTTCCCCTGCGCGGGATCTTCTTCCGCAGCTTGGTGAGAATGTTTTTCTTTCCCCAGCACGCTGCACCGCAGAACGCTTCATCAAGAACCTCTCGCTTAGTTACCGAATGTTCTCCCTTCCACATGATGCGTTCTACAAGCAGTGCGCGTATGCGGCTTTCATCTCGGAGCTTTCAACGCTTGTCCGCCCGAACGACAAAGACTTCACGATCCTTCTGACGGACTTCTATGATTGCGCGTCGCAGTGGAGCTATCAGACGCTTTCCCGCGATGAGGACAAGATTGAAAATCTTTGCCTTACAATGATCGGCGGGATTACCCCGAAGACGCTGGCGGAAAACTTCGGCAACGCCGCGATCGGACTTGGCTTTACCGCACGGCTGAACATTATTTATTCAGACGAGGTTCGGCTGCCGAAGCTGTTCGATACTGATGGCGTGCCGCTTCAGCGGGAAGCGCCGGATTACGCTTCGCTGCTTTTTGATCTTCGGGATATTCATAATCTGTCCGGCGCGTTTACGTTCTCAGCAGATGCGGGGCGCGCGTTCCAGGCCTGGATTGACGAAGGCATCAAGCCAATTCCGTCGGAAGCAAAGATGGCGGAGTATATCCCCCGGCGCTGGTTCCACCTTACGAAGCTGGCGATGATTATTTCCGCAAGTGAGTCTTCAAGTAAGGAGATTACTCTTGCACATGCGGAACGCGCGAAGGAGCTGCTGCTTGGTTCCGAAGCATCTGCCGCGGGCGCATTCGAGCACTTCGGGACAAACCCGCTAATCGGCGCGCTGCAGAACGCATGGTCTTGGGCGAAGCTAGAATACCCGAAGGGCCTCTCAGAGCTTACACTTAAACGCAAGCTGCTTCAAGACGTAGCCCCGCAGCACTTGAACTCGTGCATTCAAGAGCTAGTTCAAACCGGCATGTTCACGCTTGTCGGAGAAGGCTCTTCCCGAACCTATATTCCTAAAGTGCAATAACCTGCAGCTTCCCGCTACGCTTGATCGTGCGGGAAGCACTCGTTCCAATCGTGCACGAGATTGTATAGGTGACGTTGGTAGTGCCGCCTGCGACCGTAAAGAGCACCTTCGGCCCAGCGATAGTCGCGGCACTTAACGTCGGACCTGCTGGGCTTACGGCAAGCGTAGCAGAAGAAATGGTCTCGCTTTGCGCGAGCTTCGCCGCCCAATTAAACGAATACTTATCAGTGTCCGAAGTGTTACTCGGGGAAAAGCTTCGGATGACGTTCGAGGTCATTCGTCAGATCCTATAGAAATTTCTCGAATGTCATCGTCGATCGAAAGATCTCGCGTGTCCGCAGGCACGTCAATATCTCGAACGTCAGGGTCGATGTAGAGTTCGCGGTAAAGAGGAACGCCGGTGCCCGACATATAAAAGGTTCCTACGGACTATCCGCCAAAGGTGCCTTCTTACTCCCAACCCGTTCATCAATACGAGCTAGCAGCACTTCCATCTTGTGCAGCATATCTTTCGTTTCTTTGATATGCTGCTCAAGTAAATCCATACGCTCGGTGAAACTTTCTTTGTGATCTTCTAGCGCGTTCAGGCGAGAGTTCAAGCTTGAACCCCACCAGGCCATCGCTACGATATGCCCGATCAGCATACCAACAAAAGTAAGTGTTCCAGGATGAATGATAAATTCTGGCATCGCTCACACGTAAGTAAAAAAGCCAACAATGCCGTTGGCGGAAACACCAGTTGTATCAGAGATTTCTGGATTCTTCGTCAAGCCAAAGCCGATGCCGTTGGAAAAATTGAGCCCAAACGGTAGCGTAATAATAAAGATGCCTTTGGGCGGAATCAGCATTGTCGCCAGCGGAACGTCTGTTCCAACAACAGGAGCAGTTGCCTTGGTGTAGAACTTGATGAAGCTGTGTGAAGCGTCGTGGTTGCTAAGCGAAATCTGGCTGAGCACCCCAGGCCGAGCAAGCACTAGCGTCGAGTTGACAGACGCTAGCGATTGCACAGTGTAGATCAGATGTGGGCTATACCCGCCCATGGTGGGAGCACCAAAGGAAGGCAGCGGCTGCGCCATTACTTCCTCCAGTAAATCAGCGGGAACAGCACCAGCCCGCCGTAAAGCCCAAGACCAACCAGCTTGAAAAGATCCGGCGCGGACAGCGCGTTATTCCAAAGCCAGAACGCCCCGCCGGTAGCGGCAGCTGGAAGAACAAAATGTCCGAGCTTGCTTCCGATGCCCTTAGCTAGCCCGAGCACCAGGCTCGTAACCGCTTCCTGCGTCTTCGGAATTTCCGCCAGCGCCATCTTCATCGTCTTCATCTCGTGAAGAACCATGGAGTGGGATGACCGTAACTCCGCGAGCTGTCGTTCCAGCACGGCGACGGCTTCCATCGGATTCTCCGCCGGCATCTCCGGAAGGGAGATCTCCTCCTCCTCCACCATTCGCAATCTGCTTACGGAAGTTGTCAAAAGCGCCTCCAGCGTGTTCGGGAGCATCCAGCTTATTCACTGTCGCGTAGTAGTTGCGAAGTGAATCTAGAATCTTCACTTTATCTTGAATGTCAAGATTGCCTCGAAGAACTTGTGCACCGGAAATCAATTCATCTGCGATACCACAGGCAATGATTTCGAGCTTGTTCGCAATGGCGGTAGTGCTGCGCTTTGCATCGGGATTGCGATCAGTGAATTTGTTTTTCATACGAAGATTCCCTGACGGCGAAGAAGATCCCGCATGTAGGGCTCAAGGCCTTTGGAGGTTTGCGAAGCAGGCGTAGTGTTTGGATTAGGGATTGCCATAGAAGTGCTCGAAGGAGTGCTCATTCCCATGTATTGGGGAAGAGCCTCGCTGAGGTCCGAGCCCATCTGCCCGCCGCCGTAAGAGCCTGTCGCGGCTAGACCACCTGCGCGCCCTGGAGCCCCTGCAAGATCATACCCATCAACAGGAGCTGGCCCGCTTGGAATACCAAGAGCATTGGCAATCGTGTTCGCAACAGCAAAGCCGCCGCGCATCATACCTGCGCCTGGAATTGCAGCACTCAGTGCAAGCGCTGGAATTGCGGCAGGCCCATCACGGCTAAGCGAGGGACCTGCCCTATTGTATTCAGACATAAGATTGCTGAAGAAGCCACCAATGCCTGTAGGCGCGCTTGTGTTTTCGATTGCAACAGCCGGGGCAACGTCCAGCTCTGTTCCAAACGGGTGCGTGCCAACTTCTTGGTCAGGCCCGATATCTGAAACCATTCCAGTGCCAACGTTAGGCCCTGTTGCATATCCGCCCGCGCCAACATCGGTAGCAGCACCAAGAGAAGGAGCATCCGCCCCAACAGCTTGGTTATCTGCGCCTACGTCGAAGTATTCATCCAGCCCCGTAAACGGGTTGGTAGTTCCAGAGCCCCCAGATTCCCGAAGCAT
>Ga0181352_1000795_pt1 | contig 12869 bp, 14 predicted proteins | sample Fa13VDMLBSN_FD_130103 | JGI IMG/M metagenome (GOLD analysis project Ga0181352, IMG submission 130103) | Freshwater viral communities from Lake Michigan, USA - Fa13.VD.MLB.S.N | ecosystem: Environmental > Aquatic > Freshwater > Lake | place: USA: Michigan | collected 2013-09-23 | reverse complement strand
GCTGCGTTGGCGGCCAAAGTCTTGCCCCAAGTTGTCGTAACCGGGCACATCAGGCATGGGGAAAGGTGTTGCGGTGCCTCGGTCATATTTCAAACGTTGGGGCATTGTGCTGTCACCGACAGGCATTTGGGGTTGTTGGGGTGCTGCCATCAGTACAGGGGCTGTAGCGGCGAGACCTGCTTTCAATACTCCGGGAGCGCCACCCAAATTAGTAGCCAAATTACCAAAACCAGATGGGGTTCCCAAAGAAGCTAACCCTCGCCCAGCACTCTCTAACCCGGCCATCCCGGTAGGTGCTTTGTTGAGCGCCTCATAGGCGGTTTGGTATTTATTGAGATTCTCCGCCATTGCTGCTTTATCAGGAGTCAACGTCGTACCAGCGTCGTACCAATTCGAGGCCCCTTGTTGCCATATAGGTTTACCAACATCAGCAACAGATTCAAATCCAGCATTTTTAGCGGCTTCGTTACGCAAACCTTCTTGGATTGCTGCATCCTGCATACCTTGTGTAGCCAACGCCCCACCGATATTCGCCCCACCATAAGCACCCAGACCAGCCATAAGACCTTTTTGCAAACTACCGGTACGAGCAGTTTGGAGGCCGCCAATAATAGCTGCGGCAGCGGGAGCGCCAACACCGGTTGCAGCTAAAGCGCCACCAGCGATCATGGGTAACATAGAGGACAAAAAGCTCATAGAAGCCTCGTGGATTGGGGGTTGTGCATATTATGCCTTGATGCGGAGTGGATAGCTAGTGGCTGTACCACCAGAAGTGTCGTAGTACACATCGCCAGAACGAAGGTTTGAAAAGTCTGCCTGCGTCGGCAAACTGATGATGAACTGCCCCGGGTTGTTGGGATCAGGTTGTGCAAAGGTCAAGCCGGATATGACATTTGGAGCACCAACGTTCTGAGACGCAGCCAGCATTGGCGATGCGTTATCTAACTGCGTGAAGTACAAACGCAGAATGTTTGTCAAGTCATCCATGAACCGCTGGTCGTATTCAACGGGTGCAGCGGGTAGCCGAGGGGCCATGAAGTTTTTACTTGCCATCAGCGTCTTCCATCTGGGCGCACATCAAGGCGCGGTGTACCAAGTTGCCAAGCAACTCCAAGATCGTTGGAGCTAACTTTGAACGCCATCTGACGCCCGCGGATACGCACGTAGGCATACTCTGTGAACTGCTGCACGGTAGCGTAACGTTGGTTGGCAAAAGACACATTGCTGGTGACCGTTGGGCTATCAGATGTGCCGTAGTTTGAACCTGGGTTTTGACGTGGGCGAACGGTGAAGTCCAACGAAGGAGCCGCAACATTTGACCCATCAAAGGTCACGTCAGGAATGATGCGCCACACGATACCAAAGTTATGGCCGTCACCAATATCAAAGTCAGAGGACTGCACGTAAGCCTCGATAGGCGAAGCAGGTGTTGTAGTGCCGTCATCGTTGCCTGTCTCGTGGTAAATCAACTGGCCGTTGTAACCGGCAGCCATAGGAACATCACGCAATGGGCTGTCAAGCCAAGCAGTGCGCGCCATAGTGCCGTAGTACCAAGTGCGCTCAAGGTGGTTGAACACCACATACTTGTCAATTGCTGTGCTGTTGGCCGAGCAGTAGAACCACCAAATCTCGTTATAGCCCTCATTGGTGCTAGAGAAGAATTGGTAGGACTGTTCCATGTTGATGTCGTCGTACACATACTGACGCAGAGTGCATGGTAACGTTTCCACGCGACCAGAGTACATATAGAACTTGTCGGTACCCATCCAGTAAGTCACGTTGTTCGCCACAGACACCACGTTCGGTCCAGCAATCGAAATGTTATCGCCCATGATTTGGAAGCCCCACACATATGGAGGGCCAAGGTACTGCATAGAGTAAATGGCCGCATCGGTCCAAACCAAAATTTCTTGACGAGTTTGCTGGGCGGCAACAATTTCTGAGCCACGGCTCAAACGGTAATCGCCTGCTTGGTTTGTAGTCGCGGGAGTCCAAACGTTGTAATCTTCTTGCGCCGACCAACGAATAAGCAACGGGTCTTGCGTGGCAGGGAACAACACGCCTGAAGGGTCATTTGTGCCCATAGCAATCACAAACCGTGACGAGTCAGACACCATCACCAAGTTGGCCAGCGTTGGGCAGGTAGTGTCACTTGTGCTCAATGGTGTGAGTTGCGTACCACGATCAAAAATGTTTGGGTTTGCGTTCACTGCCCAGTAATAGATTGCACCGCCGCGTGGGTTGAAGATCAAGTCTTCACCATAGTTTGATTGGCTCCAAAGACGAAGCTGTTGGCCAACACCGCCACCAGACGCAGCGACACCCCAACCATTCCACGCACTTGAACCAGAAGTGGTGACCTGTGTAACCACGGCGCCTGATGTATGCGCTGCCGCAGTTGTACCGCTTGCTCCGCGAACACACCCAGTCAAGTCGTTTGTAGATTTACCAGAGTAAGTGATGTACTCTGAGTCAATGACGATAGCGCCAGAAGCTGCGAACGACGCGGCAGAAGTAAGCGTAATAGTAGTCGCGCTTGAGTTGATCGTGCCGTTTAGCGTAGTTGTTGCAGACCCAGTAACCGTGCCGCCCCAAGAGCCGGAGCCCCAGCCAGTAGCCACTGTGTATGTAGCTAACCCAGAGTTAATTTGATAGGCAAAGTCAGCAGTGCCAGTCGGCCCAGCGTCGCTTGTAGCGGCGGAAGAAGCGGTGAAGTTGTATTGGTTAGAGTTCAGATAAGTAATCTGATGTTCACCGTTAATAGCCGATGCTGGCATACCACCAATCGCACCGCCAGCGTAGGTGACAGTTACAAAGTCGCCTGTTTGGGCGCCATGCCCGGGGTCAGTCACCATTACGGTTGTCGATCCACTGTACACAGTGAAAGCGCTTGATACACTGGTGTTGGTATCACGAATGGGGGTGATGTCATAAAACAAACCATCCGCGCCGTTCTGAATGTAAAACTTCAAGTTGGTGCCAAGGCCAAGCAAGTTCTGCCCACTCAAGGTGTTCCAATTCCACATCGAACGGCACACACCCCAGTAAGAGCCTGCGGGGGGTTGAAGCGTAGCTTGTGCCGTACCAGTATCCAGCACCCAGCCGCCTAGTTTTTCGGGGAAGCCAGAACGGAAGCGAATCTTGTCGCACTCGAACCAGCCGCCTTCGTTGGCGAGCGTCGTGCCTTCGCGGTTGACACCGGGGCGGAATTGAAGTTTTTGTAACGGCATGGCGGTATTTTCCTACTTAGGCGCGGCACTGTCCATAGCACGCATCGTACAACGCTTGGCGCTGCTCGTACCCAATCAAACCGCCGTTGATCTTCTTGGTCATGCCTTTGATGTCGCCAACGTCGGCGAACGCGGACAAGTTATTAGCTTTCCAAAACCAGCCCGCTGAACGTGCAGCAGCCATAGGTTCAAGAAGGAGGTCAGGGTTGCCAACAAGGTCAAGGTCGAGGGCTGCCCCACATTTTTCATAATTAAATTTGCCGGTCAATTGCTTCAATCCGCGCCCGCGGTACAGCCACCCTTCACCAGACTCGGCAGGGCCGTTTCCCATACGACCGCTGTAAACCAAGTTGGCGATAAGCTCCGGCTTACCCGCTATGCTGTTAGCCACAGCGGTAGGGGTCAGTTTCCCCTTTTCATCCTTGACGGGTTTCTTATCTGGGCCAAGCACCGCAAAGCGGTTGGGCCAGCACGCAGCCAGCGTAGCCGCCTTGTAGTTCAGGTTTTCTGACAGCATGGTGTAGCCACCGGACTCGTGGCTAGTCTGCGCCAAGAACCCAGCAACACGCTGGGGAGTGTTGATCTCAAATTCTCGGCAGGTGACGCGCACTGCCTCCAACCACTTGGCTGGGTCTTTGATCTTGGCTGCTTGCAAGTCGGCGAGTTCAGGCGTCATTGCTGCTCCTTTTGCTTCTGGTCAACAGCCTCTTGTGATTTGTTGCTTGAACCGTAGAAGAAGCGGATAAGTGAGTTGACCGCCGTACCGATCAGGAAGCCCAAAATGATGTTGATGAAATCGCGGTTACGGTTCTCAATGGGCATAAAAGACACCATAAAGAAGTACAAGAAAGACACCACCGACAGAAACCACGCATAGGCTTGGGTAAAGCGTTTGGTGCTGTCGTCGTTCATATACATGTCCGTCGCACGTTGGGTTGACTTCTCGTCCAGCTGCGCCATGAACTCTGAGTGGCGATTGGCCTCCTCTTGCAGTTTGGCGTTGTACTCGGGGGTGGCTTCGCCTTCGGGTTTCAGCTCGATACCTAGTTTTTGCTGAACGGCGTCAACGCCTTTTTCGATCACTTGGTCAGCGACCTTGTGCATCCCGTTGTTGATAAGGTTGGCTACGATGCCTGCAACGATTGGTAACATTATTCTTCCTTGTCAGGTTTAGGTTCAAGTTTTGGTTTCTGCTTCTTTTCGAGCTGCTCGGCACGCTGGAGGATGGCCTCGGCCTTGCGCACTTGCTGGTACGAAAACAACGCTGATGCGATTGAAAATCCCAGCAAAGCCAGCAAAAAAGTTACGATCAGTACCCACCAGTAGAACTCCTTCATAGAGCGGAAAACAGTGCCGTCATCCATACCCCCAGCACCAGCACCACGACCGCGTATCCCAGCTTGGCCAGAAGAATTTGTTGGTGGTACTCGCGTTGCCATTTTGCGTCGATTTCCTGTTTGCGTTTCAGCGCTCTGTCAAACTCACGCTCTTCCAAAATCTGGTCATACATCTTGAGAAAACGACTGTAAATGCTTTGAAGCCCAATCTCCTTGGGCGTATAGATCATGGTCTCCCTGATCTGCACAGTCATCTGTTCAAGCTGCATTTCGATTTGTATCCTGTCTAGCGCGGCACCTTCGATGTCGGTTGTGGTTTTGGATTCTTCTTCAAGGTCATGGCAGTATTCTTGCAACTGCCTGCGTATCTCAAAGAAGGTCTTGAGCTGTTCGCAAATCTGGTGGATGGCTTGGGTCTGGTACTCCTCGTAACTCAGTTGTTCAACGGGCTTGGGTTTGTAGTTAACGGCTCGACTGGAAGGTTTCGCAGTACTTGCTTGGACCGTAGGCGCAGGCGCGTTGCTCTTCTTTGAACCACCGAATAGGCTGGAAATCCAGCTCCAAAGACCGACGATTTCGGCATATATAGCCTTCCCGTCCCCGACAGCCTTTTCAATTGCCGCTTTCGTCTTTGTAATTTCAGCTTTACCTTGAGACAACATCTCGCACCCACTGCGGATTGCCGCAACGGTTGCTTGTGCTGCCATGAGAAGGCTGAAAGGGTCCACATCTTATTTACCAAAACCAAACGGGCACTTGCGTTCTTCGGACTCTCTAACCCTACGATATGCACGATACCGATTGATGTTAGAGAGTTTTTCGCCCTGCAAGAGTGTGTTGTACTCTTCTTCGTTAACCAAGTGGTACTTTAATTCCAGCTCTCGTTCTGTCAACGGTGTAACATGAACCAATGGCTGCTGGAACGGTATTTCAATCATGGTTTTTTCATGTTGCCGGGCAAACATCAAATTGACGTTCATGCTGTATTGGTATTTATACTCAATTGTCCCGGGCAAAACGATCGAACAATTCGGGTTTCGGTATCCCCAAGTCGGCTGTTCCCATTTGAAATAAACATCTTCTTTACATTTTGCCACCCAAGGCGTGTGTAATTTAACGTGTTGGTAATGAGAGTCAGGCATAAATTTTCCCCGCAAAACTGATGGGTGAGCATTAAGCGGGGTTGTTGCATCGGAAAACGCAGCTATAAAAAATGGGTCACCAATAGGCCCAAGTTCAACACGAAAATCAGACCACATTGGAATGATGAACCCGTGCTTGTAGTGGTCAACAAAACCCATGCAACGACGCATAGTTGCGGAAGGAAAAATATCATTGCCGAACTGATGTTCGGTTTTTAGCTCTTTCCACCAGTCAGGGTAAAAGTGCGCGGCCATCTTTGGTTTTGCGGCGTCGAATACCATCTGGCGTTTTGTAAACAAATCCAGAACCAGCTTTCGTTTTTTTATAAAAAACAGCATTTTTAGTACCCAAGCGCAACCCAGTAAACTGTTGTGCTTGAGCCACCAGACCCAGACGGAACACCATAACCAAATGTTGCGCCGCTAGTAGACTTGGAATTTAACTGAATCGAGAAACCCCCACTCGTTTCGAGTATGCCCCAAACCCCAACGCATAATGTGCCGTATGCGCTTGAAAATGTCACGCTTTTTGTCGATGCGGCATTTGTATCCCAAGAATCAGAACCCCAGTTAATCTTCAAACCGCCGGGTAATGTTTGATAACCAGAAGCGCCAAGCGAGTTTGCAAATGCGGCAAGGCTAGCTAAGTTGACAGCGCCTGTTGTTGAGTTGACAGAAGTGACGCCGCCATTAGCTGCTGATGTGGCGTTTTGCACTGCGGTTGAACCAATCTGCCCAACGATGTCCGCAGCAGATGCGGCGGAGAAAGCCCCTGTACCAGCGCCTTTGATAAGTGCCCCAGATGTGATTGATGTAGCGCCTGTGCCGCCATTAGCCACCGGCAGTGTACCTGTGACGCCTGAAGAAAGCGGTAACCCAGTTGCGTTAGTCAATGTGCCAGAAGATGGTGTACCCAATGCACCGTTGAACAAAACTGGCGCACCAGCGGAACCAACGTTCGCGGCCAAGGCTGTAGCTACACCGGTACCCAAACCAGAAACACCAGTAGAAATTGGCAAACCAGTCGCGTTTGTCAATGTGCCAGAAGCAGGGGTACCCAGCGCAGGTGTTGTGAAAGAAGGCGAATTCAGGTGGGTATTCTGCTGGGCGAAGTTTGTACCGTCGCTCCACACAGTCATTGTTTTACCAGCGGGGATAGCTACGCCCGTACCCGCCTCGGAGGTGTTACCAATGACGGTTGAGTTGTAAATCGTAGCGGTGTAGCTTGACGCGTTGTAGATTGTGTACTGCTTGGAGACAGGGGGTGCGTAAACGGCAAAGTTTGCACCGGTGGAGGTGGTCAAAGCCAGCGAAGCGTGCACCGACTGATTGTCGCCTGCAACAGAAGTTGCACCATTGATGTATGTAAGCGCTTGTTTGCCAGAAACCGCAGACACCGCCACAGAAACGTAGCCTGCGATAGCCTGTTCGAGAACATAGGCCATGTTGTTATTTGTCGTCGCGCCCCAGACACCGGCTTGGTCGCCGGTGCCGATGAGTTCAATGCGAAGGTCTGGTGAGTAAGTCGAAGACATGTTGTGTCCTTATCGGAATCGTGGGCCGTTAAACCACATTGTCGCTGAGTAGCGAGCGCCTGACAACACCGGAACGACGCGGTGTTCGAGGATAGAAGGGAAGGCAATCATGCTGCCTCTGACCAGAGGCGCGGTGTATTCTGAGTACAGCCGAATTTGGAAGTCGCCACCGGTGAATTCTGCGGGGTCGTTGAGAAGGCACACCACGGTGATCTTACGGTCTGTATCTCTACCGCATAGGGGGAAGTTATCCACGTGCCAGTTGTAGTGCTGCTCGGGCCCGTATTTAGCGAATTGAACGGCCTCATTCCCGGTTATATCGTAGTCCCACTTGCAAGTGCGATTTGCTTCACGTACAAAGCTTTCCAAAGTTGCGCCAAACCAGTAGTCTTTGTCGGCAAACCGCACTTCTGTATTTCTATGAGCATGGGCTAACTCAGAGCCATTGACGCCCATAGTGGCGTCTTGTGCTGGCAAACAAGATAACTCCACAATCAAACGATCACAAGTTTCTTGGGGGAGCGAACCTAAAAACCAAATTGGCAGATGCGACATCAAGGCTCCTGCGGCCAAGTGATTACAAAAGGGAACTCGGACTGCTGGGGCACATCGCGAAGTGCTTGTCGATACGCTGCCCACTGATCTTTAACGCTCTGTGGTATATCCGGTAGCTGCGTCCAGTCAGAAGCAGACAATAAAAAATTACGCTTAATCCTAGCGTCAGAAGCCAACTCCTCAGATGGCCTTGGTGGCGGCTCTGTAAGAATAGGGTACCCATTTTCATCGCTGTTAATAAACAGCCCTCTAGTTTGGCCATCAAGCAACTCTTGCCAATAAGCGTAAGTTATCTCAACAACATCGCTTGGCATGTTGTTACCGTGAATTTCTGTGCTGTAAAAACCACCGGTTGATTTTGCGTAAAACATTTTTGCCTTTCAATATCCGACCGAGTGCCAATATAGCGTTCCGGTTGGAGTGGAAGCACCGGAAGCTGGGGTGTATGCGAACGTGCCCCCAGAAGTGGAAAGCGTGGTTATGTTAGAGCCTTGGCCGCCTGAATAGGTTGAATTGTGCCAAGCTCCTGTGCAAGCAGTTGGGAAAGCTGTTGGCCAAGTAACAGTTAAGCCAGATTGCCCGGTTGTACGCTGTCCCCATTGGAAAATAGTACCATTTGACATTCTTGTGTAGCCGTTGGTTGCGTTTGAGCCCGTGTTTGTGCCCGCAGGGCCGGTTGGTCCGGTAGGTCCAGTAGGTCCGGGGCCACCAGAAGGGCCAGTTGGGCCGGGAGCGCCCGTAGGTCCCGTTGAACCCGTGGGGCCGGTAGGGCCGGTAGGGCCGGTAGGGCCAACAACACCAGTGGACGAAATTGACCACGAAGCAAGCGTGCCGGAACCGCCAATGTTTGCCACGTTGACCACAAGCGTGGTACTAGAGAAGGAATCAATGTTTCCTTCCATAAAGTTGGCAGAGTTGGCAGTGCTCACTACGCGTACGCGCTGACCAACAGAAAACGCTGTGGCCGTAGAAGCCAAGTTGGTTGTAAAGGTTTTGAGGCCGGTACCAATTACAACCGACGAAGTCGAGGTGAGACCAGCGTAGCCAAGACCTGTCGGACCGGTAGGGCCAGTAGGACCGGTAGGGCCGGGTGAACCAGCAGGGCCCGTAGGACCAGTGGGGCCAGTAGGACCCGTAGGGCCGGTGGTTGCAGACCACACAAACGCAGAACCGTCCCAGCCCAAATAAGTGTTGGACGATACGGGGGCGATAATAAACGTGGTTGTACTGGTGTTGGTGTTGTATGGGATGCGGTTTGCCGCACCGCCAAGCACGTTGGTAGCACCTGCGGCATTGCCAGAAATGTTGCCTGACACATCAGAACCAGAAATAGTCCCCCAGACAGGCGCGGCAGAGCCAGAACCTGTACCGGTTTGTGTCAAGAATTGTTTGGTGGTTGATGTATTACCAGACAGCTTGGCCAGAGTATTCGACGCACTTGCGTACAGCGTGTCGCCGGTAGCATATGAACTCTGACCTGTACCGCCGTTGGTAGCCCCCAATGAGCCAGATATAGCGTTGGTCTGATTCAAAGCAACAGCGTTCCACTCGACGTTTGTGCCGCCAGCGTTCATTACCAAAGAGCGATACGCTGCACCAGCAGGTAGCTTAGACCAAGTGTTTGTGCCTGACCCGTACAACAAATCGCCTGTTGTGACTGTGCTTGTGCCTGTACCGCCGTTTGTGGCGGCAACTGTACCAGTCAGAGAAATAACAGTACCGGTGACATCAATGTTTGTGCCGCCGGTGTAGACCTGTGATGCGGCAAAGAGTGTGAAAGGAAGGGCGGTGGTACCAATCGTGATGGCTGCTGTTTGAGCAAGAATCCAAGACGAGCCTGTGTTGGCTGTACCCGCAGTCACATAGAAGTATGCGTTGTTGGCGACCTCACCTGCACCAATGGTGTCAAAGTCGGTTGCTCGGGTAAGGATATAAGGTGCGCCGCCACTACCGGTTTGAGTTACAACATATGCGCCGTTGTTGGCCGATGCCGCCTCATTCTTAATAAGCACTCGGTCGTTAGTCGCAACCGATACGCCATCAATCGACAAAGCCCCGTTTGCATTAGCAGTCAGCGTAGCACCGACACCAGCAGCACCGTTGTTGTACGTATTTGCTGCAAGTGCTGTTGTAGTGGCTAGACGAACCGATGGGTGAACCACAAATGAAGTTGAGGTGGCGGTGTCCACATACGAACGAGTAACCAGCTCAGTTGAGCCGGGGGATGCCATAGAGGCAGTAGTTGTAACCGCCGCTGTAAAAGTACCGCCTGTTGCGTTGACATCACCACCAACATCTACATCCGAAACGGTTGTAAGTACCTTTGTAGTCTTGTCGATACGCGCAGCCTCATCAGCCACATCAACCCCGCCAGCAAACAACACCAAGTCGTCAGTGGCGCTACCGACAAACATCTCCCCGCCGTCGTTGAACGCGTATGCGGAGTTAGGAGTAAAGATAGGGTATGTGGCAGAGCTGTAGTTCGAGCTGTTGATACCAACGTCAACAAAGTTTGTTAGGCCATCACCAAGGTCGTTGTAGGCCACAAGGTCGGCGGACGCGTCAGAACCGTCATTCAAGTTCTGTGTGTAGAGCTGGGCGAACGAATCTACGTTGCCATACATCTCTGCAAGAACAGCGGAAAAGCTGGTATATCCAGTAACACCGGTACCAACCACAGTCAGCGGGCCACCGTCAATCAGCGTGTTACCGTTTGGCTCTTCGTAAATCGCACGCTCGGCTGGGTATGTACAAAAAATGTCTTTGATACCGGCAGCAAAATTAACCGCAGCACCAGCGTTACTAGATTCGTAAATTGTCGTGCGCGTGAGTGTTGGGCCGGTGGTGGAGTACGTCCCCACACCAACTTCCCATGTACCGTCTTCTTGGTTGACGATAGCATAGTATGTGGTGTTGCCGTTACCAATCGCGGCGAAAGACTGGAACCCGTTGGCTGCACCAAGTAATGTAGCCGTACCTGTGCCGGTAACGGCGGTTGTTTCTTTAACTCTGTCTTTTACAACGATTGCCATTTTTATTCCTTACGGTTGTGTAGGGATGTTGCCCCAAGGGTCACCGCCGTTGACTTCGATATTTGCCCAACTAGTAGATTGAGCAGCATTGATATTTTGCCAGTTTGCGGTTTGACTGTCATTGATAATTTCCCACAACAGTCGTTGCGCCACGGCGTCTGCGCCCACAGCGTTGTCGGTCAACGCGGCGTAGAACACAGCCAAAGCAGCCACCACATCCAGTGCTGCCGCTGTCGCAGGAGCGTTAGCGTTGAAAACACCAAGCGCGGAAGGTGTAGCTAAACCAGAGGCGGTATCAGCCACGTTTACCGCGAAGTCTTGAAGCGCGGATGAAGCGTCTGTGATCGTGGCTGTGTCGGATACAGAGGCCCCGTGCCCTTGAGCTGCTGCGGATGCGTCAGTAATCGTAGCGGTATCAGCTACGGATACGTCGTATAAAAGGCCACCAATCGCTGAATCAAGAATGGTAGCTAGAACATCAACTGCAGAAGCAAAGTCGGACAAAGAGCTAACAGTATCAGTGCCCGTGGCAGTATCAGCTGCATCCACAGCAAAGTCAGCGGAAGCTGAGACAGTATCTGTGCTGTAGTAGATGTTTGCAAACACCGAAGCCAAGAAATCAGCCGCGGCAGACGTCGTCTCGCCGCCGTTTGCGATTGGTTCTACAACGGCGTTAAAGGTACTTGGGGCAACAGTGGTTGTATCTGTGCCAGTAGCCGTGTCGGATAGAGCTGTGGGAAAAACAGCTAAAGCGGCTACCGTTTCAGTAGCCGTAGCGTCTTCAACAATCGCACGGTTGAATTCAACCCCGCCCCCTAAAGTAGCGAAGGGGGCTTGCGAAAACGCCGCGTACCCAAACACTACTGGGCCCTATTAGGTTGCAGCCAAGCTGAATGTGTAGGTAACGTTGAGTGTGTCGCCACTCACAACAGAACGGTTGCCGGGGGCGCTGAATGTAGAGGCAGAAAACAACACACCTGATGTGCCGGTAGCAACAGAACACAAGAACGCGCCCGACACAGTGTAGGTACCCAACATGGCAAACTGTGAAGCAGAACCAGAGTTACTGATAACAGAAGGATCAGCGGTTGTAGCTCCACCAAAAGTCACAGCCTTACGATTGCCGGTGTAGCCAGTAGACACGGGCACTTCAGTCCAACCTGCGTGAGAAGCAAGCGTATCCGCTGCGGCGATTGTTGGGCTAGCGCCAGAAATCAAACCCAAGTACCAAGCAGCGGTGTAGCCGCTACCGGTGAAATACTTGGTGTTCATGTCATCAAGACCTTCGTTAACTACGAGGTTGTGTGACTGTTCTTCCCACTTCAGATTGCCGTCTTTGTCAAAGCATTGAAGGGTGAAGACACCGCCACCGTTGGCGGTCTCAACTGGGCCAGCGTTACGAACAACCGCGCAAGTCACGGCGTCTGCTGATTTAGATTTTTCGATGGTAGGCATGACTGCTCCTATTAAGAAATGCGAATGATCGCCGCTGTATCGGTAGCAGCGGGGAACTGCACCGTGAAAGTTGATGTTGAGGTTTTGTCTGAGCCAAAGTCCAGCACACAGACAGTTGGGTTACCAGAACCCGATTTGTAGATCAGTGCACCACGTGCGATTAAAGCTGAATTCCATGTGACGTTTGCGAACGACAAATACACCGTGGCAATGCCTGTCTGGTTGCCAATTGTAGGTGCTTGTGTGATGGTCAGCGTTTCTCCGCCAGCAGTGTAGCCAGAAGCCACGGTCTCGCCGTCAGTCGTGTACGCAGTTGTGTCTGGGCCAATCGACGCTGCACCGGTGTACAGCGCGATCTTGAATGTGTCCACGTCAAAGTCAAAGTTGCCTTTTGGCAACCCGAGCTTGAAGGTGTTTGTTGCGCCTTGCTGAATAGCCATCAGTTCACCGCCTGTCTATACTGACCAGAACGGTACGCGTCCTGACGCTCCATACCATCACCCAAACGCTTAGCAAGTGAAAGAGCTTCGTTGTACTTGGTGTTGTACAAAGTGACCATGTCGGTCTCACCTTTCATGAAGGT
>Ga0181352_1000794_pt1 | contig 12878 bp, 19 predicted proteins | sample Fa13VDMLBSN_FD_130103 | JGI IMG/M metagenome (GOLD analysis project Ga0181352, IMG submission 130103) | Freshwater viral communities from Lake Michigan, USA - Fa13.VD.MLB.S.N | ecosystem: Environmental > Aquatic > Freshwater > Lake | place: USA: Michigan | collected 2013-09-23 | reverse complement strand
TTGCGGCTGTAGACTTACCGACACCGTGGCCTGAGCGGACGGAGATACGGCGCTCGCCTGAACTAATCGCTTTGAGAAACTCGACTTGCCAAGGGTCTGGCTTCGTTCGTAGAATATCGCGCACGAACCCGACGGGATCATCGCGGTACTTCTTCAAAAACTCCAGAAAGAAGTTCGGTTCAGATTTCGTCATTCTTATCTCCCCTTATTACGCGTGCGATTGTTTGGTGACTAACTGATATACCATGACGCTTTGCTACGATAATAGCAATATCGCGGTAGCTATGGCCTTTAACGCGTGCGGCTTTCATTGTTATCAATGCGTCCTGCGCGTTTGGTTCTGGATGCAGCTTGGCCTTGCGGCCTGTGCCTGACTTCTTAAAGCCGAACGGCACTTTGCCACCGACGTATCCACCTTGTGACTTCTTCGCTCTCTTACCAGCGGTGACACGTTCTCTGATACGGCGGCGCTCCTCGCCGGAGAAGACGGCCATGATCTCTAGCATGAAGCGTCCGTTCGGGTTGGCCTTGTCCATCACATTGCCGTAGCCGTTGATGATGAGATTAATGTTCGCCGTCTCCCAGTCGGCAATCACGTTTAGTGCGTCTCTCGCATCGCGAAACATACGGTCTAGCTTCGATACGATGACGGTATCGCCCGGCCGGAGGAACGCCAGCTTGCAGCCTTCTTCTCGGCGTAGCAGTGGGACACCGCCGGAGACGCCGCGTTCTTCGTAGATGTGCATCAGTTCCAAATTATGTGTGAGCGCGATGCCTTGGATTTGGCGTGCTTGGTCGTCGAGCGATGTGTTCTCGATCTGGTCTTCAGTCGAGACGCGAGTGTATCCATAAACTGCCAACGTATTTCTCCCGTTCTTTGTTGTCCATCGCTGTTACAATTTATTGTTACAGTTTGGCAAGCAAAAAGTTAGGAATTTTTTGGAAGGCATTATGTTAAATGCAAGGGTATAGGGGGGTGGGGGCCACACTTCGGTGTCTGTTTAGTTATACGCACACGCCCCCCGCGCAAGGGCGGGGGCGGGGGGGGGTCAAAATCAAAGCACCCCCTCCCCCCTATATGTAAAAAAGCACGCATTTCTGCGGGTTACAGACTGTAACAGTGTATTAGTAAGCGGACAAAGGGGTTCGGAGACGCACGAAAACGGAGACGCGGCGGTGTCTATCCACCACGGTAAAGCGGCACATCGTTCCTGTGACATTATAATATATAGGCGAGGCAATCACATTGTGATGTGATATGATTGGTTACTATTTTTTACCAATCGGTAAAATTATATATGTTTATTATACGGAACAATGTTCCTATTGATAATGCCTCAACAAGAGAGAGACTAAACCAATGGCACATGACTACAACACTAAAAACGACTATATTATGCAACTTCCGTATTTGAACGAAGACGGCAAAGCCCGCGTCGTTACCATCCGCTGGTATGACGCCCGCGAATTGGTGGATGATGGCAGTCACCAGTTACTGCGTGCCGACGATGGCTTGTATCTGGTCACACCAATCAAGCCCGCCGTAACTAACCATGTTTACCAAATCGGCTGCGACCCGGTTTAGCATTAGCAAAGAGGGACTATCAAATGCTATTCGATTTATCACAGTATATACCGTTCAATGCTTTCGCGTTCATATGGATAGTAAGCATGTTGGCCGGTTTCGCATATGCTTGCCGCAATGATAACAAGGGAGAGTAATCATGGTTACATTTACACATAACGATTGGCACGGCTGGCAAAGCAACGGGCAATTCCTGCTAAGTGATGAAAGGGTTAAGCGCCTTCGATACTTCGCAGACACCGATGCCGCTATTACTTGGCTGTATCTCGAAGGCCACAAGGAAGCGGCCCGCACATTAAACACCGCAAAGAAAGGCAACTGACATGGAAAAGAAATTCTACCTAATAGACGCTAACAGTGACAACTATTTCGTTGGCCAAATCAAGCGGACTGATAACCAAATTATAGAGCCGTTGCGCAATCTGGAAGTCGGGCAGACCTATTGGTTTGATGACAACAAAGGTTGGGAACGGTTTGAGTAGACTACCACCACCGGACGGCGGAGCAATCCGCCGCGAGGATGGCGCTAGTGCCAATTAGAGGGAAAATATTATGATAACTCAAGCAATTGAAACAAAGTTTATTCGAGCAAGCGGCGTTAGAGGCCCGCGCATTAAAGCGACAGCATGGGGCGGCAGCATCACCATTGGGTATGACCATGCATTAGACACCGACAAGGCCCACAAAGCCGCTGCCGACGCTCTAATTGATAAATTGGATTGGGAAGGTAATTTTGTTCAAGGCGGCAACGTCAAGGGCGACGGTTACTTTTTCGTCAATATTGAGGGATAAAATAACATGACACGCCAAGAAATGATCGACGAACTGGTAGAATGCTGGATGACTGACCTTAGCGTCAGAGAGCTTCAAGAAATCGCCCGCGATGCAATGACGGCATGGTTTCAATCCAATTATGATGACGCGCAAATCGCTGCCGAATATGAAGAACTTTTAGGGGTGGACGCATGAAGAACGACATATTCCGCACAGTGCGCGAGCTACTCCAGAGCAACAAATGCGTATTGATGGGCAACGCCGTAAACAATGAAGGCGAGCTATACGACGACAGCGTCGAAAACCTGACCGCAATCTTGGCAATGCAAGACAGCTACGCCGAGATGCTGGCTGCGCTTGAATATCTGCTTGAACAAACAATCGGGCAAGATCAACAATACGGCGTTGAGCTATCCGAAGGCGAAGCTATCGCCGAACAGAAAGCTCTCGCCGCAATCGCAAAAGCAAAAGGAAACTGACCAATGATTAAACCACAACAAGCCGCGCCATTAGGCCGAAAGGGCCGCGTATCCTCGGACAATGCTTGGCCGCTTCGCAACGCGGACGGCCTCACCTTCGCAGAAGCTAAACGCCTAAGAGAGCAGGAGACAAGCAAATGAACGACAACGACGAAGAACCATTCGATAACTACACCGAACGTGCAAGCGCCACCTTGGCCTACCGCCTGATGGAATATCTGGAGTTTCTTGGCGTGATAACCGCCGACCATGTAAACTATCTGCGCTACCCGCCCATTGAATTGATTGAAGACGCAGAGATTGCATTAAAGGATGAAAGCAAATGACAAGTGAAGAATTTAAAGCAACACGCGAGATGCTGAAACTGACGCAGGGCCAGCTTGCGTATAAGATCGGGCTGTCCGAACGGGCTATCAGATACTATGAGCAAGGCGGTCGTTCTGTCCCTGCTCCAGTCTCTATGCTCCTAGAAACGTTTTTAAGGGGCGTAGGACGTGCATAGCTACAATCGGGATAGTTACCTAGCAATCTCCCTATATACCTCTCTATGGGCTTTATATGGGCTTATAGAACTATACAAAGGATAAGACATGGCTGGACATATTAAACGACGCACCATTGCATCGAACTTGGATAAGGTTGGCGAGACTGTTTTGCTGGAGAAGATTGCATCCGGCCTGACAATGGCTGGCCTTGCTCGTGAACTCAACATCAGCAACCTCTCACTCTATCATTGGATACGCAAAGACCCAGATAGAGAGGAGCGGTTCAGACAGGCACGCGCCATCGCGGCCGATCAATGGGCCGACGAGTGCCTCGACATTGCCGACGCCTCGGACAACACATCGGCCAACGCCGACAGGCTCAAGATCGAGACACGCAAATGGCTGGCTGGTGTTGCTGCACCTGACAAGTTCCAAGCCAAGCCGACCACAGCGGTCCAAGTCAACGTGAACCAACTCCACCTTGATGCACTGCGCCAGCTAAACTTGGCGTCCTCTAACCCGCATGATCCACATGACCAAATTGAGGAAGAAGTCACCATAGACATCACACCCCCAAAGCAAGTCGGCTCACATAACCTCGATGCAGACGACTTGCCGGGTGTGTTTGACGACGATTAACGGAAAACTGCCATCCGTGCATGGTTTGAAAAATCCGTGCACGGTTCGGGCCGGGTTTGGTGCACGGTTTACCCACGCATTTCCGCCAATGTGCACGGAGTGCACGGTTTGTTGGCGTATCGATCGCCATAAGTAAGTAACATTGTAAAATGACCAATTCAACACTGTTACTATCATGAGAGCGGATTAACTTTTTTAAACCATGCACTCCGTGCACATCCTTAGATTTCAGCCATTTTATCTGGCCCTAAACCGTGCACCAACCATGCACGGACCCTCTCAAACCGTGCACGGATTTAAAAAAAGGGAGCCGAAGCCCCCTCAATCTACTTTACGTTAGCGTAAACCTTAAATCGACAGCGCCAACATTTAGGTGCGCATTTCAATCTTGGCTGCACATCTTTTCCTGTGCAGCGATGAGCCGACCAAGATACCATTGGGCCTTTTTCAAGTCCTCAACGGGCTTCCCTTTCCTCTCATAGCGCCACATATATTTCATGATGTTGCCCTTGAGGTAGCCAGCATATGCCTCCGGACCCATCGACGCTTCGATCCCTTCGATAGCCTCGATGCCACCGGACTTATAGTGCGGAGGGCTATTGACCACATCGACCGCCTCGTCATCAACCCGAACGCGCTCGTTACACGTCTGATTGAGCGCATCCCTCACATCCTTATACCGCATAAAATCGTTCCCATACATTACACGTCATCCCCATCATCTGCTTTGAAGTTAATCTCAAGGCCGAAGAAATCCTCCGACCCTTCATCTATCATGGCGTTGATGACCATATAGTCCTCATCGCCTATGAGAAGTTCAAGACCACGGAACACACGCTTCGTTCGTGTCGCCCGATCCCTTGTGGGGTCATAGCCCCGTATCTTCATCTCGTTGTTGAACTTACGCTGCGACCAGTCCTTGCCCTTTGCCTCGTTGCTGTCTTTGCACCAGTCGCGGAAGTCGTTGAACGCCTCGATGGTAGTCATTTCATTGTCATCGCCAGCCACGCAACGCTCCGTAATCCAGCGGGCCAATGCATCCTCTCCTGCGAGATACTCATCGGTAGCTTGGATAACGACCTTTGGCGGGTTCAACCCTTCAGACAGCCAAGCCTTAGCGCCTTCGATAATCCACGCCAGAATTGCAGGATATTCTTCCTTCAGCTTATCGGGCAGGTCCATGTCCTTGACGATAGGCTTAGTCTCGAATGGGATCAGGTGCATACGCCGACGCATAGCATCATCCACGTTAGTAATCTCTGGCTTCGTATTGCCTGCGATTACAAGCGTGAACTGCGGCGTGAACTCAAAGTTATCCTGCCGCATGAAGCGGGCACTTATCTTGTCCCCGCCAGTAAGCGACTTCACCTTGGCTTCGTCCCACTTGCGCGACGGGTCAATCTCCTGCGCGTGCACGAGCCTTGCACCCATCAACGACGCCAACTCTGTAGGGTGACGCTGATTGTTCGACGCCAAGAATACGTCCGCACTGGCCACGGTGGCATAATCGCCAAGGATATTGCCTATCGCACCAAGGAACGTCCCTTTGCCATTGCCGCCGGACCCGTGGGCGAAGGCAAGGACATGCTCTTTGGTGCTACCCGTCGCCGAATACCCAGCCAACCTTTGAAGGTAAGTGATTAACTCACTGTCACCGTTGCACGCCTCATTGAGAAACGCTTGCCATTGCGGGGCTGGCTTGCTGAAGTCCGCCTCGACCGATGTGCATTTTGTGCACATGCGAGAACGGTCATGAGGTAGCAACTCCCCTGTCTTCAGGTCCACCATCCCCGACCGGGTGTTGAGGATATAGATGTCCGCGTCTAGCTGTTCGGTGGTCGCCTGCATAGACGGCTCAATCGCAGTTAGCTTCGCCACGTTTGCGATCACATTATATGACGCCACACGCTGCGCGATCCGCTCACCCTTCGGCACGCTGTCAACGTTCTGCAACGCCTCCGCCGATGCGTTTGCGCAGACCTTGCGGACGATGGTCAGATGCTTCTTCGCCACATCCAGCGCCCACTTGTTGCCATCCCATGCGACCCAGCCCATGCCGCCCACAACGTATCGGATATCCGAAACGTGTAGCCGAGCAACGCGCTGCGCCAAAGCGATGTCGCTATACTCAATCGGCGTCTCACCTGCGGTGGCTACCAAGCCGAAGTCTTCGTCGCTGAAATCAGCCACATCGAACTCATCGACCTCGCGCTTGTAACCAAAGGCTGCGGCCTTACCCGCCAGCCAGTCCCAACCCAACTCATAGGGCGGGTGCATACGCCCGAAGTCTGCTTCGATAGTATCGAGCGAGTTAACCCCGTCTTCCCAACGCTCGGCCCACGATGCGAAAATCTCGAACGCGTCCGTCTCATTGTCAGGGCCGCACGCTGCCTTGATGGCATAGCCCATGCGGATATAGTCATCACGGTCAGGGAAATGCTCAGTCTTGTTCGGGATCGCTGCTACCGCAGCGGCGACATGCGTAACGCTCGGCGCGATGAGCGATGCCTGATTAACCGACTGCCGCTCGACCGCCTTCTGCGCCGTCTTGTCCGCGTGGATAATCTCGCAGCCCATCATCTCCAACGTCTCCGTCAGGTCCGCAAAGAACTGCTCAATCTTTTCCCGCGTGACCTTCTTCAACCCAGCAGGGCCACGTTGCGTCAGGTCCACATCAAGACTGTATGGCTCCTTGGTGATAGGGTGAATACCTGCGATGACGTACTGCTGCCCGTCACCCAGAAATTCTACAAGCTGCTCGACGCCCCGGTCATCGCGGAACCGCACCTGCATCCGGCCGATCTTTTCATCGGTGCGATACATGAACAATCGCTTGGGGAAACGACCGATGCGCATAGGGGCTTTACCCAATGCCTTCACCGCCATATCACCAATGACCCTAGCCAGCCCCTCATTAACAACATCAATGTCAACAGCAGGATATTTGCTGGCCTTCAAGCCGATATTAGCATGGCTGCGGTCCCACCTTTCCACATCGTTAGATGTAGGAATGTAGTCCTGCCAGCCGTAGCCGCCCCATGTGCCCTGCGCATTCTGCCGACCGGGTGCTTTGCCTGCCTGATCCGCTTGGATTTTGGACATGGCAGATAGTTCCGAATTTGGCGGAATTACCGACACAAGGTCGGTGAACCCGACCTCATACAGTGTCTTAAATTTCATTAGTTCAAATCCCTCTTTTCAATTTGGTCCCGCTTCTGCATCAGCATGTCTACCGCTGCGTCTATCACATAGAGCGCAGCGTCAGGTCCGGTTTCAGCTATCAGCGGATACGCGGAGGTTGTTATTATTACGCCGCGCTCAAAGTCTTCTTCAAAACCGAGGATGAATACTGGAACGAAGTCCACTTTTTGTTCTTCGTCTTTCCATCTTATCTTGTCCATTACTAGCCCCCTTCGGCGTCAGCGCCTTCAACCGAAACGTTTACCGCCCGGCCAGTGTAAGCGGCCTGATTGTCGGCTTGGATTTGGTCCGTGGTTCTCTCCGCCAGAAGCGACTGTGCATATAGCAGAAGTTCGTAGGCATCAATCTTGCCTTCAATATAAATTGTGTTGCCGTCTCGTTTAACGAAGCCGCATGTGATGTCGGCGATCCACTCGGCCAGTTGTGCTGCTAATACCTGTTTCATTTCAAATGCTCCCCTGCTTCAATCCGATCCGCCAGCCAACGTGTGCTGCGCTCAAACATATTCATCTTGCCAGTGCGAAGCCACGCAATGATTGCGTCTTTCTCGTTCACGACAGGCGGTTTCTCTTCATTAGTTTTTGTTGGACGTGTCATTAAGTTAACTCCTTCATTATGAAACCTTTGGTCTCAGCGTAGGCGATGAGGTCATCGAGCCACATCACGCCTTTCCCTGCGACGTAATACTGATTGATGCCCCGATGCGGCACATTCTTAACATCGCCCCATGTGTGCGGCGAATGCTCATACATTTTTATATCCGCACGATGGACTGACGCATGGTAGCGGCGCAGAAAACGCGCAGCCTCAGCGGCAACTAATTTTGCCCGGCCGCTAAACTCACGCCGAGCAACCGTGCTGTCCTCCTCAATCTTGAGCGGAGTAGGCTTAGCGTTTTGTGCGAGCCAGTCCACCCTCGACATCGATGACAGCCCTGTTTCTTTAAGCCAACCCATAACGGTTAAGCGGTCGGTGTTGTATAACCGCATCAGTTCGGCGCGGGTCATGGTCGGGGCCATCTTGCAGAAGTTATGCGGGATGGCCTTCACCGTTCCGCGTGGATCGACAACGATCTCCGTAAGTTCGAGTTCCTCCATCCAACGGGAAACCACCGACCTAGCACGACCGTAGTGCTTAACGAGTTGCGTCTGGTTCATGGTCTTCGCCAGTTCTATTAAGTCATCCGGCGGTGGCATCCTGCGTATGACGACGCCACGCTTTAGCCCTAGCTTTCTACGCCGACCATCAATCGCGTCGATTGAACGGCCGAGCGCCTGCGCAATCTGCGCGTGCGTCAGCTTATTCTCGTAAAGTTCTATGAGAGTAGCGTCCTCTTCCGGCCGCCACGGGGTAAAACTATTGTCCATGATCTCCCTTACATGTCTGTTGCCCTTCTTGGGTGGCACAGGTTGAATATCCAATGCAAGAACTTTTTTTAGTTGACGGCACTATGCGACTTGTGCCAGCTATAGGGAAAGCAAACGTGATACCGACAAAAAAGAGGGAAGAGTATGGTTGTAAGTATCGACTTCGAGACGCGCAGCGCCGTCGATCTCCGTAAGACTGGCGTCTATAAGTACGCCGCCGACCCATCCACTGACATCTGGTGCATGGCTTACAAGGCTCCGTGGTCTGACGACGTGCTGGTGTGGCAGCCGGGCGATGAACGGGATACCTATCTCGAAGATTGGATCATGGCGGGCGGGTTGCTCTCGGCATGGAACGCCAACTTCGAACGCACAATCTGGAACGAGATCATGGTCGGCCGCTATCAGTGGCCCCGCACCAACATTAAGCAATGGCGCTGCACGATGGCGCAAGCCAGCGCGATGGGGTTGCCTCGTTCACTAGGCCAAGCGGCTGCGGTCCTTGGTGTTGAAGAACAGAAGGACAAGACTGGCGCGGCCCTTATGCTCCGGATGGCACGGCCGCGTAAGGTGAACGCCGACGGCAGCTACACATGGTGGGACACGAAGGATAAACTCGATACGCTAATAGCGTACTGTCGCCAAGATGTACGAACGGAACTGTCCGTCGCCGAGACACTGCATGCGATGCCGGACGCGGAGCGTCGTCTTTATCAACTTGATCAGCGCATCAACGACCGAGGCGTGGCCCTCGACGTTGACCTCGTGCACCGCGTCAAGGCACTGGCGGAGAATGCCCGCGTAGAAATTGATGCGGAGATACAGCGCCTCACTAAGGGGCAAGTCAAAGCCGCAACAAACGCTATGGAACTGACAGCGTGGCTCAACGCGCATGGCATTCAAGCCAAGTCCGTTGACAAGCAGACCGTTGGTCGGCTGTTATCCTTTGACCGGATGCACCCCGTGATCCGTGAGGTTCTGAAACTCAGGCAGAACGGAGCCAAGTCCAGCACGGCCAAGTATGATGCGATGCTACACGCGGTTAACGGGGACGGACGGATGCGCGGCCTTCTTGTCTATCACGGCGCGGCAACTGGCCGCTGGTCGGGTAAGTTGGTGCAGCCGCAGAACTTCCCGCGTCCGCAAAAGAAACAAGACGAGTTAGACGAGATCATCGCTAAACTCAAAGCGGAAGAAGATGTGTCCGCGCACGGGGCCGGAACGGTCCTAGCTTCCGACTTGTTGCGTTCCATGCTGGTAGCCGACGAAGGCCATCGGCTTATGTTCGCCGACTATTCAGCGATTGAAGCCCGCGTTCTTGCGTGGGTAGCAGGACAGCGCGATCTTGTTGAGACGTTCCAAAATGGCGGAGACGTGTACAAAGAAATGGCATCGGCCATCTACAACGTGGATGTGGGGAACGTCACTGACGCACAGCGGCAGGTTGGTAAGATGGCAATCCTTGGTTGTTTCGAGGAAGATACTCTTGTCTTGACAGAACGAGGATGGCAACCTATTCTGTACCTAACGACACAGGACAGGGTATGGGATGGTGAAGAATGGGTGACGCATCAAGGGGTAGTGTATCAGGGGCACAAGGAAGTTCACCGGGTCAATGGGGTCGGTGCGACGCCGGACCACGAAATACTGACGGAACATGGGTGGCGGGAGTGGCGAAAGGTCCATACAAACCCTTCCCTGCTGAAGTCGGCGCTGTCTTTGGTGAACTTACCATCCGTGAGTGGGTTAACCACAAACGCGCATGGCATCCGCGCTGCGAATGCTCTTGTGGGTGGATTGGCATCGTGGATCGGCACAATCTTCTGCGCGGTAAATCGTCCCGTTGCAGCTATTGCGCAAAGCGTAAGTCTGGCGTTACGCAGAAAAAATATCGCGGCTATGCAGGCATTGTTCCCGATGACTTTCACCGCGAACGGTTACTCAACCGCATATCCTCGTGCATTCAACGTTGCGAGAACCCAAGCAACGCCGGATGGAAACACTACGGCGAACGAGGCATTCGAGTACACCCAGAATGGGTACGAAACCGCAAAGCGTTTCTATCCTATCTTATCACGCTTGATGGGTGGGACACCCCGCATCTGGAACTGGACCGCATCGACAACGACGCGGGGTATCAGCCGGGCAATCTCCGCTTTATCACGCGGTCTGACAATATGTTTAACCGTCGCACAACGGAAACTATGCAGCACGAAATCAACCGCCTGCGTGCGGAAGTCGCACGTTTACGACGTGAGTTATGCGGGGCCGAGGAACCGCTTCACGATCCTGACTGACCTTGGCCCTTTGATTGTCCATAATTGCGGCTATGGCATGGGCGGCAAACGCTTCGCCGAGCAGTGCGCCAGCATGGGCATCAAGGTAGACGAAGATGAAGCGAAGCGCATCGTGTCCGTTTATCGGGAGAAGAATAATAAGATTGCGCAATACTGGCGCGATGTTGAAAACGATTTTGTAGAGATGGTGAAGGGGGCGGGCCGTGTTGGGACGGTCCCGCTTCTACTACCTAGCGGGCGGTCGCTTACTTATCACAGTCCGCGCATCATTCAGCGAGAGACACCTTGGGGGGCTATGCGCGACACAGCCCAAGTCGATACGCTGAATAGTGTGACGCGTCAGTGGGTATCCCAGATTATCTGGGGTGGCCTGTTGACGGAGAACGTGGTGCAAGCAACCGCCCGCGACATGATGGCCACGGCCATGATGGCGTTGGAAGTCAAGGGCTACAATGTCATCCTGTCCGTCCACGATGAAATCATTTGCGAAGTGCCAGATAATTTTGGTTCGCTTGACGAAATGATTGACATCATGACACGAGTTCCGGCATGGGCGGAAGGCTGCCCGATAAATGCTGAGGGTAAGGAAGGGAAGAGATACCGCAAATGACAGCACATGCTAAGTTCGGCGCGTCGAATGCAAAGCGCCGCATCAACTGCCCCGGCTCACTTAACGCCGAGGCTCCGTTTCCTAACGAAAGTTCGCCCTACGCCGAACTTGGTACGGCTGCGCATGAACTGGGTGAGTTCTGCTTGGTCAATGGACATGAAGATGCCTTCGCCTTCATTGGCCAAGAGCATAACGGCCACAAGGTTGACGACAACATGGCCCGTGCGGTGCAGGTTTACATCGACTACATCCGAGATGTGGCCGCATCGGAACCAAGCCTATGCCGCTATGAGAAACGCTTTAGCCTAGACAAACTTGATCCGCCCATGCCGATGTTCGGCACGGCTGACTGCATCATCTACGGCAAAGAGAGCGGGACACTATACGTCATCGACTATAAGCACGGCCAAGGTGTAGCAGTCGAAGTCGCGGACAACGAGCAGCTTAAATATTATGCGCTCGGTGGCATATTAGAGATTGGCGAGAAGGCTCCGGTCAACAAGGTTGTGACGGTTGTGGTACAGCCACGCGCCATGCACCCCGACGGGCCCGTGCGGGAATACAGCTACAGCCGTGACGATATTATGGACTTCGGCACAGAACTTATTGACGCAGCGTATGCGTCTTTGAAGCCGGACGCACCGCGCATCTCTGGCGACCACTGCAAGTTCTGCCTTGCGGCGGGGACTTGTTCGGCCCTGCGCAACAACGCCCTTGAGGTTGCACAAGACGAGTTCGGTACAGTACGAACCGTCAATGACCTAACCCCACAGGAAGTTGCGGACTATCTGCAAAGGGTTCCGCTGATTGAAGAGTGGATTAAATCTCTGCGCCGCCACGCCAATAGCTTGTTGGAAACAGGTGGCGGTCTCCCCGGCTACAAGCTGGTTGAGAAACGACCGACACGTCGCTGGCGTGTTGAAGAAGAGTTTGTGGCTTGGGCCACAGAAGAAGGTCTCGATGACGACGACATCTACGAAAAGAAGTTGAAGTCGCCACCGCAGATCGAGCGTGTTGTAGGTAAGAAGAACTTGCCTGCATCGCTCGTCATAGCTGTATCATCCGGCACATCAATGGTCGCTGATACAGATAACCGTCCGGCTGTAGCCTCGTTGGCCGCAGACGATTTCACCGTTGAATAAGGAAACACCGATGTCAAAAGTTATTACACCAGAAGCAATCATCTCTTATCCGCATGTGTTCGAACCACAGACACCTCCGGGTGCAAGTGAGCCAGTTTATTCTTGCTGCCTTGTATTCCCTGATGGCACTGACTTGTCCGAACTCAAGGCAACGGCTGCTGCCGTGGCCAAGGAGAAGTGGGGAGACAAGACTAAATCGTTGATGGAAGGCGGCAAAATCCGTATGCCTTTCCGCAACGACGGCGAAGAGAAGGGCTATCCAGAAGGCTCGATCTTCATGAACGTCAAGTCGAAGCAGG
>Ga0181352_1000793_pt1 | contig 12879 bp, 13 predicted proteins | sample Fa13VDMLBSN_FD_130103 | JGI IMG/M metagenome (GOLD analysis project Ga0181352, IMG submission 130103) | Freshwater viral communities from Lake Michigan, USA - Fa13.VD.MLB.S.N | ecosystem: Environmental > Aquatic > Freshwater > Lake | place: USA: Michigan | collected 2013-09-23 | reverse complement strand
TTCTGGACAGCTTTGAGGCTGATGTGATCTTTGAAGGCCCGCAGCCTCAGACCACTCGGTATCAGTTCACCGCCCGCCAGGGTGTGATCCAGATGTCTGATGGCAAGTGGTATCGCAACTATGTGGCGATAGATATGTCAGACGAGGCCAAGACGGCTTTGGATGATCAGCAGGCCGCATCGGTGCGGGATCAGCGCAACAGGCTCCTGGCGGAATCCGATTGGACGCAGCTTCCTGACTCACCGCCTGATGCCTTGACCTGGGGTGTTTATCGCAATGCTCTGCGTGATATTCCTTCACAGCCTGGGTTCCCCTGGGATATTATCTGGCCGGAGGCTCCGCAATGACGATCCCGCGCGACTTATCCAATCTGGCACCTGGGGCTAACACATCTGGTGTTTTGCAGCCTTCTAAGGGCGGTACGGGCCTTACTTCGCCAGGAGCATCTGGGAACTTGCTGACCAGCAATGGCACTTCTTGGGTTAGTCAGGCTTTATCCGCTGCGCCAACGCAACAGATTTTTACTTTTACGGCTTTAACTGGAACATTTGCTCGCGGTGCGACTAAAGCTGGCACCTATTCTCAAACCGGCACAACTGTAACTGTAACCTTTACAGCGCACGGTTTTATTGCTGGTGATCGAGTTTATCTTGATTTTACTTCTGGCACAGCAGGAGATGCATGGTTTACCATTGCTACTGCCGCAACCAACACATTCACTGTTACTAGAACATCCGCGTCAACAAGCGGCAACGTAACTATTTATCCGCCAGTGGTTGTGACGGTAAACAATCACGGTCAATCTACAGGCGCATCAGTGCTTGTAGATTACAGCGCAACTTTGGTGGATGGTGTAGAAACAATTTACCAAGCGACAACTAATACATTTCAAACCCAAGGTGGCACGACAACTGCCGGAACAGGTACTTCTGGCAATGTGACGCTACCGCAAGTTGGGACGAGCCAAACTTGGACTCGGCCTACTAATTGCAAAAAAATCTTTGTGCAACTTGTCGGGGGTGGTGGAGGTACTGCTGGCCAAGCAGGCGCTGCCGGTGGGTATTCCCAAAAATTTATAGATGTAACATCTATATCAAACGCTAGTGTGACAATCGGATTTGCAGGGTCCGCAACTTATTCAACAACAACTGGCGGCACTACGTCATTTGGATCATATCTTTCAGCAACAGGAGGAGGCACTGTTGTTGGTGGATCAGGCTCTAATGGAGATATAAATTATACAGGCCAAGGGTCTGTCCAGATGGGGGGTGCAACCGCTGGCGGCAGCACCATTTTTGGCACTGGTGGTGCTGCTGCTAATTCAATGACTCCATCTGGTTATGGGGTTGGGGCGTCGGTAGGGGGATGCCCAACTGTCACTTACAACGGCACCCCCGGTGTTGTCATTGTGATGGAGTATTATTGATGCCATACGCGCTTATCTCTCCTCAAGAAAAAAGCCATGATGGGCAGCGGATTGCTCAGTTGGCAGGCCAACCTTTTGAGGTTGCTGAACCTCTTTTTTGGAAAGAGTGTTCCGTTGATCTGTATTATGGTGTTTGGTTTTATGACCCTCAAACAGACCAGTTTGTGAATGTCTCTCAGGTAGTAGAGCCGTCTGGGAGCGAGCCAAATGTTATTGGCTAAAGACTTGGTGGGGTTGGGAGATATTGTCGGCAGCATTTATGATTTTGAATTTGCCGGTGATGTTCTTCCAAAGCACACTCATACTGAGGCCGATATTCACATTACTATCGTGGCGCGGGGGAAGATTAAAGCTTATTCCCATGATTGGTCCGTAGAGGCAGAGGCCGGGAAAATACTTGATTTCCGCCCGCATGAGCCGCATGAGATTATGGCGTTGGAACCCAACACGCGGATCGTCAACATTCAGAAGAAGATGGCGCCATGACCCAGGATGGTCTTCAGAATGCCGTGACGACAGCAAACATTGATGCTATTTATCTTGACTCGGGGCGGTAGGGTTATCGAGAGGGGATAGGCAGGGATGTTTGGGTACTCCCCATATAGCGCGGCGCCAATAAGCTCTCTGTCTGGGCCGTCTATTTTAGCTGCCTCAGCGTCAGATACCCTTGTCTTGTCTGATTCTGCCGCTGGTGTGATCTCTGCAATCCTCGCCGCGTCTGACTCCATTGTCCTGACGGATCAGGGAGATGCGGTATTTGTAGCTATTCTTTCTGCCGATGACGCTTTGACTTTGGTGGAAATCGCTACTGGAGGACTTGCATACAGCAATAGCGCCAGCGATAGCTTGACGCTCTCTGATCTTGCTGATTCGTCCCCGGCCTATAACCTAACCGCATCCGATAGCCTGTCTCTTTCTGATTCGGCAGTATATGCCTGGATCGGGAATTTGAGCGCATCTGACGCACTAACCATAACAGAAATAGCGCAATCTATAGGGTCATTTATAGGGCAAACATCAGACACACTGATTTTGTTTGAGGTGGCTCAGGATACGGGAACTATCTCAGCATCAGTGAGTGACGCCATTTCGTTCTCAGAGGTGGCGAGTGGGGGGCTTTCCTTCCCCGCAAGTGCTTCGGACTCGATTTCGCTGTCTGATGCTGCTGTTCTGGGTCTGATTAGGTCTGGCTCGGCGTCCGATAGCCTGACTTTCTCGGATTCCGGGGTTCTGTCCTATGTCTTTGTAAACAGCGCCTCTGATTCCCTTTCGTTTAGTGAAGCGGGAACCATTACTCGCGTTGTAGTGGGGGTTGCTTCAGACGCATTTTTGCTCACCGAAGTTGCCCTAAATAACGCTAGCGTAAGCAACTCCGCTTCGGATACAATAATCCTCACGGATGTTGGGGCAGGATATGGAGGATGGCAACCTATTCCGAACCCAGGTTCGACCTGGACCCCGATTAACACGGGGGCGCCGAATACATAGCGTTTCCTTTTCTCAACCCACCCATCACGAGGGAAAATGTCATGTCTCTTAAAGAAGTTCTAAATCTCACCGATTCTGCCGGGTCTGGCCTTGTGGCTAACCCCGCTGCCGACGACAAGATTGGTGTGTCTGGCGTCTTCAAAGCAATCTGTTTCGCTCCAGACGGCTCTGTCCGCTGGGAAGACGAGATCTCGAATCTTGTTGTGACGGTTGGGAAGAACGACCTTCTCAATAAGTATTTCACCGGCTCCGCTTATACGGCCGCTTTTTATGTTGGCCTCAAGGGGACCGGCACTCCCGCTGCCACCGACACGATGGCGTCTCACGCCACTTGGGCGGAAATCTCGACCTACTCCAACGCAACGCGCCCGGCCTTCACCGCCGCTGCGGCGTCAGGTGGGTCCACGAATAACACGGCTTCTCCGGCAGTGTTCAATATTAACGGCACCGCTACCGTTGCGGGTCTGTTTATCACAACCGGCAGTGTTCCCGGCGGCACCACTGGCACCCTGTTCTCTGCCACGGACTTCGCTTCATCCCGTAGCGTTCTCAACGGCGACACCTTGAACGTCACCTACACCATCTCCTGCTAAGGGTGGGATAAATGCCCAGTACATATTCAACCTCCCTCCGGCTTGAACTCATTGGCAACGGTGAGCAGGCCGGTAACTGGGGTTTAACGACCAACACCAATCTTGGAACCCTGCTTGAGCAGGCGATTACTGGTGTTGCGAACGTCACTATGGCTGGGAATACCACCCTTACGGTTGGGAATGGCGTAGCAGACCAAGCAAGAAACGCGGTTATAATTCTCGGTGGGACTCTCGCTAGTCCCGCAGACCTGATCGTTCCGTCTGTTAATAAGGTTTACCTTGTCCGCAATGCCACGGCTAACGGGCAGACTGTAACCATCAAGACAGCAGCCGGAACTGGCGTTGCCCTCCTAAATGGGTACACGCAATTGATGTATTGCGATGGCACTAACGTCATTGCTGCATCTCAGTCGCTTAATCCTGCCGTTGCTCCTGGCACAGTGTCGAGCGTTACACTTGCCACAACTGGGACCGGCCTTACGGTAAACGGCGGAAATTCTGCCAACATCACCACATCTGGTACGTTTACCCTGGCAGGAACTCTTGATGTTGATAACGGGGGTACGGGATTAAATACGCTACCATCGCAAGGTAGATTTCCGATCAGCGATGGCACAAGCTATGCTTCTGGGACGGTGGCTAGCGGTAACGCTATAACTGCTGCCTATAATCCTGCTACTAACAACATCGTCATCAACAATGATGGCGTTACCAGCTTAACTGCTGGCAGCGGTATTCTTCTGTCTGGCAGCACTGGCAACGTTACCATAACCTCAACTGGCGGCGGCGGCGCGAGTGGTGTTACTAGCTTTTCTGCTGGCAGCACTGGATTTTCTCCATCTGTTGCTGCCGCAGGCAATGTTACTTTAACGGGATTCTTGTTGCCTGGATCTGGCGGCACGGGGCTACAGGGTTTTGGCACTCAAAATCAGGCCCTGTATTCTACCTCGGCCTCCACGCTTACTGCTGGAACGCTCCCCCCCGCTGCTGGCGGTACTGGTCTTACGACATTCACATCGCCCAATCAGGCCCTGTACTCCACATCCTCGTCTGTGTTGGTGGCTGGCACCCTTCCTGTGGCTGCTGGTGGTACTGGCGCGACAACGCTCACGGGGTATGTAAAGGGGGCAGGAACAACGGCTCTCACCACCGTAGCGACAATTCCAGTAGCCGATATTAGCGGGACGGTAGGGGTTTCAAGCGGTGGCACGGGAGCGACAACTCTTTCTGGCTACCTGAAGGGCAACGGAACACTTGCTGTTTCCGGCACCGCCACCATTCCTATTTCTGACCTCACCGGCACCCTTGCCGTCTCGAACGGCGGCACTGGGGCGATTACTTTATCGGGTTACTTGAAGGGTAATGGAACATCTGCCGTAAGCGGTTCTGCGACAATCCCGGTAGCCGACATCACCGGCACGCTGGGCGTTGCTAATGGTGGCACCGGCACGACGACTGCGTTCACAACTGGCGCGGTGGTGTTTGCTGGTGCGTCTGGCGTGTACAGCCAAGACCCAACTCAGTTATTCTGGGATGCTACTAATAACCGCCTTGGTATTGGGAACACCTCTCCAACACAGACCCTCACGGTCACGGGAAATTCGATTTCCAGCGGCACTTCCTATTTCACAGACACCTCTTATTATGCGTTTGTCACCTCTACAACCGCTTATCTAAACTTTGATTCCGGCGATTGGCTGGAGTACCAAAGATCGGCAAATAAGCTTGTAGCTTACATGGGCAGCAATCCAAAATTTGCTGTCGAGTCTTCTGGGAATCTTCAATTTGATTCTGGGTATGGCTCTGTAGCTACCGCTTATGGATGCCGTGCGTGGGTGAGTTTCAATGGGACCGCATCGCCCCCTACCATTTCTGGGCAAGGTAACATCAGCAGCATAGGCGATCTTGGTGTTGGCACATACCGACTCAACTTCACCAATGCTATGACAGATGCAAACTATTCTGTCCTCGCGTTGGCCAGGAATAATGACAACTCTGGTCCAGGACTCTTGGTTTCTCCAAATCTAGGAAATGGTAAATCAGCTCTGGTATTTGACTTTAATGTGTGGGACGGATCGGCGCTGGTTGATTCTACAGAAGTAAATATGGCTGTTTTCCGGTAAGGAGAATTATCTATGGATAAACGTATCATCTACCCCACAGATGAAGGTGGTGTTGCGATCTTGATTCCGGCGCCTAATTGCGGTCTGACCATCGAAGAGATTGCCGCTAAGGATGTTCCGGCTGGCAAGCCTTTTAAGATCGTAGATGTCGCGGATATTCCTTCTGATCGCACCTTCCGCAATGCGTGGGAGTATCAGGAATGATCGTCATTAACTTGGATAAGGCGAAGAATATCGGTCACGCTCGGCGGCGCGCGGCTCGCGCTGAGGAGTTTAAGCCTCATGATGAAATCATCATGAAGCAAATTCCTGGCAATGACGCGGTGATTGCTGAGGCTGCTCGCGCTGCCATTCGCGCCAAGTACGCCGACATTCAGACCCAGATTGATGCCTCTTCTAGCCCGGATGAGATCAAGGCCGCGCTTGGGATATGACAGATGCCGCTAACCAAGCTCACATTTAGTCCCGGAGTTTTGCACGACGGAACTAGGTACGCATCCTCTGGCGGTTGGTCTGATTCAGACAAAATCAGATTTCGAGGTGGCTTGCCTGAGAAGATTGGGGGATGGCAACCGGCTGCGCTTCAGACTTTTCTGGGCGTTTGCCGGATGCTTACTCCGTTCTCCGACTTGACGGGGAACTACTATCTCGGCATCGGAACGAGCTTAAAATATTACATTGAGCGCGGTGGCTCGATGTATGACATTACCCCAATTCGCACCACCATTACGCAGTCCAATCCGTTTTCAACAACCTCTGGCTCAAGAACAGTATCGGTTACTATTCCGGCGCACGGCGCCACGGCCAGTGACTTCGTGACATTCTCCGGCGCAAGTCCGGTTGGCGGTCTAACCCTAAATGGTGAATATCAGATCGTAGATGTGATCACATCTAGCGTCTTCACTATTCAGGCGGTTGTCCCAGCCTCATCAACTGCCGTTGGTGGCGGGTCTGTCACCGCTGTCTTCCAGATCAATACGGGCTTGAACGCCACGATTTATGCAAACGGTTTTGGCGCCGGTACTTGGGGCGGCGTTCTTCCCGGAACCAGCGTGACGTTCCAGGGTTCTATTGCCGGTACGACTCTAACTGTTTCGTCTATTGTGGCCGGAGCAAGCTTGGCTGTTGGGCAGCTAGTAAGCGGAACTGGTGTCTCGGCAAGCCCCCCTGGATCTTCTGCCACCTACATAACCGCCCTCGGGACGGGAACGGGTGGTGTTGGAACATACACAGTTAACATCTCTCAGACCGTGGCGTTGACCACAATGACCGCTCTTAGCGGTACGGGATGGGGTTCCGGGTCTGACACTGAGGTTGCGGGGACAAGGCTGCGTCTTTGGTCTTCAGATAACTTTGGGCAGGATTTGGTTATCAATCCGCGAGACTCCGCGATTTATTATTGGTCTAATGCCTCTGGTCTTTCGACTAGGGCAGTGGCTCTCAATACCCTCCTAGGCGCGTCTGATGTTCCGCTTATTTCCAGGCAGATTCTTGTGTCTGACCAGGATAGAAAGGTTATCGCCTTCGGCTGTACAGACATTGTAACCGGGCAGCAGGATCGCTTGTTGATTAGGTGGTCCAGCACGGAAGATCCTGCCAACTGGACGCCTCTTGAGACAAACTCTGCTGGCGGTATTCGGATTCCTACTGGGTCTGAGTTTATGACTGCCATGGAGACCAAGCAGGAAATTCTGGTTTGGAGCGATGATTCGGTTCACTCGCTTCGGTACATCGGCGCTCCATTCGAGTACACCATTGCTCGAATTGGTATGACATCATTGCTTGCGCCAAATGCCGTGGTGTCTGCGAATGACAACATCTTCTGGATGGGAACTAACGGCTTCTTCCAATATGACGGTAGAATTGTTGGTTTGCCATGTTACGTGAAAGATTTTGTCTTTAATGACATTAATCTGGAGCAGGCGGAAAAGATTTGCTCTGGCAGTAATATGTCATTTAACGAGGTCTGGTGGTTCTATCCTTCTGCCAACGCGGAGGAGAACAATCGTTATGTGATGTATAACTACAATGAGCGGGCCTGGAGTGTAGGGACGATCTCTAGGACGTTCTGGATTGATCGTGGGATTGAGGATTACCCCCGCGCTGCGTCAACTGATGGGGTTATTTACTTCCATGAGCTTGGCCAGGATGACGGGTCAACCAATCCAGACAGCCCAATTGTGGCTTACATCGAAAGCGGTCCAGTAGAGATTGGGCAGGGTGATCAGTTTGGCTTTGCGTGGAGAATGATTCCTGACGTTGACTTCAGGAACAGTAGCGCGGCTGAGCCTAGCGTGAACTTTGTCTTGAAAGCTCAGGATTTCTCTGGGTCTAATTTCAGCCAGAGTCAGAACAGCATAACCACCTTAACTGCCACAGTCCCGGTAACGCAGTTCACGGACCAGACTTACTTCAGGATACGGGGTCGTATGTTGACCTTGCGTATTCAGAGTACGGGTCTTGGTGTTGCGTGGCGCGCTGGCGTTCCCAGGATTGATATTCGCCCGGATGGCCGTAGATGATCGGCAGAACGAGGCTTCCGGTCCCGACTGAGGAATATAACTATCAATGGGGAAACGCGCTCACGCGGGCCATTGATCAGAACTTCGACAGGACTTTCATTGGCTGGCCAAATTTTGCTGAGGCTAGTGGGTATTATGGTTCGTTCTACGATACCACCACTCAAGCCGCTGCGCTTGCCAATACTCCCTATGCGATGGCCCTTAATAGCACGGCAGAGTCGAATCAGATTGCCGTTGAAAATACCTCTCGCATCACCTTCAAGAATCGCGGCGTCTATAATGTGCAGTTTTCTGCCCAGATAGATCAGGCTTCTGGCAGTACCCATTACATCTGGATCTGGCTTCGCAAGAATGGCGTTGATGTTCCTAGTTCTGCCAGCAAGGTTTCGATTCAGGGGAATCAGAGCGAGTTAATTCCCGCCTGGAATTTCATTGTGAATGTTCTTGGTGGGGATTATGTTCAGATCATGTGGGCAGTAAATAACACCGCTGTTCAGCTTATAGCTGAGGGAGCTACGGGGTTCTGTCCTGCCATCCCGTCTGTTATAGTTTCTGCGACATCAATCTGAGGATCAGGCCATGCACGATGCAGCCCGCCTTCTAGCGAAATACGGACGCCATGGGGACAATAACCTTGTCCATGTGAGCGACAAGGAGCTTCGCGGCATCGAGCAACTGACCGGGAAGAAGTTCACCCGGAACCCTGACACTGGACTGCCGGAGGCTTTTAACTTTGGGCAGGCTCTTGGGGTGGCGGCTCCTATTGTGGCCGGGATTGGCGGGACCATCCTCGGTGGGCCTATGGGCGGGGCCGCTGCGGCTGGTCTGACAAGCGCGGCTGTCGGCAAGATGCAGGGCAAGTCCAATGAACAGGCTCTAACCCAGGGTTTGATTAGCGGTATCTCCAGTTATGCTGGTGGGCAGCTTATGGCTGGGATTCCCGCCGCAGGATCTGAGGTGGCCGGTGAGGGTTTTGGGCAGCTTGCTGCTGAGGGCGCAACTGTGACGGCGCCTTCTGTGGCAAGTATGACGCCTCAGCAAGCGATGGCTTCACTACCAAGTACACCAACTGAGTTTACTACTGGCGTTTCTGGGCTTGGTGGTGGCGCAGCCGTACCCCCTGAAGGCCCTATTGGGGCCGCTAGGATATATGGCAGCGTTGGCGAGGTTGGCCCGACAGCACCAACTGCCATGCAGTCATTCTCTAACAGTGTCACAAATACGATGAATGACCCAAGCGCGGCTCTATCCAAGTTCGGAGAGAATGTCTCTAATAATAAGTTTTCTGCGTTGATGGCAGGGGCGGGTGCTTACTCGACGGCCATGGATGCGATGGCTCCGACCAATATCCCAGGTCAGGCTCCGTATGATCCGCTGCGTTACCCGGAACAATTTCCGGCAAACCCCCGGACTTGGAATGCACCTCCGGCTGGGTATCGCCCTGGGTATGATCCCGAGTATCGGTATTTTGCGAAGGGTGGGCTGGCTTCGATGCGTCCAGAGGGAAGCTATACTGCCAACCTAATGAACGAGGCCAAGGCTGCGCTTCTTGGTGAACACCCCCGCCCATCTGATGCCATCTCCAAGTTCCGCGAAACCTTCGGGGACGAAGCTCTTGCCCTCCTCAAAGACCGTGTAACTGGTGGCAGGGTGCGTGGTGCTGGCGGCGGGATGGATGATCTTGTTCCCGGCACTATCGAGGGGCGCCAGAAGGTTCGCCTTGCAGACGGTGAATTTGTTTTGCCAGCCCACATTGTTTCTGCAATCGGGGACGGCTCTACGGACCATGGCGTTCGTCGTCTAAAAGGAATGATGGATTCTATTTATAAGCAGAAATACAAATCAGATGGCTTGCCAAAGCGCCTTAAAAAAGGAACACTTGTTGATGAGTGAACGCGGCGCCAGATATGTTGCTATGCTGCATGGGGAAAGATTCTATTTTTCCTCAAAGCCTTGCAAGCGCGGCCATATGTCTGAACGCCTTACTGACAACGGCGCCTGTGTTGAATGTCGCCGCGCGTTGGAGCGTGATAAGTACAAAGAAAGGTATGAATTAAAGATCAAGCCGCGCCGCATAAAGCTAGAGGCAAGGGCGAGGGCTGCTGAAAAAATGGCAGAACTTCGAGCTAAGTGGTCAGATGATCAAATTGCGGCACATAGAGAGGCAGCAAAAATTCGGTCTCGCGTTTGGCGACAAAACAACCCAGCCCACAGAAATGCTCTCAAGCGCAAATACATAGCAGATAAGGACAACAGAACGCCCAAATGGGCAGACCTCAATCAAATCCTTGAGATTTATAAGGGTTGCCCGGAGGGGTATCACGTTGATCACATTATCCCGCTGCGGGCAAAAAATGCGTCTGGCCTTCACGTTCATTACAACCTTCAATATCTTCCTGCTATTGATAATATGAGGAAGAATAATAGGTTTAATTTCCCATGAATGTCTCTATTGTACCGATAGAACACATCAATGATGTCTGGGATAGCGTAAAAGATTACCTTCTCCCTGCGGTTAAAGTGACTAACGGAAGGTATATGCTCTACGATGTCTATGTTGCGGTACAACGGGGCAGGATGCAGCTTTGGATAGCCTTTACAGACGATAAGGAAATCCTAGGCTGTGAGGTCACAGAGATAACAGACTACCCTTCGCGGCGGATTTTGACTTCCATGTTTACGGGTGGAGTTAAGATTCGCCAGTGGAGGGATGAAATGATGGAAGTTCTTGTTCGCTGGGCGGAAGATAATCAATGCACAGGGATCGAGGGCTATGGTAGAAAAGGTTGGATCAAGATGCTGGAGCCTTATGGGGTGAAAGAGAACCTGATCCTGTTTGAGAAGGAGCTTTAAGATGGGTGGCGGTTCAGGCGGCGGTCCCAGCAGCAGCACGACTTACACCTCAAATCTCCCGGAATATGCGCGTCCATATTTTGAGCGGATGATGGAGAGGACTGAGGCTGAGAGTAATCAGCCTTATGTTGGCTATAAGGGCGAGCGCCTTGCTGGGTTCGGAGCCGACACCAGGGCGGGGTTCCAGGCGATTCGCGACATTGCTGATCGCGGAACTCCTGAATCGGCTCAAGCTATTCAGATTGCTGGGCAGGCTGGCGCTGCTGGTGCAGGCGACATCAATGCTGCCCGTGGGGCGGTTGGCCAAGCTGGGAGTATGGTTGGTCAGGCCAATCAAATGGTTGGCTCAACCCTCGGTACTGGCGCATCTCAGTTGGATGCGGCTAGGGCGGCGGCTTCTGGTGCGATTGCTACCGGTATTCCTCAGATGGATGCTGCTAGGGCGGCGGCTTCCGGCGCGGTTGCTTCTGGTCTGCCTCAAATGGATGAGGCGCGGCAGGCATCTTCATCCACCGTTTTGGAGGGAATGCGTCAGGCGGACGCCTCTAGGTCAGCGGCTTCTGCTGCTATTGCGGCTGGCTTGCCTCAGATGCAGGCTGCTCGTCAGGTGTCGTATGATGCTTTGGCTGCTGGCGCCCCGGATGTTTCTCGGGCGCGGGATCTTGCTAACCAAGCCACAGTAGGTGGTACCGCTGCCGGGACATCTCAGCGGTTGGCTGAGCAGGCTGTTGGTCGCGGGTTTGCCGCTGGTGATTATCAGTCACAAGGTATCAGGCAGGCTGGCTTCACCGGGGAATCTGCCAATCAATATATGTCTCCCTACATGGAGGGGGTTGTAGAGGCCCAGCGTAAGGCTGCGGTTCGGAACTTCGAGGAGGGTCGCCCTCAGCGCGAAAGCCAAGCCATCCGGGCTGGCGCGTTCGGTGGATATAGGTCTGCCATCCAAGAGGGTGTTGCTCAACGTGGTTTGGGGCAGCAGCTTAATGAGATCGAGGCCAGTGGTCGCCAGAAAGCTTTCGAGAATGCCCAGGCCCAGTTTGAGCGGGATCGCGCTGCGTCCATGCAGGCGCAGACAACGACAGAACAGCAGCGTCTTGCTGCCGCGCAGTATGGATTAGCTGGCACTGGGCTTGGATTGCAGGGCGCTCAGGCGATTGGCCAGCTTGGTCTCGGCCAGCAGGGTATGTCGCTTCAGGGATCTCAGGCCCTGGCTAATTTGGCGTCCACTCAGCAGGGTCTTGGTATGCAACAGGCCGGGTTGCTTGGGCAGCTTTCTGCTCAACAACAGGGCCTTGGGTTGCAGCAAGCTGGCTTGATGAATCAAATCTCAGGTCAGCAGCAAGGCTACGGACTGCAACAGGCTAGTCTTTTGGGTGATCTTTCTACCCGTCAGCAAGGGCTTGGATTGCAGCAGGCTGGTTTGTTGGGGCAGCTTTCGACACAGCAGCAGGGCCTTGGTCTGCAAGAGGCTGGTCTGCTTGGTCAGCTTTCCAATCAGCAGTCTCAACTTGGTCTTCAGGGTGCGGGCCTTGGTCTTCAGGGTGCTGGGATTAACCTTCAGGGTGGGCGTGATCTTGCTCAGATGGGCTTGGGTCAGCAGCAGTTCGGGTTGCAGCAGGCCGGGGCGTTGGGCCAGCTTGGCGCGCAGCAGCAGACACTTGGATTGCAGCAGGCTCAGGCATTGCAGCAGCAGGGTGCGGCGCAACAGGCGCAGGAGCAGCGTTCGCTTGATATTGCTGAGCGGGACTTCTTGAATCAGCGTGACTATGAGAAGCAGCAGCTTAACTACTTCTCAAACATCATGCGTGGTATTCCTGTTCAGCCTTCTCAGACTGTTATGCAGTACCAGAACCCCAACCAGTTTGCTCAATTCG
>Ga0181352_1000792_pt1 | contig 12887 bp, 25 predicted proteins | sample Fa13VDMLBSN_FD_130103 | JGI IMG/M metagenome (GOLD analysis project Ga0181352, IMG submission 130103) | Freshwater viral communities from Lake Michigan, USA - Fa13.VD.MLB.S.N | ecosystem: Environmental > Aquatic > Freshwater > Lake | place: USA: Michigan | collected 2013-09-23 | reverse complement strand
TCATTGCGTCAATCATTGCATGGGTTGCTGTGGCATTTGTTGTTCAGGTGGGTTAACCAATGGGTTAGCACCGTGCGAAATGTCTTGTGCCGCAGCCGCCGCAAATGCTTGTTGTTCAGCGTTTAGGCGTTCAATCTCCATCAACAACTGATCTGTGGGCATTCTTGCGATAAGCATTTTGACCAGTGCATCAATTTCAGTTTTGTTTTGGCTGGTGATAGAACGTGTGTTCTGATCGTTGACCTTAACTTCTGCCATTGTTTCAGTGTTGTGCGCCCTTGCGGTAACGTCCATGAGTTTGCGTTTGTTTGCGCCTTCCTCGCGGATTTGGGCGACCTGACCACGGTTGTTAATTTCCAACTGGGCGGCTTGCAATTGCTGTTGCATTTCTTGCAGTTGTTGCTGTGATTGCGCCAAACGCATTTGAATTTCAGGCGGTATGTCTGACTTCTCGTCAATGTTTGCCATTGGGTTCATGGCGGCAAGGCGGTCGGCAATCACATCTGCGCCGGGGAAGTCCATGTTCCTAAACACCAAGTCACCCGCAATATTGAACAACTGCTCGTTACCTGTAAGCAGCGGCATCATGGCTTCGACTGCTTGCTGGCGCTTAGTCTGGAAGCCCGGCCCTGTGTCCATTACCACATCATATTCGCCCACTGTCACATCATTTAGCATTTCACCAACTTCGTTCTTTTCGTTGATGGTGGTCATGTCTGGTTGACCGTCTGAACCAATGATTCGCATTACCCGCTGGGTATCGTAGATGTGTGGGATCAAGTCCAACAGGATTTTGCCTGTATGCCTGATTGATCGGGTCATGTTGTCGTAAAAGTGGAAATTGCTCAAATCCACCTGATTCTGTTGACCAGCTAGTGCCTTTCCTGAAATATTGCCACTAGGTAATTGGTTGGGATCAAGGATGCCCAGCACCATCTGCAAGTCTGCGGAAATAGCGCCAGCGGCTTCCATGATGCCTTGGGGCGGTGGTTCTGGTTGCAGTCTGGTTGGCACGGGGGCTGGTACGCCCTCAATGTCTTTCTGTTTGTAACGCAGCACAGGGCTTGACTTGATGTTTGCCAGCGCCCATTCGTTTTCGTGTCCCTCATCCTGACCCTCTGCCAGCAACCATTTGGCCTTTGGTGCAAGGGCGACCGATTCGGTCATGCTGGTGCGCCAGAAGTTATACATACGCTGTGGGTCTTTGGCAAACCTGACCAGACCGTATTTTTTGCGTTTATCGTCAACAATAACCTGTGCGCCATAGCAAGGAACAACAGGGATGTACTTGCCAGCCCATGTCTTTTCTTCCAAAACTTCTAATGCAGTCATTTTGACCCACTTAACTGCCTTGCGGAAGCTGTCGCGTTCATCAAGCACAGTCAAGCCAGCGGCCTCAACCCGTTCAAAGAATCGGTCAGAATCAGCAAATTGGCGTGTGCCATCACTCAGCAAATACAGCTTGGCTCGTTCACGTTCAACATAAAAGAATTCGGCAATGCGGATGTCTTCTTTAGTAATCCAGCTTGCAGTATCGTCCCCCGTAGATCGCTGGGTGAAGTTAGCACCGTCATCAGCGTCAGGGTAATAATCCTTGAAAACCTTTTTGTCCAACACTGTGGTGATCAGGCAACGTTCAGCGTCTGACCCATCAGGCAATATTGAATTGGGGTCAAAGTACACGGTGAACGGGTTGTCAATTGTGTCAATGTAGATTTCTTGGTCGAATGAATCTTCGCTGACATAGCGGGTATTGATGCGCCAGTAACCCCAACCCATCCGCACAGCGTAGTCAAAGGCGGTGTCGTAAGCAGTGTCAGCGTTTGAATTGACTTCAATGTGGCGGGTCATGCCCTCAATGATTTGGGCAATCTTGTAATCAGCCAAGTTATTCACAGGGTGAACCTTGATGCGTGGGCGTTGCATCCGCTGCTGGTTGGTTACCTGTCGCACATAGGCATCAATCTTGTTGATGGTTAGGCATGGTCGTGCTTCCACGTTTCTGCTGTTCTGAATCTCAACAGGCCATTGGTCGCCAGCAGCAAACTTAATGTCTTGCAATGCTTCGGCGCGGTTTGTGGAGTCTGCGTCATTGACCAACCGCCAAAACTCTATGGCTTTGTTGATTCTGTTGTCTTTGCCTGATGCGTCTTGATAAGCCATATTTAGCCCTCTGAATCTGTTACCAAATTATCACACTAACCCATCCAACTGCCAACTGTGGCGGTTTGGGCTTTGGGCTTGCGTTTTGGTGTGTCTTGAATCATCAGGGCAATGTAGCGGAATGCGTCTGCCCCGTGCGAATAGTGGTCGTGTAATGGGTTGCGGCTGAATTGCCCTGTGTCTGGATCAACTTCATAACGGTAGTGGCGCAAGCAATTGATGCCCTCCGCTGCGTGTTCACGGTCAAACCAGCAGCTTGGAAATATTGTTCTGGCTGCGTTGATTGAGTCAAGGATTGGCACTTTAGGCAGAATTCGCGTCTTGTAGCCTGCCGCCCTAACAATGTCATCAATTGACCGCCCAGCCGCTGCCAGTGTCTGGTTTTCAGCATCATGGGGCAACCATACCGTGTCGTACACATAGCCAAACGTTTGCATAGTCGCCAAATAATGCGTCATGGTTTTCTGGCTATCCTCAATGTACCTAATCAGGCGGGTTTCCATGCCCACAAACTGCAAGAACCAAATTGATGTGCTGTCAGACCAGCCAAGGTCAAAGATTGCGTGGACGGGCTTTGTTGCGTCATACGCCACACGGGTTAACCTGCCCTCAATTTCTGCTTGCTGAAGTTCCTTGGCAAAGATAGCCCCATCCACCGATTGGCGGCATAAGCCCTCCCACACTTGGTTATAGGCTTCTTGGTCGCGGTGCTTTAGCGCATCCTTTTCCAATCGCAGGGTTTCAGGAAACCAAGGGTTGTCTGACCAATTGATTTTGATCTGGATGCAATTATCAGGTGGGTTCAACACAAACCGCTGGTAGGTTTCGTCTGTTTCCAGCTCAGGGTTGAATGAAACCCATATCTCGCTGCCCTGCTTTCGGATGGTAGGGATTAGCACGTTCCAGCTTAATCGGCTGGTGGTCTGGGCTTCTTCTACCCAGCAAATGTCCACACCCTCATAGGATTTGATGTTGGCAATGTTGTTCTTTAAACCAGCAAAGGCGAATTCTGTGCCGTTCTTGCCCCTAATGCTGTTCTGGGTGATTTCATAGAAACCCAGCAGGCCAAGGGATTCGATTTGGTCGCACAGCAGCTTGTGAACTGAGTCTTTGATGCTGGTCTGGAATTCCCGCGCACAAAGTATGCGTAGCGGGTCTTTAGCGCCCTTGATCAGCAATGCCCTAGCAATGCCCCATGACTTAGCGCCACCCCTGCCGCCGTAGGCTACCTTGTAGCGTGATGGCTTAAACAAGCCTTGCAGCTTAATTGGGAATTCAGCATTGGCAATGGCGCTTGATACATCACTCATTTGGCTTTACAAAAGTAACTTGGATGCCTGTAAGCAATGGCGCACCATCTGCACCCGTGATTTCTTGCTTTGTGCTTTCTCTGTACTTCTTAGGAAACCTTGCAGCCATTGACCTTGACCACAGGCTTGCATTCAATCGGTCACTATCTTTATTCTCCACCATGTAAGCTGCGGCTTGTTCTTCCCACCATGCCTGCTCGTATGTCTTAGCGTCATCCAAGGCGTGTAGAAATTCTTCGTGGGCATCACGCCATAAGTAAATGGTTCTAAGGCTTACATTCAATTGATAGCAGATTTGTTCGACAGATTTACCAATGCGGCCTAGTTCCCTGACCGTATCGCAATAACTTGGGTCATATAGGGTTGGGCGACCTACTGGGCGCTTTTCTAGGACGGGAACGGTATCGGTCATTTCTTTTTAGGCATGGCTTTTTTGGCCTTTTCAGCTTCTTTCTTGACCGAATAGCCAATGGCAACAGCCTGCTTTACAGGCTTGCCAGCTTCTATTTCAGCCTTGATGTTCGCTTTCAACGCCTTGGGTGTCATTGACTTGATCAGCGGCATTTGGTTTCTCCAGTTCGTTTAACCAAAATTGACAGTCCTGAATTGCCCCGCCAATCGCATGGAGGTTTAGTTCCAATTGTTTGGCTTGGGCAGTCAAAAACTCAATGCGGTTTTTTATTGATTCAGCGTTCAAGATGCACCATGAATAACGGCAAAATTAATCACAACAGCTTCAGCCAATGGGCCAGCAGTGCTGTTCCACAAACCAATCACGGCAGACCCTGCGGCTTGGCTAGAAACGTAAGGCCAATAAGCGCCAGCAGTACCACCGCCAGAAATGCTTGCAATCACCACATCATTTGCGGAAATTGTGCTATTAGTCAAAGTAAATGTCACACTTGCGCCAGCAGCCAAAGATGCGGCATTCATGGTGATTTTGCCCATGCTCTTGTTCAAGGTCACGCCAGTTGATTTGCTGGTGGCTTGGGTCACAGTGCCTTGTGCGTCTGCTGAATAACCAACTTCGCTGGTTGCATACACGGTTGTGCCAACAACAGTTGATGGTGTGGTTGCGCCAATGGGTGAATTATTTAGCGAACCGCCCGTAATATCTTGATCTTGATAGGCTACGCCAATTGCGATTGAATTTGACATGATTTTTCCTTTAACAGTTCCAGTTTTTAAGGGATGCCTTGGCTCTTTCGGCAGGGCCTTTGGCGTTTTTGACTACTCCCTCCATTCTTGCACAGAAACTGGCTTTTCGACCAGCATCTGCCTTAGTCTTGGGGTTGGGGGCAGGCGGTTTGAGATTTGAATTGTTCTTTGCGTTGTATTCAGCACGACCTTTAGCGGTCATCCCAGCACCCTTTTCTGTTGGGTTGTAGGTTTTACCCTTACCCGTGGTGGTGTGTGGAATAGGCTTGTCGTGCTTCTTCATTTTTTGGCAGTCTTGGCAGATTGCTTGAATGCGGCTGCGGTGGGTGCGCCCTTGTCGCCGGGTTTCCTCATACGTTCAGGCGTTTTACCCGCAGCCTTTTGTTTTTCGATGCGTTCTTGTTTTTTATGGATATTGGCATAAAGTCCAGCTTTCATGCTTCCACCACCGCGCAAATGTCAGCTTCCTGAATAATCTGATAATCTTGCCCGTCAATGTTGTGGACAGGCCAATTCAGATAATCCCCGTTTCCATACTTGATGAAGTCGCCCACCTGTGTCTGATCTACCATTGGCCCGACCGCAACAACTGTTCCCTCGTTGAATGCTTCTTTGTTGTTGACATAAATAATGTCGGACAACTTGCGAACATTGGGGCGAACAACTACACGGTCACGCAGGGGTTTGATCATATTTAGGCTTTCTTCCGGGCTTTTTCTTCAACGGCGGTTCAACCACCGTATCGGTTTGAATGTCGTACACAGGCAATTTCACCATTACTGGTTCAGCTTGTTGCACCGCAAAATGTTCGCCACACCAATCGTTCATGTGCCTGTTGATTGTCTGTGGATAACGGCGACAACTGCCCATGATCTGGGCATTCAAAAAGAACTTACAACTGGCGCAGCTTGCCATTACTGGCTACATTTGCGGTCGTGGGTGTAGCAAACGCCCTTAGAACGTCCACCGTCAAATGCCTTGTCAGCACCTGTCATGTTGGTTTTGGCGTTAGGAATGCCCTTTTTGGCGCTTCCATGTTCACCTGTTTTGTCAGATGCGGCTGGGTTGCCAGACATTGTGGCTTTTGTGCCATAGCCCTTGGGTTCGTTTTTCATCAGTTGTGCCATGATTTTTCCTTATTCAAGATACTTGAGGGGGTACAAAGTCGAATTGATCAATTCAGCGATTTCATCCACCAAATTTTGCAATTCTGTGTCTTGTGGCAATTCCTTGCGGGATTCTTCCACAAAATCTTTCATGTTCTGCATATATTTCAAGGGGTCTTTTTCCACATGAAATTCATCAGGGAATTTTTTAAGTTGATCATATTTGCCCATGTACGCTTCGGCAAACTTGTCAACCAGTTTAATAATCTTGCCATAGTATCTTCCTAACGCCTCATGTTTTGCATTGTTGTTTGTTGACCAATGCATGAAATGCGTCACCGTTGAACTGTGCAACAGGTGCGCTACGAATTCGGCTACTTCATCATTCATATTGCCACTATATCAAAAAAAGGGGGGATGCAACACCCCCCCCTAAGACAACTGCGCTTCCATTGTAGGCACAGGAACGTCAGCAGGCCATAACCCCTGTTCACAAAGTTTTGCCACCGTAAGGGTATGCGCCAAGTACCACATCAAGTGGCGTTCATCTTTGGTTAAGTCTTTGCCTTGGTCAACTTCAAAATGGCATTTCAGGCACAACGCTGCCACCAGATTGTCATCAGCTTTGATCCCTCTGCCCTTGCCGCCACCCCAGTTTGTGTGTGCTGCCTGCACCATTTGACCTGAACCGCAGGCTTGGCAGTCAAGCCCCGCCACCAGTTTTAGTAGCTTTTTTGATCTGACGTAGTCGTGTTTTTGAAACAATTATGGTCTCCAAGGTTGTAAATCGGTGTTCGTTAGCACATTCCAGCCTGCGGCGGCGGCTGTTTCCTGTGCTGGTTCTGGTTTCTTTGACGATTGTCCATGTGCCGCATTCTGGGCATTTCATTGATGCGACCTGTCTTGCATCCTGTTGGTGGCTTCGCGTGTGCGCCAGATTTCAACTTCAAGGCGGTAGCTTTCCAGTTCCCAGCGCAACGTTTCTTCCTTTTCCACCGCAGCGGCTAACCCTTGGATCAGTTTCTGATACTCAGGGCTTGAATAGGCTTCGCGTTCTTGGTGGCTAGCGGCATCAATCCCATTTAGCAGGGCCTCCCGCATCAGCATGGCTTTCTTGGATTTGCGGAATTCCTCAAGGTAAACCCTTTGTCCCTTTGCGTCACCATACAACGGCGCTTTGTCCCTAATGGCTTGTGTAGCTTCTTCTGGTTTCATTTAATCTCCACAAAAACATGAAATAGCTTCTTCATTTGCATCAAACATATCAGTTTGTTCTGCTGAATATTTATACATTTGGGCATAGCTGGGTCGGTCAATAGCAAAAAATTTACCATCTCCGTGGCATCTTTTTGCCGCTTCTTCCTCTTGTTTTATCCACCAAAGTGCCCGTTCTGGCTTTTCTTTAATCAAACTCAATACCTGAGATTTTGGTTTTAACATACATAAATCACAGTTCCCGTGCATTGTTTTGCCATTCATATTTGGCAATTCAAGGTCAAAAGTTTGGTTTTTCCAGAAATTGCCAACTTCTTTTGATGAGACATTTGCAGGGACAAGTGGCATAAAAACTGTTTCATGTTTGTTTTCTGGGTGCGGATTTGCACGAAATTTAGCCACTCGCCTTGGTTCATCTGCCCGTATACCTATAAATGAATCCCAATCAGTCCATCCAATTGACCGCAAATGTCGGTGCATGGTTCTGGTTTTCATTTGGCTCGAACAATATCTGGCCCTACCATTTGGCAAAGTAGGCTCAAACCATTTAATGACCGCCTCAAAAGGCTCGCCATTTCTGCTGGCGGTTTGGTAATTAACAACTTTTGGAATTTTTAAATCATTTACAACAGCAAATTCCAACCAAGTAATTTCAACATTCCAATGCCTCGAACAATCATTTACAAATTTCAAAGTAGCCTCTTCTTCTTTTCCCGTGTTGCAAAAAATAACTTTGGCCTCGCTTGGCAGTTGCCCCCCCCCAGCTTCTAATACTTTATACAACATATATGCACTTGTGCGCCCACCACTAAAGCTAATGCAAGTTGGCTCAGTTATTTTGTAAGAATTCATTTCAATACCCCAATCATTCTCAATGCCGCATCAGGGCCATCTACAACCGCCAATGCGCCCCCTAACCAGTTATGATGCCACCGTAGCTGGTCTTCGGTCAAAAGTCGCGCAGACGGGCTTTTATTGCCATCTTTAACCTCCATAAGCAGGGTCTGGCCTTTATAGCCCACCAGTAGATCAGGGACACCCTTGCCAACACCAGCCAGAGACTGAACCGTAGCGCCAGCCGCCCGTAACGCCGTAACAATTTGGTCTTGGTTTGCATCAATTTTTGCTGCCCTCATCATTCATCCTTTTGCGTAAGTCATCAACGGCGGGTTGTCCACGCCTTTTTACTAAGTCGGATAAGGTTCTCTGCCACCATGCCCATGCCTCTGCTTTGCCCTCCTCCATCGCTTTCTTCCTGAACCGTTTGATCCAGTACCTCGCCTCCGTTTGGCGCAAGGTCTCCTGTATCTCTAAGCGCTTGGTCGATGGCAGATTGGCTAAATTGTTCCCCGTCTTTGTGTCGATCAAGGATTGAATTGGCGATTTGTCTGTGTTCATTGTTCATATTGCTTTTTCAATTCGGCAAGTTTACGTTTTGCTTCTGCCACAACTTCAGGCGAAACAGGCGTAGGGTTGTAAGTGATTTGCGGTTCGTCCCGCGGAATGGCAGGCCCAGCATTGCAAAAGTCTCTGAACTTAATCGCGCTTGGCACAAACTCCCCATTTAGGCGGTCAATGGCGTAATCCAAACTGGGCTGGTGGGTCAGAAAGTTACCAAGCTGGCGTTTCCATTCTTGGCGTATCAGGTTGGGGTCGATGCCATCCCAGTGACGGGTAAATGCCGCGCCAAATATGGCACTCATTCTGGCAAAGATGTAATCCAAGCCATCATCAGGATTCAATGAATTTGACATTGTTGCCACCTCCCAAAAGACCTCGTGTTAAGCCAGACATGACCGATTGATTCATTTGCCCTGTTTTGGTTAAGTTGGTGTGCTTTTCTGCAACCCAGTCAGCTTTAAAGCCACGCCAACCCCGTGCCGCACATTCTGCCAATGCTTGTTCAAGTGTCCAGCCTGCTTTGGTGGCTTCGCGCTGGATTGACTTAATCACGGTTTCAGTGATAACTGCTCTGCTGGCTTTTCGTTGGGCAACAAATGAATCCCAAACGCCTGATGAAACGCCGTCAGGCGCTTGTATTCTTATTGGTTTATCGTTATTAGTTATTGGTTTATCGTTTATAGTTGCCTTAGCGATGGGTTGCGAGTCGGAAGCCACTGGGTTCTTTTTCCGTCCACCAAGGCGACCATTTGCTCTATTTTTCTCAGCCATAGCATGATATTGCTCAATGACATCGGCGCATCTTTGATGAAACCAGCCATCTTCCTGCTTTACAAACATATCGTTTAGAACATCTCTAATGACGACTGCTTCCATTCGGATGCGTCTGGCAACCCATTGGGTATCCAGTGGGATTTTTTGTTCAGTATCGTAATACATATCCAGAAGTCGGCGATATGCCAAATCTTCTTCATTGGATAAATGGGCTGTGGCGGCTCGATAGTCGCCAATATTGAATTGGTAATAATGCATTTTCAGACCTCAACAAGACCCTGAAAAAGAAACCTCGGCAGGAGGGGTCTGTTCTCTTTTCGGTGGGATAGCTACCCCCCACCTAGCCGTGTTTCAAACAATGTTACATCAAAAGCAATTGGTCGTGCAATTATTCCCATAGCAACAAGTTTGGCAAGTCACATATCGACCGTTAGCATAATAAGTGTGTGTTGAACAAGCAGCCCAAACCATTGTGGTGCTGGCAGCCAACCAAAGGGCAAAAAGTGCTTTTTTCATGTTTTCTCCTGTGTAAACCAATCAGGACGCAAGTCTTTCAACTGGCGCAGGCGTAGTTCAGGCACATTCTTCCATTGGCAAATTGCTGGCTTGGAAATGCCCAAAATCTTGGCAAGCTCACTCTGTGACCCTGCGAGTTTGATAAGTTCTTGTTTAGTCATAGCTTAATTGTAAGCTGGATTAACAGAAAAGCAACATTAGGGTAAATCCCTAGAAAATAATCTGTCTTAACTGTTGACATGGTGTTAAGTTGGCTTAATAATACACCCATGCCCCAGCAATTTCGCACAGGGTCTTTAAGGAGAATCAAAATGCAAGTTACTCAATTTACCTCTTACGCTGACATCGTAGTCATTGGTCAAAACCCAGAAATGGCTGATTACAGCAACCCTCGTGGTTACATCTACGGTTTTTCCGCTTATGTTTGCGCCGTTTCTGAGAATGGCGACACTCGCATCAAGCACGTTGTTTCTGCCCGTTGGGAAGCAGAAGCCATGGCAAAAGCAGAAACTCAAGCCGCCGCTTTGAACGCCCGTTTGGCTTTGGGCAAATTGCCTGTTGGCTTTGATTCTTGGAAAGCTGGTCGTGCCATTTATGGTTCTGAGGCATATCAGGCTTATGGTCAAGCTGACGATCTGGCTTTGGAACGTAATGAAGAATTTGCATATTGATTAACCAACGGGGCTACGGCCCCAACAAAGGAACAACCATGTTTGACATTGAAACCTACAAAAAACCAACTGACTGGGCGCAAGTCGCCCTTTACTTGGTATCCATAGCTGCCATCGTGGTGGTTGCCCTTGACGTTTTTGTTTGGAGGGCATCATGCTGAACGATGGCGACCACGGCGAATTTACCACCTACCTAATTTGGGATGAAGTCCATGTCGAATGGACATGGTGCGAGGGTGACGATTGGGAATGCGATGGATTCTTTGATATTTTTGTCAGCAAAGATGGCATCGACATTACCTATGACATGCCCAAAATGCACTTTAAGTGGATTGAACAAGAAGTCAAGGAAATTGCAGGCTATATGCCACCAAGCCGCCAGCGTGTGGCGCAGGCAATCAACGGTTACCTCAACAAAACTTTTTAAGGAATCAAAATGAAATACGCACTTTTACTTTTAGCTTTGGTGGGTTGCGCCAGCCAGCAGCCAGCGCCTGTTTACAACTTACGACCTGAACCGCCTGTGGTAGTAGCCAACACCACACAGGAATTGGTGATGGATAAGCAAATCCAGCCAATGGGTCGCAATGAAGTAATTGATGGGGTTAAACAATGCGAGTCCGCAGGGCTTCGCGCTGTTCCCATCTACGCCAAACGCAAGATCAATGGCTACACGGTGGAAACCGTTGTGGAAGTGACTTGTGGCCCACGTTACGCATACTAAGGAGAAACCATGAAACAAATTGCAACCGCACTAGTCAAAGCACAGAAAGCCTTTGGCCCAGCCCTGAAGTCCAGCACCAACCCGCATTTCAAGTCGCGTTACGCTGACCTGTCTGCTTGCGTGGAAGCTGTAATTGATGCGCTAAATGACAATGGAATTGCTTTGGTGCAGAAATCCTATGACTGCGTTGATGGCATCATGGTTGAAACCGTGTTTGTGCATGAATCAGGTGAAATGTTAGAAACTGGCGTTCTTAGATTTCCATTGATGAAAAACGATCCCCAAGGCGCAATGGCGTGTTTGACCTATGCGCGGCGCGGTTCGTTGATGGCTGCTTGCGGTATTGCCCCAGAAGATGATGACGGTAACAGCGCCAGCCGTAAAACTGAAATCAAATCAAACGTCAACGAAAGTCAAGTAGCTGATCTGATGGCGGCAATGGATGAAACCACCACGTTGGAAGAACTTCAGAAGACTTACAAAGCAGCTTATGCCGCAGCCAATGGCGACCCAGCTTGGCAAAAGAAAGTGATTGCGCGTAAGGATGCCAAGAAAGCACAATTGGAGAATCAATAATGGAACAGCGTTCAGAAGATTGGTTTGCCGCCCGTCTGGGTAAGGTAACCGCCAGCAAAGTCGCAGATGTAATGGCAAAAATTAAAACAGGTTATGCCGCCAGCCGCGAAACATACATGACCCAATTGGTGCTAGAACGCATCACAAAGACCAAGGCAGAGGGTTTTACATCTCAGGCTATGCAATGGGGCATTGACCAAGAACCCTTTGCACGGGCTGCTTTGGAATTGCGCCAAGGGTACTTTGTGCAAGAAACAGGTTTTGTGCCACACCCTACCATTGAAATGGCTGGCGCTAGTCCAGATGGCTTAGTCAATGATGACGGGATTTGTGAAATCAAATGTCCAGAATCCAAGGGCATGATTGAAACTTTGCTAAGCCAAAAAGTTCCTCAAAAATACTATGCCCAGATGCAATTTCAGCTTGCGTGTACAGGCAGAAAGTGGGCAGATTACTGTGTGTTCGATCCTCGAATGCCAGAAAAGGCGCAATTATTTGTTTTACGAATCAATCGTGATGACAAATATATCGCAGAGATTGAAGCTGAAATTGTCAAGTTTTTAGCTGAAGTCGATTCCCAAGTTAAAAAATTAACCGATTACATAGAAAGCAAATCATGAAAAAGATTAAAAACATCACCGTGGTAACTGGCACTTACACCAACAAAGATGGTCAGGAAAAGAAACGCTACATGACCATTGGCAGCTTGTTTGAAGACAATGGCAACCTGAAGATCAAGTTTGATGCCATGCCCTTGGCAGAGGGTGGCTGGAATGGTTGGGCGAACTGTTACGACATTGATGAACGCACCGACAAGCCGCGCAAAATGGGCATTGCAGATATGCCTGATGACATACCTTTTTAAGGAGTAACCATGCTGCATCCAAGAGTCAGAAACACCGACCCTTTGACCAGTTGGCAGGCAGCAGGGTCTGCAAAAGACCTTGCCAGCCGCCACGCCCAAATTATTGTGGATTGTTTGACCAAACACGGCGCATTGGGTAAAGATGGCATTGCCGCCCAAACAGGTTTGGAATCCATGCAAGTCGCCAGACGGTTGCACGAACTAGAACGCGATGGCGAAATCTGTTTGACAGGTAAGGTTGTCAAATCCAAGTCAGGGCGCATGGAACGCGAATGGAAAATCACGCCAATGCAAAGGGAATTAATATGATTCGCAAGCGCCAGATTGAAGATGAAAAAGAAATCATGTATTTGAAACAAAGTGCCGAAACAGCGTATTTGATTGGTTGGAATGATTCATTAGAAATGG
>Ga0181352_1000791_pt1 | contig 12890 bp, 15 predicted proteins | sample Fa13VDMLBSN_FD_130103 | JGI IMG/M metagenome (GOLD analysis project Ga0181352, IMG submission 130103) | Freshwater viral communities from Lake Michigan, USA - Fa13.VD.MLB.S.N | ecosystem: Environmental > Aquatic > Freshwater > Lake | place: USA: Michigan | collected 2013-09-23 | reverse complement strand
TTGAACAGTGTAGATGTAACCATCTGCAGAAGGAAGGATATCATCAGCAGTGATGTACATCTCTGCACCATTATACTTATCATAAGTGATAATATCTCCATGACCAAACTCACGCTTGTTGATTTTGATTCTGAAGGTTGTACCATCTATACCTTTAGTAGTATTATCTGGTTCGATATCTTCGATGATATAAGGAAGATCCTGAGAAACAGGAGTCTGCCACTTATACTCACCTCTAGCGTTATCTACCATGATAACATTTTTGCCACCAAAACTTGACATCTGATAGAGTGGCATCTCTACCTTCTGGGTCATTGCCCAGATGTCTACTGGACCCATATCCATAGGTTCAGTATCTTTTAACATGTTGACTAAGTGGTAAGAATCTACGTGAGAGGAAGCTTCATACTTCGTATCGCGCAAGAATATACCATTGTTTAAAACTGGAGTGCTCATTGTGTTGTTATTTATTTAGTTATTAATATTATCTTTTAAAAAATCCACCTGTTGGTCTTTGCATTCCTGTGCGAGTTCTAGTAGATGCTCTTTGATCAGCATCGATATCGGAGCCCGCAGAAGAACCAATTTTATTTTTCTCTTCTGTTTTAAGTAATCTAACTGTTTTTTCTACAGTGTTTTTTGAACCATTCTCTTTAACCTTATTTCTATAACCATCAGGATCTGCTAATAACCATAATGCTTCTGCTACAAGAGCATGATTAGGTTCTACAAATTGATATTTTTCTAATAAGTGTCCTAAGAGATTTGTTTGTTTACCTGAAACAGAAGGGTAGTTTGCTTGTACTAGACCAGTGTACAATAAACCTTGTGTTTTTTTATCAAGCTTTAGACCATTGATTTCTGAAGGTTCTAATACTTGATATATATTTTCCATATAAGCTTGAGCATGTTGTTGCTGTTGTTTACGTAGATTCTCTTGTCTAGCAAGTTGTTGCGCTATTACTTGCTCTTGCATCGCATCCAATTTTGGTTTGAATTTTTTAGCTTTAGACTCTAATTCATCGCGATCTTTCCATCCAACAATCTCTTCTTCAATTTCATCTTGTGTCCAATCTGGATTTGTAGCATTAAGATATGATCTAATAATTTGTTCTTGATCATTTTCTTCAGAAGGATCAAGTTGTCGAACTTCTTCTACTTGAGCTAGAGTTCTAAATAAGCCTTTCAAATCTTTTCCCCCATCAGCAATATACTTTGCAGCGTATTGCATCTCTTCAGGAAGAGAATCAAAAAATTCTATTGGAACTTGTTGACGTATTTTATTTTCTTTTTCCTTAAAATTAGCTGTAAAAAGTTCTTCGAAATCTTTAACTGAATACTTGGTAAGATCCTCATCTTCTCCTTTTTCATTTTGAAAAGGAGCAATTTGATTAGTCTCGATAAGTCTTTGGGCAAGTTCTAACATAGCATCTTTGCTCATCTTAGGTCTTCCACCTGGTTTATCTGGATCTGCAGTTATTTGATTTAAAATCTCTTCTTCATCTTCTTTAGTTAATTTTTCTGGAATAGAATCATCTTTTTTAAAATCTGTTTTTGCATCCGGTGATGATGAATCATTATCATCATCTTTTTCAAGGAACGAAAGATCTACTTTTTTGTTAGTAAAAATATTAGGTTTTTCAACCTGTTTTTTTTCACTTTCTGGAACCATAACACTCTCTGCGCCAGGGGTTCCTAATAGTTGATCTAAATCGGCAATATCCACTGTTTTAACAGTGGTTGTGCCTTCTTCTTTTTTATCTAACATGTTGGTTGGTTTTTATGATCTGACATTTAAATTTACTCAAAAATATAAAATCTAAACTTAAAAAATTTACACTTATAAACTAATAGTGAAACATTTATTGAATTATATCACTATTAAGGTTTTTTCTTAGGTGTTTTTTCTTTTTTTCCGACATCATATTTGTTCTTATTTTCTTTAGCAATTTGATAATCTACATTTTTTAAAAGCATTTGCTGACTAAGTTTTTGTTTTTCTAAGTCTATTTTTTGTTGACTATGTTGATTTTTAGATACTTCCTTCTCACGATTAAGATTCATTGTAGCATCAAACTCTTCAGTTTTTCGCATATCTGTCATCACATCTTGGAAATCACTTATCTTATTCTCATTGAGATCTTGCATTGCTCCAAAACCTGCAGATTTAATCTCAGCTACAAGTATATCTTTACGTCTATTCTTTTCAGATTCAAGAACTTCATGATCAAGTTCCATCTGCTTTTCTTTAGTACGCTGTTCAACTTCCATCTGTTTCATCTTCTCTTCATGAGCCATCTGTTCTTGACGTTGACCTTTAGATTTTTCTTCTACAGCTTTTAAAGTATGTGTAAGTTCTGCTAAAGATTCAGATTGGATAACCGCACCTAAATCATAAATAGAAGCTCCAGCTGTATTATTTTGCATAGCTAGTTGCTTCATCTGTTCTAAAATAGATCTGTGATTAGCTTTAGTTGTGCAATAAACATTAATATCACGAAGTAATAAATCGGTACCATTGATTTCAAAATTTACTTTCTCATCTTTAGTCGTCATATATTGTAACCTTAAAGAAGGTTTAGTAGATTGATAATACTGAGCAAGATCTGTTCTCATTTGATGAACTCTTGGCATCAGATAATCAGAATGTTGAATAAAATATGTCTCCGTTTGAGCATAAGATCCAGCCACAGCTTGTTCTATCCCTGTAGCAGTATCTGATTGACCTATTTGTTGTCCAAGTCTTTGTGGAGTAACACCAATATTTTCAAAACACTGTTGCTTAAAATAATTAGCTAATTGAATCCTAGACATTAATCTATTAGTCTGAGAAAGATCTAGTTGTTGAAAATGCTGGAAAGCTAAAGGATTTTCAGTATTAGTTATTGTTGTATCTAATGGTAACATCTGGAAATTCTTCATAGCAACATAAGCTTTAGCTAAGTTGTTCTTTCCCCAATCTTCACCCAAAGAGTGACGAGGTAAAGCATTTTGATCTAGTAATACTACAGTTCCAAGTTCATCAACTAAGATATCTGCTATTTGATTATTTACAATATTGTACCCAATCTGATAAGGCTTCATAAGATCTACTAGAGCTGTTGATCTAGTGTTACGATCAGAAAAGACAGAACCTTCTACTGGAAGTTTACAACCATATAAAGTATTATCACCTTTAAATTGAAATTTAATTGGTCCCACTTTATTTTGATCAATACCTAAATAAATAGGATTTACTCCACCAGGATTATTAGCTCCCCAGAAAGTAGGTCTATTAGGACCAATCTTTACACCACCCCAAACCTGATTGATCCATATCCAATCAATATGTTCTCCAAAGATTAAGGTATCTTTAGTTTTATTTTTAAATAACTGAGTATTATAAATAGGTTTATCTGTTATTTCATAATTTTCATCAATGATATCAGTAATTGATTCACCTGTATCATTAATTTTTGTTAGATGTCCTACTTTACGCTGAGATTTCCAATAATTAGTAGTGACTCTTAACATATAAGCCATTCCCTCATCATAGTAATCTTCCGATTGACCCATAATCCAATTTACAATATCACCTCCATTATAATCGTAATTATCCCACATAGAGGTAAATTGTCTATAAGCAAGACCGGGCATATTAGTATTCCAATCATGACTCTTAGTAGAATCATAATAAGATCCATCATTTTGATAGCCCTGATTAGCATAACCTGCAGAACGTACTGGGTATATTGCTTCAAGTGATTCCAATTGATCATTTGTCATTAGATAACCGTATTTATCTATAACATCGGCTACGGTCATCATTTCTATTTTACCGACCCAGTTACCCTGGCTAATATATCTTACTTCAGGAGATTTGTGATAGAAAGTTAAAACTGGATTCCAAAGTTCTACATCGTAATCATCTTCATACATCTTAAAGTGCCAAAACTCTCTATCTGTAATAAGACTATCTCTAAAACCTCTTTCCTCAAGTTCATCTAATCTAAATCTCTCATCATCTACTTTATGTTGGTGAATTGCCCAATCTTCACATAAACTTCTATAATCTTTATTAAAAAAATTTTGGATCTCAGGTAATGTTTTTAAATTTTCAGGAGCTAATTGTTGTTGCATTTGCTCTTGTAATTCAGGATCATTAGGATCTGCACCCTGAGATATCATATTAGCTATAAGCTTTTGTTGAGCATCTTGCATTAAAACTGATTCAATAGCATTCATCTTTAATTGCAACATCTCATTGTAAGAGTTCTCATCAACAGATCTAAAAGTAATTTTGTTATTTCTTTTAGCAAATTCACTAGTTAAAACATTTATCACATTTGGAATAATAGGATAAAATTTAAGTTCTAAAGCAGTATCATCTTCTTTTACAAGAACTTCAACAAGATCTCTCATCTCATTATCATGTTCAACTATATAATCATTTTTATCAATGATACCTTTAGCAAGCTTGTAGTTTTTCATCAACCTTTGAGCATTGCGTCTAATTTGCTTAAGCCCTTCCCATTCTAACCAATCCATATTCCAAGCTATCCACTCTTCATCTTTTTCTTTTCTAGGTAAAAATTGAATAGGTTGTGTAATGGAACCCATACGGTTATACTCCGTTTTGGCTCCACTCTTTAATTGCATCGCATTTAAAATCTTCATGTTACTTTATATTTTTAAACATGTTTTTTGGTGGTCTCATAGAACTACTTTTACTATTGTTTCCAATATGCCTAAAGGGACTATTGCTTAATTTAAACAAATTATCTGACTTTTGCAAGTGCTTAGTATCCTTATATTCCACACGTTTTTTATAACCTCTATTAGCTTGTTGTACTTTAGCAAAAGAAACAAGCGCTGCCAAAGATACTAATCTATCGACATTGACACCTTCTTCATAAGCTTCCATTTCAACCATAGCCATAACATCTGGTATTCTTTCAATACCATAAACTCTTTTTACTATAGTACCATCTTCCTTAGTTTCAACATCTATTTCTTCTTTTAAAAACTCAATTAAATAACTGAGCATATGGCTTTTAAATAATGTTCCAGTATTCTTCCAACCATATTCTTGAAACACATTAGCATTAGCACCTAGATCTTTAAGAAAAAGAATTTGATTTTTAGGTACAAGATACTTTTGTAATTTCTTAGAAATCATGTGTCTAATAAAATGACTTATGTTATTTTCAACTAGTGTCCAAGCATTGTACCACTCGATAAGTAATTCTAATCTCTCATGGGTTTTATTGATATCATCAAATCGGCCACACCAACTAGCAACAATTTTATCTTGTTCTACAAAAGTTTCTGTTTTTTCACTATAAACTCTAGTTACTTCTACAGGATTTTTATAAATATAAATAGAACAAAGTGATTCTGAAGTAGTTGTTTTGCCTTCACCAACGGGGTCAATAGAAGCAAAGTAAGTTCCCCATGAAGCTCCAGCATCTGGTTTTTCCCAAACAACAATAGTCCCTGTTTTATCTTCAGTATTTTTTGTAATAGGAAATTCTGAAATAGGAAGTTTACTAGTTATTTTAGCTTCAATTTTTCCATCCGGAGCTCGATTAAGTTCCATAAAATCGTAAGCATATTCTTTATCGAGAATTCTACGCTTTTGTGCTGAAACATAATCTAAAGGAAAAATTGATATACTTCTTGAAGCAAAAGCTTCAGCAATATTAGTTGGATTTTGAGATATTCTTAATTGATATTGTTCAGGAGAAAGTTCTCTTTTCCATCTTTCTCTAAGAACTTCTATTGCGTTTAAACTTTCTTCAACAAGAGAATTACCAAACTCATCAATATATGGAGGCATTGACCATTGCTCTGGAATAAATAATCCACTTAATCCTATTGTTCCTTTTTCATCTAAAAGATTAGTTTCTACAGCATAGATATCATTTGGCACTGGTCTTAATATCATTTCTTTTAAAGGTCGACACTGACCAAGATCACCAACAGATCCTGCTGCAATAAATAATCCAGTGGTTATATGACCAGATTGTAAAGCAGGTCTAAGGTACTCATATGTTTTATCCATCTTAGGTGCAATACCAGCTTCTTCATGAAAGAACAAAGTACACGGTCCACCTACACCAGCTGTAGCATCTTTTTCAAAAGTTAACATAGAAAGAACTCCCTTAAGACCTTTCATATATTTTCTACCCGAACTATTTGTTTCCTCAATTTGTTGTTGCCACATCCCTGTTTTCAAAGGATTCATTGGACGGTACCAAGCTGTGTGCTCATTAAGGAAAGATAAATACTCATTAAGAAACTTCCAAGATCCTTTATCATTAACTTGATCTTTTAAAGCAGCACCCATCTTAATAATTGGTGTTTCTTCAAACCAAATTAAATTAATTTGTTTAGCACAATGAAAATATGATGAAGCTATCTGTCTTTTCTTTAAAATAGCACAATGCTTATAATTAAGTTCTGCTAGTAACTCATATAAAGCCATATGATATTGTGCATCGCGAATCCCGGGAAAATCAAACTTCTTTTTCTCTTTATCATTTATTCGAAGAAAATTAAGAAACATATAATAGTCTCTTGGAATATACCAAACTTTATTATTATTCTTAAAGATAACTCCCTTGCGACATTTAAGTTTTTCAAAGTCCCAATAATCTACAAAATCTTTACTTCGAACTGGAGCTACACAATAATAACCTTGAGCATTAAAGTTTTTTGCTTGCTCATTAAATAATTGAGCTGTTTCATCAAATTCATATTTACCTGGTAATTTAAAACAAGAGTGAACAAAGATTCTAAAATCATCTCTAGTTTGAAAGATTGTATCATCTATCCAATTACCATTTTCCCAAGTAGGAATTTCTATGAAAGGTTTATTGATCATAAGCTAATCCCGCGCCTCCACGAACATGGTTTTTTTGTTCTTCTTGCAAATCTTTATAAACTCCTTTAAAAGAAGATCTTATTCCTTCAAAGTTTTTAGCAGCAGCTACTAATGAATTAATGTTACCATCTCGACCGTGACTAATAGGAGTTATTTCCATATATCTAGCTAATCTATCCATCATAGTAGCCATGCCTCGATATGATCTTACTGTTGGTGTTTCAAAAAGTTTATTGCAACGATCTTTTGCTCTTATAATTAATTCATCTTCTATTGAAAAATTAGCTTCAATCTCATCTAATATTAAACTTTCTTTGTCTTCTTCTGGAACATTAAAAAAAGGATTAAGGTTTGGATCTGGACAAGTCATATAAAATATATACTTATAAATAGTTATATAATCTGTCGGATACTCATCCATAATATTTTTTAAAAAACTTAGAGCATAACAGTGTTCTGTAGGTACTAGTTTTCCATCATGTATATCAAATAATCTTATCATCTTTTACGCCATTTTAAACTAATATTAATACACAAAAAACTAATAGACATATCGGTATAATAATCCAAAGGAAAATTTATTCCAAAGCAGATACCGGGAAAAAAATAAATTCTAGTTTTTAACTTTTTCTTTTTCATTATTATCTCTATTTTCAAATAACCAATTAATCATATCAATTACTTCTCTTTTAAGATAAGGAACATCGTAAGGTACAACTTCTTTTACAATTGGATTATTACTTGAATCTAATTTTGCAATAGGATATCCATATTGATCTAAGCTTTCTGTTTCGAATACAATGTGGTGAAGTTGCATCTTCCCCGGTTTATATCTAGGATTATGCTTAAGAATAATATACATATAAACGCTAAGCTGTAAAGCATAATGATTAAAATTGCAATCATCAAGATGAGAACAACAAGAATACATTTTACTAACGACTCCTTGATAGTTTTTAAAACCTTGTAACTTGATTTCTTTATTTGTTTTATAATCATAAATATCTACTGTATCTTTTACAACTTCAACACGATCTGATTGTCCACATATACCTGCAGATTTCAAATAAACAAAGTGTTCAGGATAAATACCTTCAGTAAGCTTTTGACTCGGAGCTTGTTTAATATCTCCTTCATAAAGAGGTTTAATAATAGGAATAGAAACTCCTAATCTATCAATTGTCATATGATCGGTAAGATCTTTTTCTCTTTGATCATGATACCAGGTACCCAAATCAACAGCTCTTTTACCTTCATTTTCCCAAGCTTCTTGGATTTCTTCCATAGATAATCCAAACCATTTAGATTTTTTATTCTTAGATGATTTTAAAGCTTGAGTTGTTGGATCAAACTTTGGTTTAAAGAGACTAATAAATGATGTAACACTGATCCAATCAATTTGTTCTTGTGGATCAGTACTTTCATATTTATGATTTTTCGCTTTGAATATTACTGACATCTTGAGTTGATTTTTGAGTGGGTATTTGAATTGATAGGTTTTTTTTAAATTTAATTATATATTTTATAGCATCAAAAAAAGATAAAGCTCTATAACAAACAGGTAAATTATTATGAGATACAACCCAACTTTGTTTATCTCTATATAAACCTAATTCTTTTTTTTTACTATAATAGAAACAATGATGATGTTCATATAAATAATTATGAATCCTATCTTTAGGATGAATTCCTTTAAAAGGATTTGCTGGCTTAGACATCTGCATCAGGATTATAGTTAATATCTGTATATAGTTTTTGTTCTTCTTCTTCTGTAATAATAGATTCCCATTTAGAACCTTCTGGATGTGGACACTCTGAAGACATAGATCTAGTTTTAAAAGCAAGTTTACATCCGCATTCTCCACAACAAGGTGCTGTTCCTGGAACTAAACACTTATCACCTTTTAAATCAATAAGAGGACAAGCTTGACAAATTTTCATTCGCTCTGTAGCTATAAACTCTATATGATCTTTTTTAAAGATTGAGTTTTTTACTCCTTCAAGAATTTGCATCCGGTGATTCCAAATCTCTTTTAATGATAGACCCATTAGTTTTTTTATTTTTTAATTCTTCTTTCCTTTCTTTATCTGCAGATGTAATCTCCATCACTTTATTTAAATTTTTTAATCTTTCTTCTACATCTTTTCTTATTTGATGTTTTGCAAAACTCATTTTATTTGGATCTCCAGAATCTAAGTGTAACTGGTATCTTCTTCTTTGTTCTTCTAAATCCCAAACTTTTAATCTAAATTCTCCTATTGATCTTACTTGAATAATAGGAGATCTTAATTCTACTAAACTTTTTCTTATTCCTTTCCAATAATAGTCAACTACATGTTCTACTAAATTAGGATTTAAATTTAATTCTTTTGCAGTTGACTCTATAAAATTTCTAGATTTCTTTGGTATCAATGTGTATAAATTTAAAGTCCAACAATATATTTCCTGAACATTGTATTTTTAAATCTGGATTAATAAAAATCTTTTTTTTACTTTTTCCTTCTTTAACTATAAATCCAATCTTCTCCATTTTTGTTAAACAGTTTCTCACTGTTTGAGTACTCTTAAAAATATTATCAGAAGATGCTGTTACACAAAAATCAGCAAGATCCTGTTCACCTTTTAATCCAAGTAAAGTAAGACAATCTAATTCCGACTCACTTAATAAGGTTGAAGTAAGATAAGAATGTGTAAGAAATTGTAATTTTATAATACCTGATAATGTAAATTTATGACGCTTATCAACTAGATTAACCTGTGCCATGTTGTTGGTTTATGACGGATTTATACTGACTTAAGCTTCTTCTCTGTTTTTTGTTTTGGAGCTTCTGGAGCCTCTTCTTGATTATTAGCAGTTGGCGCTTCTTGAGTTCCTGGAGGATACATAATCATAGCTTGACGAGCAATAGATTCAACTCTTATTAACTTTTGTTTTTCAATCTCTGTTAAAAGTGTCTCATATTCTAATCTACTTTTAAGCATTGGTAATTCACTTTTATAAAAGTTTTCCATTGCTGTACGATGTTCCTTAATCTCTTTTTCGGTAGGAACCTTTGTCTCTTCTGTGTTGGTTTGTTCTGACATGGTTATTTTTTTAATTAAACTTGAGACAAATATATTACATAAAGTTTAAACTTCCAAAGTTTATATTAAATTTAAAATAAAAAAAAAGTCTCTGATAAACAGAGACTTTAATTACAGGAAAGCAAAAGAAAGCTAAATTAAATTGTATCCTGTTAAAACATTAATGATTTATTTTGCTTTTTTAGAAGATGATCTGTAATTAGTAAAATTTTCAGATGCTGTAAAACCTAATCCAGCAATTACAATATACTCAACACCGGAATAAACATTATCAGATATTGTATAGTCAGTAAATAAGTCAACTAAAAAACCAATAGAGATTAAAATAAAAGCAGCTAGTGTAACAACTCTTTTAGAAGAAATCTTTCCATCTGAACTTAACATGTTTTCAATAAAATTTTTCATGATAGATAATTTTGTGTTATTTGATATTCAATATAATAAATATAATTCATATTTATAAAAACTATTGTTCTTTATCTTTCCAAATAGCTTTCTTAATTTTTTCCCATAGGTTATACCCAAGTATAATACTACTATTTTCAAATATACTTTTTACTTCAACTGTAGCAATAATACCAGTAGTTACATCTATCCAAGGAATACTTGGTGAAAGATACTCTTGAGCTACCTTAGCTACCATGATGGCTAACGGATACACAATAAGCTTAGATATAATTCTTCCTGCTTTACGTGAAGTTATTGATTTCCATCCACCTGTATTTTTAGCGGCCCATATACCTAAAAAAGTATCTACCATAATTAAGAATCCTATAGCATATAAAGCTGAAGATAACTCAGTAAAAAAAAGTGTTAGAAATGCTGAAACTTCTAAAAAATAGTGTGATATAGATTCTTTAAAGTTCATATTGAAAAAGTAATTAATTTTTAAGTTATCCCACAAAAGTTGATCTTCCTGATCTTGTATTATCTGTTGGTAGTAAACCCCAATTTAGTGTATTACTAAATACTCCTCTATAAGAATATATTGGTCTACCAAGTGATGAGTCTATATCTGTTGCATTTACAAATCCTACATCAATAGTTACTCCTGGCTGAACAGTTAATATAGCTTGAGAACCAGGTGTTGTTGATCTAAATGATACTCTTGAAGCACTTGTTGCAGTAGTACAAGTAAATGCTGTAGTTATTGTATATGTTACTGTTGATACTAATTGATGAGTTAACCCACTACCAGATGCAATTAAAGTTGCTACTGAAAAACCAGCAGTTCCCGCAAAAATAGTTGAAATTGATAATGTCATTGTTCCACTTACACTAAATAAATTATTTAATGTTTGTGTTCCTGTGGTTATTGCTATATTATTCCATGACATCCCAGCTGTATTAAATGTTGTTGCTGCTGCAATATTTAAAGTAGAACCGGTTGTTATAACTGTTCCAGCAGTATAAGTAAAAATACCAGTATTATAATTGATATTACTCCCGCTTATTGTAAGTGTACCCGCAGTATTAATTGTAGTATTATTTCTTATTACGCCTCCTCCACTATTACTCCATGTTCCTGTACCACCAAAAACAATCGAAGTAGTTCCTACATATATACCAGTTGATGTTTGTGTTAAACTACCATTTATATTTAAAGTATTGTTTGTAAAAGTAGTAGTTCCACTTCCTTGGAATGTTACAAGTCCAGTTACAGTCAAGTTACCAACCAATGTATATGTAACAGAAGCACCTCCAAATGTCAATGTTCTCGACCAAGCAACACCTCCAGATGTTATAGTTGTAGCGCCATTTAGAACAATACCACTTGCTCCCAATTGTGTATAACCACCACTACCAAGATTAAGAACACCATTTGTTGTGATATTTCCAGTGAAAGTAATTGTGCCAACATAGTTTGTAAAGTTTACTCCTACTAAGTTTGCAGTAGATGTATTTACAGTAAGATTTCCTGATGTAGCAGTAAAAGCTATATCATCACCAGCAATTGGTACAACACCACCTGCCCATGCGCTTGGCGCATTCCAATTGCCACCTGCATTAGATACCGTTCTTGTTGCCATAATTATTGATTTTCAAGTTTTCTTTCTTCTGTAATTCCCATATTATTTATTCCTAAATCAACATCTGCCTCAGTTTGTGGGTTAAAATGAGTAACCTCAATAGTTACTTTTGTATCATAAACAGGATAATAATATTCTATTAAAGTATATACCATAACGTAGTCAAATACTTCATCAGTATTAGGAATAGGATTACCTTCATCATCATATTGCCAAATAATTTGTTGCTGAGGAATTGTTCTTCGCTCTAATTCTATCCAAGTAAAACTCATAATTATGATTTTAAAATTGTGATAATTAAATTGACGCTTGTTAAGGTAGATGCAGAATCAAGGTAAAAACCTATAACATCACCCGCTGTTACAGCTGTTGTCCAAGTAGTAAGAGTATTATCCGAATTAAGTTGTTGAGCAGTTAAGGTAGGCTTCTCTGTACCCGCAATAGCATCAGCTACAGTAGGAACTACTCCTGCTGCTTTCCATACATCAATAACACAACTACCTGCTATATCAGAAACTATATTCCAACCAGTAATAGTTCCATTATAAGGAATAACTGTGTAACCAATAATACCTGTTAGTGGTGCAAAACCACCTCCATTAACACTACAACCAAAGGTTGCTGTTCTTACATTAGGTGTTGCACCTCCACCACCTGATGATATTTGTATTTGTGTACTCATATTAATATGTTTTATCTACTTACCTCTTCCCAATCTACTGAAGCATAAGCTCCTAAAGTTCCTCCTGTAGCATCAATAGCCATTTCAATAACTAATTCAAAAGGAGTACTTGTAAAAGAATTTCTTTCAAGTTGACTAGCAAATATTGCCTCTTTTAATATATTGATACTTGGAGAACCTTGATTAGATGCATTTACATATCCTTGTGCTAATACTCTACCACCCGTA
>Ga0181352_1000789_pt1 | contig 12907 bp, 29 predicted proteins | sample Fa13VDMLBSN_FD_130103 | JGI IMG/M metagenome (GOLD analysis project Ga0181352, IMG submission 130103) | Freshwater viral communities from Lake Michigan, USA - Fa13.VD.MLB.S.N | ecosystem: Environmental > Aquatic > Freshwater > Lake | place: USA: Michigan | collected 2013-09-23 | reverse complement strand
GAGTATCCATGCAATCAAGGCTTTCGAGATATACGGGCATCAGTTTTATGCCCATCCTAGCGTATTTAATCCCGCATTCTGGACTGTTACCCATTCCGGTACTGGCGCAGCCGCATGCGGGCAGTCAGAGCATAAGTCTAAGGCTTCCGCTATCCGCGCAGCTAAATCCAAGCTTGAATCCGTAGGTGAGGATCGATTCAAAACCGCGCTCGCCTATGCAATGCAATCTAACCGTAAGGGGTAAACCATGTGCACCACTAAAACCATCCATCCCGCAGCCGCCGCCGCAGCCCGTGCCGCCCGCAATTGGCACCGTTGGGGCGCATTCGCGGCTTACCGCTACGCTGCAAAGCGTGGCGCATTGCCTTATCTCACTATTGCACGGGTTTTGGCCTGTGCGGAAAGGGCCGGGATATGAGCGCGAACCTATTTATCGTAGGGCATTTCGGCGCTCGCATTATCCCTGTCGGCGCAGTCTATGGCCTGAGCGCAGTCAATAAATACGATGCGCCCCTGATTCAATTCTACGACTGCGACTACATCCGGCCTGATTCCTGCTGGCCGTATGGTCAACCCGTAAGCCAGTACTTTCTGTCGACGTTTATGGGAATCAAGGACAACGGACTTTGCATGGATTGTGGCGTTCCGAAATGGAACCTTTCCGCTGGTCAGGTAGCCGCATTCCAAGCCTATGCGGTTAGCTGGATTCTGGAGGATGCGATATGTCCCATGCTATAGCCGCAATCGTGGCATTGCTTATCATCATCCTTCGCGGTATAGTCTAATTCCCCTTGCGCCGTAGTTCTGGGAAGCTCTACGGCTCATTCTCCCGTAACCGTTTAAGGCGCTACGGGATTTTTTTCGCCTGTAGCATGGGAATTGAAAGCCGCTATAGCCTGATCCTTGTCGGGGAAGTGTCCCAGTGTCAGGCGAGAGCATTGCGGCCCGTGTAGGGCGTTATAGTGGGTCGGATAGCGGATTACCAGATACTGGCCGCAATCGGATCGCATCGTTATCTTGCCGGTGCGGGTAAATTTCAGTGGCTCAGAAGTCATCCGGCGAACTCCATCCTGATGCCGGCGCTGGGACTATATCCAAGCCAAAAATATACCTTACGCCACGGGAACCTTGAGCCTTACCGAAACCTCTAGCTTCCATCCTCTGGCTAAATCGCTTCTGGCTTACCACACCTTCCCCATGCGATTCCACAAACGATTTATAGCTGCGGTATGCCTCGCCGGATAGCACCTTAAGCGAAGCGCCTACGGTGCAGCATTCTTCGATCCAGCGACCCATCGTATCCTCCTCTCTCAGGTAGGCTTGCGTGGCATCCTTTACCTGCTGGGGCTTCGACAATCCTATACGCTGCCATTCCAGGCATCCGTCGATCATCCATTGCATGATTGCCGGCCATTCCTCGCGGAGCAATTCCGGCAGGTTTTGGATGCGTTCGTTTTCTGGGATCGATTCGGGAAACTCTACGAAATGCATCCGCCGCCGGATTTCCTCGCCGGTATTCTTAAACGCTGGCCGGAAATTGCCGTTGATCATCAGCTTGAACTCTGGCCGGAAAGTAAATTGCTTTTCGTATAGCCGCCGGGCCGATACCGTATCCCGGCCTGTTATCAGTTTCAGCAATGCTTCATTCCATCTTGCGCCCTCGTCGGGTTCGCTGGTGCGTACCATCCGCGCCCCTGCAAGGCAGGCCATTTCCTCTGTGTGGCGCTCATGCTTGCTTTCCATCAGCATCTCTATCTTTGCCGTGGCGCAGTATCCACCTTCATCTGCCTTTCCAAGGATGTCGCCTATGCAGTCTATAAATTTCGACTTGCCGCTATTGCCGGCACCGTGGATAAACAGGAATCCTTCCTCTCTACAGTCTCCGGTCAGGATATAGCCGCACCATCTCTGATAGTAGTCGCGCATTTCCTTATCACCACGGGTGCAGCGATCCAGCACCTTATCCCACTGAGGATGCTTGCCGCGTTTCGGTGATACTGCCGCCTGCCTGGTTATCATGTCGCTACGTTCAGGGGGGCGCACCTTTCCGGTCTTAAGGTCTAGAGTCCCTTCCGGCGTACCCATAAGCCACGGGTTAGCATCCCACTGCGCCGGCAGTGTTGCATGGGCAGGCATACAGGCGGCAAGGTCGCGCACATTGGCTATGTTGCGTTTGGTGCATAAGGCTTTCCGCGCAGTTTCGGATAACGACTTAGCTTCGAGCCAGTATGTAGCGCGGGTCATTTCCTCGCCAATGATGTTGGTGATGCCGTTGATCTCATCAATGCACCATCTAGCACCGTCCCACTTCACCCACTTGCCCCATGCGACAACGTAGCACCAATCCTTGCCATCGTGATTCGACCAGTGCCGCGCCATGCTGAGTTCGCTGAATTCCGGCGGCAGGTAGTCCTGAGTGATAGCTGTATGCGGCTTTATCTTGGTGACGTTCGGCGGGAGTTGTTCTGATGGTGGCGGGAGGATTGTTGGATCAAGGACGGGAACATACTCACCTTCTATCGGCGCGTTTTGCACAGTTTTTTTTTCCTGTTCGAGTTTATGCTTTTCGAGTTCCCGGCTTGTCAGCGTGGAAACCCGCTCCTCTGCAAACGTCACGATATCGTCCCTCGTCCATCCCTCCGATATCGCATCTGCCAAGTCCCATCCTTGGGGCCGGCAACTCGTGTCTAGATAGCGTACTGTGCATCCTATCGCCATCAAATGTGCCGCGACTCCGTACATGGCTTGTTCGCCTGCTGCGTCGGCGTCGGGAACCAAAAGTATATTCCTGTTCGCCAGCGGATGCCAATCTACTTTCTTGACGGCATTCGATCCTCCCGGCCATGTGATGCACACCATTCCCGGCAACAGCACCTGCGCTGCATCTGCCGCCTTCTCGCCCTCGACAATGCACACCTTTGCATTCGGCCTCTCTGCAAGCCTGTCGAGTCCGTACAGGGGCCGCACCGGACTCCACACCTTGCAGCGCCACGATGCGTTTTCATTTACCGACATATAGCCGTATGTCCACGGGCGGTAGTCCTTGTCGCCATCCGGTTTGAGATAGCGCACAACGTATCCAAGCGTATCACCGGCAGAATCCTTGTATTCCCAGTGCTTGACGTACTTCAGATTCGGCAGATCGAACTCGGCATATTCGCCTGGCGGCTTCAGTGAAGTCCATGAGTTAGGCTTGATCGGCTTCTCTGGGATGATGCGGTGATCATTGCGAACGAAGTGATTGGCCTTAAGTCGTTTCTTCGCTTCGCTCAAGTCGCAGCATTCAAACTCCATAACGACATCCAGCACCGTTCCGCTCTTACCGCATTGGCTGTGGCAGTGTATGCGCCAGATACCATCCTCGCCCTCAAAAACACTCGCGCTGGGGTTGTTGTCATCGTGCCAGATGCACTTGCAGGCATACGATGGGCCGCGCTGCTTGAGTTCTACACCGTAATTGGTTAGCAGCGTTACCAGATTCACGCTGCGCTTGATTACATCAAGATCGTCGGTCATATCAGATTTCGTTGCTATGTTTTGTGGCTATATCACGCGCCGCGTATGTAATTCCAGAGGAAATCTTGTCACACATCTCTTCAATCAGCAAAGGAAACCAATCTTCTTCCCACTGATTTCTTGTATGCGGAACAATTAACGATCTGAAAACTGATGCAATGTCAAAGTCAAAATCACTCGCCTCAATCTTTTCAATCAGTGCATCTGCGACTCGCTTGCTATCTTCTGGTGTTAGCATTTCTTTGCTCCTATCTGTTGTGCGCGTTGTCGAGTGATGCCCATAGCATTGCCGATTGCTGTCCATGTCAGCCCTGCTAGGCGCATCTTCAGGATTTGCTTTCGCCGCTGGTCGAGAGCCTTGAGATACAAGCGGTGGGTGGTGGTTATCTTCATAGTGTCTGCACTATAAATTATTTTTCACAAAAGTGCAAATAGCTATTGACAAGCCTGTTCAGCGCCCTGATAATCCTTCTCACGCAATCACGAAACGGGAGTAACAAGGTGGCTAACACAAGGATTTACGGAGTACAGGACAACAGGGACGGCAGCATCGTTCTTGTCGAGTCCTTCGATGCAAGCAGGGCTTTGGCATTCGTTGCCAAGGTCAATTACGATGTCAAGCCTGTCAGTGCAACCACTCTGGCGAAGATGCTGGAGCAAGGCTACACCGTGCAGCAGGCTTCTGTCAAAAAGGAAATCTGACATGTGCCAGCAGCAATTCCAAGCTGAAGTCACCGACGAGGAAGAAATCCTCGCCGTGCGCCTCAACAGCACCGACGATCTGTTCAACCTGATGGTGGCAATGAACCGCGCCTACGTCGAGCAGATGGAAGCCGACATGGAGCCGCACAAGCGTTCCGGCTATCTGGAGCAGATGTGCGAGCAGGCCGATATGCGCCGCAAAGAACTCAGGGAGAATGGGCAATGAGTAAGTACAAGTTCCGCGCCATCGCGGTCACCGACCTCGACGCCGGTTACGGTGGACGCTTTATCAACGTCGAACTCGACATGGATACGCCGCATACCAAGGAAGCCTTCCTTACCCTTGCCGGCGATTGCCGTGGAACCGAGTTGTCCGACTGGATATTCGAGTTGGGCTACACGATCACCGAGATCGATCCCGGCCCGTCTGGGGAGGCAGCATGAGCAACCTACCCGCTCTCTACACGCTTGCCGACGAGTACCTGCAGGACGTTGCCAAGCTGCAAGACCTTGACCTTGACCCGCAGACGCTTGCGGATACGCTGGAGTCTCTGACCGGCGATATCGAAGTCAAGGCTACCAACGTGGCGATGTTTGTCAGGAACCTGGAATCACTCGCAGACCAGATCAAGCAAGCCGAGGCAACGATGGCAGCACGGCGCAAGGCTATCGAAGCCCGCGCCGACGCAGTACGCGACTACCTGCTGTCCAACATGCAGCGCACTGGGATCAGCAAAATTGAAAGCCCTTACTTCCGCATCAGCGTTAAGCAGAATCCGGCATCTGTTGTTGTTACTGACGAGACACAGATACCGGCCAAGTACATGCGCCAGCCTCCCGTTCCGGCTGCGGTTCCTGACAAGAAAGAAATCAAGGCTGCTCTTGAGTTCGGTGAGAATATCAAGGGCGCAGAACTTCAACGTACCGTTCGATTGGAAATCAAATGACAACTAACATCGTCCCGTTTCAAGACATCACACAGATGGCAACCGCCGTCGCCAAGTCCGGTTTGTTTGGCATGAAGACGCCGGAACAGGCTATCGCCCTGATGCTCGTCGCGCAGTCTGAGGGCTTGCACCCGGCCCGTGCCGCGATGGAGTACCACGTTATCCAAGGCCGTCCCGCACTCAAGGCAGACGCCATGCTTGCTCGCTTCCAGAACGCAGGCGGCAAGGTTAGCTGGAAGTCCTACACCGACGCAGACGTTACCGGCGTGTTCTCGCATCCTTCCGGCGGCGAGGTCAGCATCCAATGGACGTATGACATGGCAACCAAGGCCGGGCTTACCAAGAACCCGACATGGAAGCAGTATCCTCGTGCCATGCTCCGCGCCCGTTGCATTTCCGAGGGCATCCGTACCGTCTATCCCGGCGTGTCTGTCGGTATCTACACACCGGAAGAGGTTCAGGACTTCACGCCAGCGCCTGAGAAGGACGTTACGCCTGCCGCCGCACCTACGCCCATGCCTGAGAAGGTCAAGGCCGCTGCCGCCAAGGTATCAGGCAAGACGCGCAAGCCTGACCTCAACGTGATCGAAGGCGAGGCCACGCACGTTCGCGGCACCGTCAGCGGCGATCCGCTGGAGTCTGACCTCTCCGGTATCGGCCCTGATCGTCCCGCCGAGGAAGCCGTCAAGGGCAAGGTAGTCCACGCCTTCGCTTCCATTGGCTTCACCCTGCCCATGCTGGAAGAGGAATACGGCAAGCCGATGCAGGAGTGGATGGAATCGGATATCCCTGAGTTGCGCGAAGTCCTGAAGTCGCTCAAGATCGCTGCGGCTAACGCCAAGGCGCAGGCAGCAGAGATGCAGCAGCCTGGTGACGGGGAGATTTGAGCATGAACATCACCTACACCCTGATGCTCGACGGCGAGGAACAGGATGTCGACTTCCAGATCGACGCAGACATCACCTATCAGGAAGCATACATCTCTGGCCCACCGGAGGACTGCTACCCGGCTTACGGCGAGTGCGACATCACCGAGATCAAGGTACTCAGCACCATTGACGGACTCAAGGATTCGGATATCCTTGACGCTCTCGACAAGCAGATCGGCACCGACAAGATCACTGATGACCTGTGGGAAGAGTACATGACTCGCGGAGTGGATGACCGTGCATAGCGAGATCACCATCCAAGCAGCGAAGAAGCTGGAGTCCAAGATACTGTCCAGCACCGTACCGCTTGCCGTGTTCGTATCCTACGGCGGCTGGTCTTGCACCAGAGTTACAACGGAAAGCTTCAACAACCAATTGCGCCTCAAGCCTGACAACTTCATGGGCGTATACACCGCTGATGCCTCTCTGGATCAGCTTATGGATGACTTTCAAACAGCAGGAGTGCGATAGATGAACAATTGGAATTTCACGGGCAATTTGGGCCGGGATGCAGAGCAGAAGTTCGTTGGCGACAACAGCCTTGTCGAGTTCAGCGTTGCCGTCAAGTCTGGCTTTGGCGACAAGGCAGCAACCACATGGGTCAAGTGCCAGATGTGGGGCAAGCGTGGCGAGTCGGTGTTGCAGTACCTGAATAAGGGCCAGCTTGTCGGCATCAGCGGTGAGCCTACCCTGCGCCTGTACGAGAAGAAGGACGGTGGTCAGGGCGTATCTCTGGACGTTCGCGTCAACGACCTGACGCTGCTTGGCAAGTCCGAGGCATCGCAGCATGAGCCTTCGCCGGTCACCGCGCACTCGTCGGCTAAGGCCAATGCTTTCGTTGAAGAAGACGGCGAACCCTTCTGATCATGGCTAAAGTCCTTGTTGCTTGCGAGTTCAGTGGTGTTGTGAGACGCTCATTCCGCGAACTTGGTCACGATGCATGGAGTTGCGATTTGCTCCCTGCTGAAGACAACTCGCCATATCACCGCCAGATCGACGCCGTTGAATTCGCAACCAACAAGGCCAATGAATGGGACTTGCTCATCGCCCATCCACCATGCACCTATCTCTGCAACTCTGGTGTGCGGTGGCTGACTACGGAACCAGGCAGGATGGAGAAGATGGAAGAAGCCGCACAGTTCTTCCTAGCCTTATGGAACGCTCCAATACCTCGCATAGCAATAGAGAATCCAATAATGCACGGTCACGCCAACAAGATCGTCGGTATCAAGCACTCGCAGGTGATCCAGCCTTGGATGTTTGGTCACGGGGAGATCAAGGCAACTACGTTCTACCTTAAGAACCTGCCGCCTCTGATCCCGACACATATCAAGGACGATTTCTTCCATCCGAATCCACCGGCAGAGCGTCACGCCAAGGTTCACCGCATGGCCCCATCACCTGACCGCTGGAAAGAGCGCAGCCGCACTCTGGATGGCATTGGAGAGGCGATTGCAAAGCAGTGGGGGGCGCTGCTGTGAGTCCTGAACTACTAGCCCTTCGCATCGCTCTGGACGCGCTTATCAAAGAGTACGCCAGAGTGTGCGATGAGTTCTGCCTCGTACCAACGCGGCACCCAGAATACAACCAAGCCAAGGAGTTGCTCAGTGCGCCTCAAGAAGAAACCTAGTCTGCAAGACACAATGGAGGCCAATGCCAAGGCGCTGCGCGGTTTGTGCGCCCTAGCCGGCAAGCCAATGCCGCCGGAACTGGAAGCGCCCGTCAGGAAGGCTGTAAAGCCGAGGGCCGCGCCGAAGCCTAGCGAGTACCCCATTGAACACGAAGAGCAGAAGAACTTCGTCAAGTGGTTCCGCGCCGGCTATCCAAAGGTGTTGATCTTCGCTGTGCCTAACGCAGGCCAGCGGGACAACAACGCAGCATCCTGGATGAGGGCAGAAGGTCTGGTAGCTGGAGTGCCTGACTTGATCGTACCGGAGTGGAAGTTGGCAATCGAAATGAAGCGGGTCAAGGGAAGCACCATATCCGATGAGCAGTACTGGATGGAAGGATACTTCAAGCGTATCGGGTGGCACCACTTCTTTGCTTTTGGTGCTGAAGATGCAAAACAGAAACTTATGAGCATACCAAAATGAACTACAACCGCGAACCAGACCGCTGCCAGTGTCAAGCACTCAAGACTGACGGCAAGCGTTGCACTCTCATCGCCCGGCACAGCAACGGCGGCAAAGCGTTGTGTCCGAGGCATCACGCGATGTTGATACCGAAGAAGGGGAAGAAATGAACATCACCATATCCCGCATCCCCGGCACCACCGACTACGATGTGTGGATCAACAGCACCCGAGTCGTGATGACCAAGGTGGAACTGATCACGCTGCACGGGATTATTGAGGACGCATTGAGGAGAGGGAAATGAACCGCGACCCAAACAGACTCGGAGACCGGATCATCTTCTGGACATGCCTCGTTGCAACCTTCTGTTTCATGGTGTCTGCCATCTACGACTACGGATTCGAGCAGGGGAAGGCTACCTGCCGCCCCTCCATCGCGGTGCCGCAGCAGATGAGCTATCCGAAAACGAAGGCCGAGATGCAGCGGTTCCTTAAGACGTATCAGGCGGGAGGTGTGAGATGACTGACAGAGAACTGCTGCTTGATGCAGCGAAGGCTGCGGGGATTGAAGGCAAATACATCGAGAACAGGCGTCTGTGCTTTGGCGGTGACTGGGAAGAATACACTGGGATTGAGACTGAGTTTTATTACTGGAACCCACTCACCGACGATGGTGATGCGCTTCGGCTGGCGGTGAAGTTGGGGTTTTCTTTGAAGCATTACTACTACGAAGGCGACTACTTCATCAAGGTGCCTGTCAATGGCGTCGCCATGACTGAGCCGCTTGCTCCTGACCCCTACGCCGCAACCCGCCGCGCCATCGTCCGTGCAGCGGCTGCTATAGGAAAGGAATTGCCATGAGCCGGGAACTGTTGAAGCAGGCCATCGAATGCTTGCACCCCTATGCCTACCAAGGCGACCTGATATGGGACGCTGACGCGGAAGAACTCATCACCGCAATCCGCGCCCACCTCGACAACACCAATGGCGTGGAGCACAAACAGGTAGAACAACGCGACGCCCTGCTGATTGACTTGGCTGAATCGCTGACGAGGGAAGATAAGTTGAAGCAGAAGGTGGAGAAACTGACGCAGGAGCTAGACGCGCAGGTTGCGGCCTCTACCGAGTATGTGAATGCCTTATCGTTTGCTCGGCGCGATCTAGCCGCCATGACGCAGGAGCGTGACGTTCTCATCGCAGCAAACAGGGCTTCTTACGATGGATTCCAAGCAGCAACACGGTTGCTTGATGAAAGCCAAGCCCGTGAGCAGCAGTTTCGGGACTTGCTTTGTCGTGCTGACTGCCTTGCGTCTGAGATTTTGCAAGAAGAAATCGACGAGATTCTGGCCGCCCGCAACGACACCACCGCACTGATCCGCAGCAACAAGCTGTATGCGGCGGGGGTGTTGTCTAAGGCAATAGACGAGATTGATCCGACATGGGAAGGGCTTGAGGTTCTTCGCCGCATGGCAGCGCAACTTCGCAAGGAGGCTGAGTGATGTCTGAATATGAGCGTTCAATAAGCTGGAACAACATGTCACCTTACAACACGAAAGATCAGCGTATCCGCGCCCTCGAAGCCGAGAACAACAACCTCCGAACTACGCTGGACAAGCTGATCGTGAAGGATGTTGAGCGTGATCTGGCAAACGCGGAACTGCGGAAGGATGCGGAGCGGTATCGGTGGATCAGGAACAACGACTATCTAAGCGTGATGGATTGTGCGAAATTGGAATACCTTGACGCTGCCATCGACGCAGCAATGAAGGAGGCGCAATCGTGACCACCTACACCACCTCATGGTGGACTAAGGTCGGAAACCAGTGGAAGCGTTGCCACAGCACGTTCGATACAACTGTGGAGCCTACCTACGAGGAAGTCTGCAACCTGATCGCCAACACGCCTGGGCAGAGCGACCCGTACTGCGTACAACTAGAGGTAGGTGATCCGGCTGTTCCTTACGTTCCGCGCAAGCACAAAGGCAAGAACACTAACGCATGGAAACCACGGAGGTATGGAGCATGAACCTCGTTGAACTGAAAGCCGCTGCGGAGGCGGCAACTGTGCTTGACCACAACGAAACAGAGGGGTGGTACGGCGCGGATGACATCGAAGCGCAAGGCGCGTACTACCCGAAGAACGCACGGTTCATCGCCCTCGCCAACCCCGCCACCATCCTCAAGGTCATCGCGGCGCTGGAGGCGGCACAGAACCTAGTCGGTCAGGAAGGTGATTACCTAGTGAATAAATTGATTCGCCTGTCAGACGCACTCAAGGAGTTGGAGAAATGACCCGCCTACTCGCCCGACTCAGATACGGCTACGAGATGGCGCAAGCCTACCTCGCCGGGATGTATAACGATCAACGCTGTATGTACACGCATCTTGCCGAAGCTGACAAGGCGTGGCTGCGGTGGTGGAAGTCTGGAATTTAACGAACCCTCGCCCCCGCTGCGACCTTTCAATCCGTTGATAGGGCCGGCGAGACAGCGGTGTGGCGGGGGTATTACTTAGGAGATATTGTGAATGAGTTGGCTCTTTTCGCAGGCGCTGGGGGCGGCGTGTTGGGAGGAAAACTCCTTGGATGGCAAACCGTTTGCGCAGTTGAACGTGATACCTACGCAGCACAAGTTCTGGCACAACGGCAAAACGACGGATGTCTCGAACCTTTCCCGATTTGGTCTGACGTACAGAGTTTTGACGGAACCCCGTGGCGAGGAATTGTTGACGTGGTTTCGGGAGGCTTCCCGTGCCAGGACATCTCATGCGCCGGCAAAGGAGCAGGACTCCAAGGCGAACGAAGCGGATTGTGGGCAGAAATGTCCCGAATTATCGGTGAAGTCCAACCACGATACGCCTTCATTGAGAACTCACCAATGCTCGTTACTAGAGGACTCGCCACAGTCCTTGCCGACCTTGACGCGATGGGGTTCGATGCGGAATGGGGTTGTATCGGAGCGTATGCCGTTGGTGCGCCACACAAGCGCGAAAGGCTCTGGATCGTCGCTACCCACCCCGAGCGGTTGCAGGAGCGGGAAGAACCATGTGGCGGGGCGTCTGGACGAATGGGGAGGCAGTTCAAACCGTTGGCGTGGGACAGAGATTGGGAAACTGCACTTGCCTCCTTTCGAGGAATGGGTAATGGGCTGGCCCGTGCAGTGGACAGAACTGACGCAATCCGCAATGGTCAGGTTCCGGCAGTGGCAGCAGCAGCATGGAATCTTCTAACAAAGAAAGGTAATGAACCATGACCGCATGGCAGTTAGCGTTGAGCAACATCGGCAACATCAAATCCGCACCGCCACCAGGCTACAAGGAATGCGCGGCACCGGACTGCAACACGCATTTCGAGGTCAAGTCGACTCACCCGTCGCAGATTTACTGCTGCCCTCAGTGTAGCAATCGGACGAGGAAGGCGAGGAAGTGACTACTTGGGTTGTGACTGCGCCAACAGGTTCGTCTTGTTCAGGCTGTTCGACGTGGTGCCAAACCAATACGCAATGCACCCTGTCCATGCCGTACCAAGCGAACCGAGCATGATGAGCAGCGGAGGCGAATCAACCACGGCATCGTCGTACAGCATCAGGCCGAGGATCGTGAAGAACCCCACCGTTATCATGTACGTCAGGATGGTCGGGGTTGTCGACTTGGTAGCAATCTGCATCTGCCGAGCAGAGTCACGATCCTTGAACTCCAACTCAGCGTATCGGAACCCCCTCTCCTTCTCGTCATCCTGGAACTGCATCTCCAGTTTGCGAATCTCAGCCACCTGTTCCGGCGTCACTCGACCGTCAGAGATAGCCTTGGTAACGTCTGCAACCGTCCCACCGTCGATTCCGAGTATCTTGGTCAGTCCTGCGACTGCAACGCCACCAAGAGGCCCGAGCAGGGCGCTGGCGATGGTCGGGGCGACTCCGGTCAGGAAGTCCTTCAGGGTATCATTCATGCCGCGTGCCCTCCCATATCAGAATCATTGCCAGGGTCATCGGAATCACGACCACGAACATCACTGTCAGGTCGCTTAAGAAGATGCAGTCGTTGAGACATGCGCCACTTGCGAATGATGTCATGGTGGTCGCGTACCTCCGAGGGGAATGGTGCATACTCCCTTAGAATTAGTGTCTGTATTCGATGTTTGATTAGGTTCATTTTACCGTATCACCAATGCCGACTTTTAAGGATGAGTAAAATGGAAGTTAGAAGTTTTACAAAAAAAACAATATCAATTACAGGATGGCCTATTGTCATTCTTTACATTTTAATCGTATTATCACTTATGAAATATCTAATATCATGAAACTACTTAAATCTAAATTTTGTTTTTTACCAGTAAGGCTTGCTAGGCACATAGATAGAATTGATACTAATGCGCCATCAATGGAGTTTATCGGATGGGTGTGGCTTCAAGAGGCTACACTTACAAACAATTTAAATCATGGATGGGTATGTTTTTTAGACACTAAACCATTGCCTAAGAAATGTAATAAGTGTGGACAAATAATCAAAGAATAAATTAGTTGTATTAACGTATCTTTTTCGCTATAGATGGATCAAGAATTACCGTGGTGTTCCCACCTATTTCTTTACCTGTTTTACTATTACTTATGTATTCCTTGAATGTTGCGCTGTCGTAGTCTTTGCTTTTTAACCAATTCACAAACCTTTCACCTAAACCGCCTTCAAACATCCCCCAAGGTTGTTGCGAATACCTAGCTTGTAGCCAAATGTCTCTTTCGGTGAAAG
>Ga0181352_1000788_pt1 | contig 12909 bp, 7 predicted proteins | sample Fa13VDMLBSN_FD_130103 | JGI IMG/M metagenome (GOLD analysis project Ga0181352, IMG submission 130103) | Freshwater viral communities from Lake Michigan, USA - Fa13.VD.MLB.S.N | ecosystem: Environmental > Aquatic > Freshwater > Lake | place: USA: Michigan | collected 2013-09-23 | reverse complement strand
GGATTGTTTTTTAATCTGCTAGTTACCCCACCTAATCTTGAGAATGGTTCCGTTTGTTCTTCTTCAAATTGTTGCTCTGTTGGATTTTCTTCCTCGGTTTGAGGCAGACTGCCCATTTGTGATTCTTTCAATGGAAGAACATCCTCAGGCTTAATAGCATTCATTGCTAAGTAAGGCATAGCCGCCATGGGAATACCATCAGGGAATCCCTTCATGGACTCTTGTATCAAAGCAAGTTTAGCTAGCTTCATGTTGTAGCTAGCTATCATCTTCTCTGCAGTACTCTTAGATAATTTATCTGAGGTAGGATCCCCAAGTACTTCTCTAAATTTGTTTATATCATATCTTTCTGCAATCTGAGCTGGTGTATAACCACCTTTCTTTTCAGGCATTCCGAATTCTTTAAGGATAGCTTTATCCCTAATCTTCATGTCTGCTGTATCACTAAAGATAAAAGAGTTCTCAGGAAGATTCAATGGTGTACCACCATCTGTGTGACGCTTACCATTGATTCTGTAATGTGCAGGTAAACCCCCAACATCTGGAATCAAAGCAGTCTCACCTTTCTCAGCTTCAAGATTAGCTTCCTCAACTGGAACAGGACCCAAAGATTTTTTACCTCTAACAGGTGTCTCTGATAAAGAATCAGTCATATAGCTAGGAGCAATCTGTTTGTACAGACTAGCCATGCTACCACCTTTGTATGCTTTTGGTAAACTTGTTATCTTAACTCTTTTCATAATAATTAATCTAAGTATTCAACCTGACCACCTGCTGCAAGAATTGCATTAATTGTTTCTTCATCTAAATACATTTCATCACCTTCAGACATCTCACCACCTCTAGCTGCATAGTTAGATTGGAAGTTATATCCTGATCTTTCAACTGGCACTTGATTATCGGGTCTAAAATTACCTTTGTCATCATAGTCTCCTCTAGATCCAGATGTTTGAGGCATTGTAGTATAGACTTGATCTGCTGAGAATTTATCCCTAGATCGATCAATCAGTCTATCAGCATCTCTATCAGCAAGACCTCCAGCTACAGTATCTAAACCAGCCATAATACCTGGTACTAAGAAAGGATTTTCTTTACCAAATTTATAATCTATATGTTTAGTAACAGTCTCGGGAACCCAAGGTTTATCTATTCCTACAGTAGGATCAACACCACCTCTAACAAATTTATTCAGTGCCCCACCATATGCTTGTTGTTGTACTCCAGCATTTCTTTGATTTATAGCATTTTGCATATCAAGGTATGCTTTTTCTTCAGCCTCTTGCTTCATTGTCTTTCTGGTATTTCTACCTTCTTGTCTAATTTGTTGTCTTTCCTGTCTCCCAGAAAGTGGTGCTTGAGGAAGAGGAACAGGGGTAGGAACTTGTGGCATACCTACTGGTGCAAAAGGAATTATATTTTGAGCACCTGGCATTTGTGCAATACTTGAAGGTAGCATACCTTGTGTAGCACCACCTGCTGCGGGAGCTGTAAAATTATCAGGACCTATATTAAATCCTAAACCTTTAGGGATTCCGGGTTTTAACATACCAGGACGCCAGTCAGCAATCTGTTGTTTAAAGTTTGCATCAGCCTCAGGACTTCTACTAAAACCTTCTGCATCTGATAAACCACCCTGCACATCAACTGACCAAGGACCTCCAGCATAACCAGGACCTTGTAATTTTTCAGCTGGTTGAGGAAAGAACTGATTAGCCCATGTGGGCTTACCTGCTGGAGCTGGTGTATTACCAGGAGCCGCTGCAGGATTCTGAGGAGCATTTGGATTCTGAGGTACCCCAGGATTTTGTGACTGAGGTGAATAAGTAAAATCAAAGCTAGCACGTTTCATTACACCAGCTCTATCTTTTTCCTTTCTTCTGAATAGATTACTAACAGGAACTCTGTAGTCAGCCGTCATATTAGAAATCCTCATGTTAGGATCATAGAATGCCGCAGGTATAGGATTACCGTTTTTATCTAACTGATACATACCACCGGTTCTGTCAGAGTTAGGATCAGCTAACATTCTCCAATAGTCTAAACCATCTCCAACATCTGTTGTTGTTTTAGTTTCAGTTTTAGTTTCAGTTTTAGCTCCTTCTTTTTTATCTTCAGTCTTATCCGCTGTCTTATCTTCAGTTTTAGTTTCTTCTGTCTTCTTTCCGTCCTTTGCCTCTTGTGCCTTTTTTACTTCTTCAGCAATACGTGCTTCTTGTTCAGCTTTAACTTTAGCTTTAGCTTCTTCCTCAGGAGTAAGCTTAGGAGCTTCTTGTTTTTTCTTCTTAGTTGTTTTTGCTAAAGTAGGAGAAGCAGACGCATTAGGAGTAATTGATGTTGGTACAATTATTCCATTATTAGCAAGTTGTTGACGTGTTGCATCAAGATTAAACTGCTGAGCTCCTGGAACACCTCGCATGATATTTTGCATAGCATTGTTTACAGGGTTAGGAGTATTTTCATAAAATTTAAATTTAGGTTCCCCACCTGGCGCCATACGTATTCTATCTCTATCTCCTGTAGCAACATCAGTTATAAAACCTTTTTTAATATAACTAGTATTATAAGGATTATCATTAAATTTATTAGCACCACTGTTATTAAAGAATCCTTTAAGGCCGGTAGCTGCTGATGCCACGTTTGCAACATTCTGAGTTAGATCAACTTTCTTATCCTGGCCTGCTTTAAGCCATGCATCTGCTGCATTTACTCCACTCATATCAAAAGTAGGTTGCTGACCAAAGGTAGCTCCTCCGGGTGCATACATTCCACCATAGCGCATTTGATTTTGCATATCAATAGCAGCTGCTTCTTTATCATAAGCAGTGGCCGTATTAAACATTTCATCTTGAACAGCACTCATAGCTTTGCTTTTCAATTGCTTTAAAAAGTCTTGAACTCTACCTGAGTATTTTTTATCAGGAGATAAGAAAGCTTGATCTGTTTGTTCTTGTTGACCACCAGCTGCCATAGGTACACCGCCATATCTAAACATACTATTACCATAATGGGACTGTTGTCTCATGTTCATTTTCTGAATGTCATTGAGACCTGCACCCATATCCATCTGTGGTAATTGACCAGATTGTTGTGCCATTTGCATCATCTCTGGTGTCATCTGACCGCCTTCAGCTAGTCTTAAGAACAACATGCTATTATTGTTATTATTCATAATGCGCTAATATACTAATTATTTATAAGATACTGATTTTTACTGGCTTTTCCAATTCTTAGGCAACGCCTTTATCTTTACTCTTTTTAAGTTTGGTACTGAGATATCTCCACCCTGTTGTTTCAAATAACCCATTGTATTCTTGAATGTTTTAAAACCTGATACACCCCTGTCAGCTATAGTCTTATCGCTGTCTAGCATTTTGCTAGCATCATCAATAAAACTAATTGGTTTTTTTGCTGCCTGCACTTCGTGTACTATTGGACCTGTGTGAGAACCGAGTTCTAATGCAGCTTTTCCTGTATTATAAAGCATATCTTTTAAATATTTTGTATCACCAGTTTGGCTATACATTTGACCAGACTCAAAAGCCTCAGGTGCATATTTAGTAGTTGCATCATAAAGACCCCATGTCTTTAAAAGATTAGCGGGTGTGGCAAGATTTGATAAAATTTGTTGACCTTCTGTAGCATATATACCAGCATCACCTAATAATTTTCTACCCATTGTAGCATTCCAAGCATCTACCCCAGGCTTAACTGCTGCCTTAGCTGTTTGAAAACCTTCAGCTATCATTGGAGCTGCTGTTATTGCACCTTCTGCTACAATAGGAGCCATTACTGCTGCAGCGGGTATACCAAATGAAAGTGTTGCTTCATTGGGTCTATAAAAGTCTGTTGTTGCTGGAGTATCCCGTCCAGTTGATAATCTGTCAAAAGCATTAAGAGGTGAGGACTGCCCCATCTTATAACTAGCATAATTACTGGCAGCATCTCTAGTTGCGGGATTGTCTAATGATAGATTACCCAAACTTGCTTGTAGTGGTGACTTATTAGCATTTTGCTGATCAACAAATTCCTGCATTAATCTTTGTCTTTCTTCTTCTTGACCTTCTGGTGTTTGAAGATAAGCTGCTCTAGCCTTTGCCGCATCTTCAGGACTTGATCTTTTAGCCTGTGCTCCTGTATTATAAGGGGAATCTGCAGATAAAGCAAAAGAAGGATTGTATCTTTCCCAATCTACAAATTGATTTGGATTTTCTGGTGGTCTTACCCATGAGTTAAGATTATTTTGAGTATCTAGATACATGTAAGGCTTAGTTGGATCTGGTCCTCCTTTATCCATTCTTACAAGTCCACCATTTGCATAAGTGAATTGCCCTAAGTACATTCCTTTATTCTTCATTATCTTGGAGAGTTTTGATTTTTAACATTAGCTAATCTGAATAGCATTTTAACATTACCTGATATATTCCTGTATAGTAAAGTATGAGTAGTATAGTGTCTAAACTTCTTACGCTGGAATGCAGGTTTCTGATAGTTTAAGTTGTTAGGATTTAAGCTTCTAACATAACCATTTAGTTCTGTATTCCAAATAGGTTGCTGAACGTTAGGATAAGTAAACTCACCACGGTCATTTGTAATATCCCAGAACTGATTAAATCTATATTTCTGTTCAACCTTATTATATAAGATGTCAATACTAGTTGGATTAATGATTGGATAGTTTACTAATGCAACAACATTATTATTAGGTGCCAGCTTTAAATTTAATACACCAGATACTTGTTCAGTATTAGATATAACAGCATGGTCAAAGTTGTAGTCAAGAACATGGTAAGTATCTAATCCATCTGTACGGTAGGTATAGCATTCTAACTGATACTCAAGACTCTTTAAAGTATTTACTTGTTGACCTGTTGCACTAACATACTCAATCTCAAATGGATAGTCCTGACCATAGTAGTTTGCAAATGCATCTGTTCTTTGGTTATGTCTCCATATATTACCAGTACCTGTTGCACTAGTCTTTGTAGTTAAGAAGTAACTCTTGCTAGATAGTGATAACTCAGGGTGCCAGTCATGGAATGAAATCCAAGCTTCAACCTTAGGGTCATAACTAATAGTCCAAGATGTATCTTCAAAGTATAATGGATCACCAAGCTCAATAGTGAACACACGATCTAGTGTAAAGTATCTATCTCCTTTATCAGACATAGTAACTCTTCCTCTAAATTCTGGTCTAAGTCTGTAATCCTTTTTACAGAAATAAAGAATAAGATTAGTGTTATCAAATGTAGATTGACATCCAATACCCGCTATAGGATTATCAGTAAGTTGGAAATCAGGGAAGTCTTCCAGCAGTGTGTAAGGTAGGTACTTGTTAAACCACCATCTCATTCCTGCTGCAGATATTTCTTTGAGACCGTCACCACTAACCTGGAATACTTTACCTTGAGATTGACTCATGTAATATATACCAGCTGGTGTATTGATCACAGATAACCTATTCTGGCAAGACCCATGTTGGAATTCAGGATCAGAGTTAGATAGACTCTGCATTGCCTGTGAGAACAATGAGCCATCACCAATAGTAATCTTAGTTCCTAGATCTAACTCCATTGATTCACTGCTTAAGAACTGAACAGGTGAATCATGATTGAATAGAATCAAGGATCCGGTTTTGTTTATAGGCTTAACAGAATTAACTTTTGTTGGAAAGTCTTTATAGTTATTAGCTAAGTAAACTAACCAAGAGTCTTTAACCGCATCTTGAGTCTGCGGTAAAGAATAAATAATTCTATTCTTATATTGAGTGTAACAAGTCTCAGCTACCTCAGGGCTGTAATATCTAGCTTGCATATTACCCCAAGAGATAAAGTTATTGAATACTCTTGATACACCTAATGATTGATCATACTTAAAGTAGTTACCTGATTTAATTACATCATTCTTAAATAAATCTCTGAGGTTAGTTCTTCTGTATGCATCATAGTGCCACTCTATTGGTTGATTACCCCAGTCTCTTAGGTCTACATTATATTCAGATTCAACAAAGAAGTCTCTCACTCCTGATTGGAATAAGTAGAACCATGCGTTCTTTACCATTAATCTGAATATGTCACTTAGGCCACCTAAACCATTTGCATTTTGCCAACCTCCTCCAATAGCAATATCTGCATCAAGGTTATGTAAATTAGAGGGCACACCTTGAAAGATTTGACCAAACTGTGGAGGAAATGCAGCTAGTGCTGTTAATATTTTTTGTAAAAAAGTATTAGTATCAAACTTGGTAAAGTCTGCCCAGAACCTAGGATTGTTAACCATACTTCTAAGACGGTAATCAAACTCAGTTCCATCTGGTTGATTTATCATCCAGTCATAGAAGTAGAAGAAAGTATTCTTTTCAGTATATCTTCCTACATAAATATCACCACCATAAACAGGTTGAGTTGAGAATCTATCAGATGTACTGTTTATAGTAACATAGTTAAGGCAACCCGTAGTTATCTGTCTTACAGAATCTAACTGACCGTATTGGTTTCTAAGTCTAACTTTTAGGCCAGCATAATATGAATAGGCACTAGTGCGAAATGCATCAAATGTATTATCATCATCATCTAGCAATAAACCACTATTCCTAGCGGTACTTACAGTTTGTAAAGTAGTATCAACTTGAGATGGATTGTTTATGGCACCCGATCCCATTGTTGTATTGTTTACAGCTTTACCAAGATTCATTACTACAGCTCTTCCTCTAAATAGATTATTAACAGTGAAGCCTTGAGTATTGGTTAAATAATCTGTACCAGAGAATTGTTGTATTTGATTATCTATATAAGCTGAATCTTGTATGTAACGTCTACTATTACCAACTTGATGTAATACGTTTCCTCTTGTGTGTTTGTGTATATCACCGTGAGAAATATATTGTAATGCATATTGTCTATAAGGTGATACACCTCTTATAATATCAAGTGTAGCATCAGCTCCTTGATTCATGTATTGAGCAAAAGTAATTACACCACCCAACGCTCTTAATGCTGGTGGCATTCTACCTACATCTGATTTCTCAGTTGTTACAGTTCTTCCACCACCTATCATACCTTGGGCAGGTACTGTTGAAGTATTATTACTAGCACCAATTGCATTAATTAATGAAGTCGTAGTTAAGTTAGCATTAGTAGTAGCCTGAGATACAGTATTAACTATGTTGCTAACATTAGTTTGATATGTTCTTTCAGTTACATACGGTGTAGTAATAGTTTTTCCTGTACTTATTATTCCACTTGCACCAGAAATACCAGCATTAAATGTTTTAGGTAATTCAAGTGCTCTTGTTTCTTTACCATAAATAGCTTTAGTAGCAATACCAATTCCAACAAACATTGAAATAGCAAATGCTAAGTTACTAGGTAATTTTTCTTTTGGATGAGCATCTACTTCTTGGAAGTTACCTCTAACATTCTTATCAGATCCAATCTCGCCATAAAGTTTTAATTCCTGCGGTGATAAAAAAGGATTTTTGAATTGCGTATCAGGTGAATGGAAAGTAAACTTATCTTTACTATAAGTAGTAAGCATATTACTTTGCTTGTTCCATTCTCTTGATCCATGAAAACCCGGTGCTTGTGACCAAGGAATACTAGTTAAACTAAAATCTCTTCCTAGTGGATTATAAGGATAGTTCTGATAATAGACATTCTCATTTTCAGTATTCTTATAATAGCGTAAGTTATTTATCATACCCTTTGCTATTACAGATTTGTTCCCCTCACGGGAACTTCTAAGAATCTCATATCCTACAATACCCGGGATAAGATTACCATTGTTATCTACAGGAGGTCTAATGTTTTCAAACTCAACACCAAGAACACGGATAGCTTTTGGTACATAACCTTCAGTTCTAATACGTGAGAAGTTTGCGGTACTACCATCACTTGATATTGTAACATCTAATATATCAGCTGGCATCTTGTGATGTCTAACTGGTTTACCACATAGATCATAGTTATCTATAGTGGATGTGTTATAAGGTAGTGTAGAAACTTGTGACCAAGTCTGAGAACTTGAGTTCCATACCTCTGGTTTATCTGCAGGATAGTTCTCTGTAGATTCCCAGTAACCCATTCTACCTTTTGCAATAATATTATCTGGATATACAACAGCACCATCAGCAGGTAAACTAGATGATGTAACATATGCTGTATTAATCATTTCCCATACACGGGGAGCAACATAAGGACCACCTTGATCTACGTACTGAGCTTTCTCTACATTATCAGCAGATCCCTCTCCGTAACCTGAAGTATATTCAGTATAAGTTGTAGGATCTAATTCTAAGCCTGGCAGCATTGGTCTACCTGGAATATGATATGAGCTAGATCTTTCTCCAGTGTTATATATCCAACGGATCCAGAATGCATACTGCTCATCACGCATGTAACCAGTTTGATTACCCCCTCTATGGTAGTAGTCAGGTCTGCGCTCAGTCATTACCCAGTATGTTCCAATTTGATTTGCTAGTGGTTGGTAGTTAAAATCAAACTTGCTAGTAGGTGCTACGCGTAATGCATAGTTACCATTTCTATATATAGCCTCTGATGATTCATATGCCGGAGACCTTAACGGAATCTGCTCAATAGGAATACTTACAAGCGCTTGATTTATATAATCAATCTCAATACTTATAGGACCATTTGTATTATACAGTCCCATTCTTTTAGCAACAGTCTGTTGATTTATAGTACTTACTATAACCAATTCAAACTCTGTGAATACATCGTTATCTAAATTGTCAATAGTAACTATTATAGAACCTGCTACATTATCATGATCAAACAAGGCCTGCACATTACTTGGGTTAAAATAGTCAGTCATCTTCTGACCATTAACTGTGTAAGCTACTACAGCATAGTAAGATCCATTTAGTAAAGAACCTCCTGCTGCACCTTTATTTACATTTACGCAAGGTATCTTAATATGTTTTGTAATTCTAATCTTATCACAATCTAATTGATAAGGTACCTTAGGGTCACATATAATACACTCATCACCCGGTCTTGCATCCTTACATATATAAGGAACACCTGGCCAAGGTTGATCAAATGGAGCAGCATCAATATTACCAACATTTAATGTGCGGTCAGGATTCAATCCATCCGCCCAGTATACTTGCCAAGAACAATCAAAGTTCTCTTTAGATATACCAATGATTAAGTTAGTAATTTTAAAATTTAAGCAGGGATCATTTACAATAGTAGTGTACTGACATTGGTCTTCTTTAAAGTAACCAATCTCTGAATCTGTATCATTTGTAGAGTAGATAATCCACTCATCATTTCTAAGATTGATACCACCTATAATAGTATAAGGAGCTTGAGAACAGAACTTGTTACCAGGCTCATTACCAATCAAACCTATCTTACCAAGATTACTATTATTCATGGCATTACGCGCATGGGTCCATACACTCTCTGGAATGTATGAATCATCCATGTCCTTCATTAAGCCTTTGGCAAATGAATTTGTCTCAGCGCTTACACCACTCTGCATGTTCTTAGCCATAATTATACAGCGTTATTAATATCAAAATTTGTTGGTTGGAAGTAAGACTTAAATGAGTCATAGTACTTAGAGTACATTGCCTTACGGTTCATAGCCCATACTTTCTGCATCTCAGAGAAGTTAGGTGTATTAACAATTGACAATGCATAGTTTCTAGCAGTTCTATATTCTGCCATAACCAATTGTAATTGATTACTTACATTAGCACCATCCATCACCATGTTCTCAAGTATACGCTTCTTCATTGCATACTCATAATATTCATTGATCATAGGATGATCAGGAATCAATAAGTTTCCATCATCATCCTGCAGAGTACCTTGATAATTTAAATACACATGATTGTTACCGTGATCCTGATCAGTATGCGTATGGTTATTGTGATCATGTGTATTAAAATAAATCCAACCATCTTTAATATAAGCAGCATTACGTCCTCTATAAGAGAGGTTTGGACAATCGCAATCAATGAACTGAGAGTTCTTGAATGAGATAGGTTCCATGTAATTAAATGATCTACGTGTAGTTCCTATAACTTGAATCAACTGATATGCATTACCACATTGAGTAAGACATACACTCTCCCCTAAGTTAGATTCATCTGTACAATTAGCTGCTTCAATCCAAGGTCTATATGTAGGAACTACTTCCTGTATATTTGTACCTTGTGGATTAACAACTGAGTATTCACCTTGTCCACATAATAGAGCAAAGTTCATAACATAAAAATCTTCAGGTAGTCTTACCTTACCTTTTTCAATGTCAAGTACTCTTTCTTTAGTCATATAGATTCTCATGCCTAAATCATAATTAACCCGCATTGCAACTTTGATAAGTTGGGCCGGATCAATAGTACCTTCAGTTGTTATACTTTTTAAATCAGTTCTAACATCTTCAAGCAATGATTCAAAGGTTCTATATTTAAGGGTGTAGTTAAAGTTCATTATGATCTAAGTTGAGATTGTTTATCCCCGGTAGCAGGGTCATTGTTAATCTGAGACATTCTAGCAAAGTCATTAATTACTTGTTGTTCTACCTGAGCAAATAACTCAGCTGGAATGTTAAGGTATTGATCTTGAATAGGTAAGCAAGGATCCTCACAAGTTGGCATCAACTTACTTTCAAAGATACCTTCAATTGCAACAGAATCCCAATCAACATTAGGAATGTATAAGTAACCATTTAGGTACCAGTAGTATTTTGTTTTGTTATACTTAGCACCTGATGTTTTTTGCTGAGCTGTGTAAAACTGAGGTGTAGTTCTAAATACCTCATGTGATCCATCTATAGATGCAACAGTTCTTAGGAGTAGTCCCCCTGCGCCCTCAAGTATACCTGGTAACTTATCTTTGGTTCTTTTAATAATGACACCTGACTTTGGTTCACAGCATGCCTCTACTCTATCTACTTCAATAAGTTCAACGCAAGGAAGCTTAACATACAAACTGTTAAAGCGTGTTTGTGCACTTTGAGCTGTTTGTTGTTTAATGTACATCTTCGCATACTTAATTATATTACTATAAATAAGTCTATCAGTGATGAAAGAGTCAGTGTCAACAGCTTTGATGCTGTTCCTTACTCTTGATATTGCTTCACCTATTGTATTCATCTTAATCGTTTAAATCAAACTCATTGTAAGTTTCAATCTTCTTAATCGCAAATGCTTTTGCCTTATCAACTTTCTTTACATACATTTCAAGCATTGCTGAAACTTTTTCATTTCTGGTTAGTTCCATATACATACCGCACTGTTCAGGATAGACCTTAGCTACAGTTCTTTTAAACTTTCTAGAAGGTTTAAAAACCCATACACTACTGTCCTTCATCTTATACTTAGCGTTGTAGTTAGTATAAAAGATCTTTCCCAGCTTACCATCTGTATCATAGTTCTTATGGAGAACCTTTACACCGTACTTCTTTGACTTAGCAAAATCTATGTTACTGCCATTCTTAGTTTTACAACTAGCAATGAATATGAAACCTAGACTTTCAAAAAGCTCTACACCCTCACGGTTATCTATGATGTAATCAGTAATACTTTCATTGAACTCTTTGATCAATGCTTTTATATTACTATGACCTAAAGCCTTTGCCTTAGGTATTTTCTCACACAGACTTTTATAAAAATCATTCCCGTCAATCTCTCTCGCTGCAACCCTATATCTGGGTTGATTTAAGTCTGGTATTCTAAATGGTTCCATAGTCCCTACTATAATTTACAAAATTTCTTTGAGCTTTAAAAGTAATACATTACTGATTACTAAACAAATATAGTAGAAAACCCCCAGGCCATTGCCCAGGGGTCCTCCTGTTTAGTCACGCTAAACCAACAAACGTGGACTATAATACTGATGGCAATGTCTTTACTATAATAATTGCACTAGTAGATGAGATATCACCTCCATCGCAACTTGTTATTACTCTAAAGTAATAGTTAGTATCAGGACTTAATAATGTAATTGTGTAACCATTAGTAAGAAGTCCTGATACAGATGTCCATGATCCTGAAGGATTGGTTGTATATCCTAATGTATAAGTATCAGCTCCTGTATTTTCCCAGCTAATGATAATAGTTGTAGTACCTACATAAGTAGGATGTACATTAATTGGAGGAAGACAACCTAAGTTAATACTTTGTACAGACATGGCCTGATAGGCATTCTCTAAAGATGCTCCTGCAGGTAGTGCAGGGTAATAATCACCATTATTTGAAAAATTATATCCAAACTGGTATATAGAATATTGAGAGCTATGTTTTACACAAGTGTCTTGAATAGTCTCATAGCACGGAGTTGGATCCGGGCATCTGATATCAGGAGGACAAGTATATGACGGTGCAGTTGTAAGGGGAGTATCCTTACAACCGCATGTATTATTTGGAGAAGAGCAACTTGAGCAAGCCATTTTTAATTATTATTTAGTTTGTACTTCAGTGTAAGGGCAATCTGAGATAGTTGATCCTATGATTACTCTTGCGCGTAATTGATATGTAGCACCTGCCGTAAGTCCAGTAAATGATCCTGTTACAGGTCCTGATGCAGGATTTACAATAGTATCAGATGTTACTAAAGTAGTTAGCGGATCGTTCCAACATTCAATAAGATAAGTTACAGGACTAGATACTGGATTAGTAAAGCTGTAGTTTATAAAGTTCCAAGGTGATCCAACAGCATAAGCCATAGTAGGACAAATAGCAGAGTTAGAGAAAGTATTAATGACCGTTTGATTACAAGTCAATGTACCATTTGTAGCACAAACTGCTAAGCTGACTGTGAAGTTACTAAATAAGTTAACTCCTGTACCAGACAGATCAATGACTTGTGCTGATCCAGCTAAGTTAGCAATAACAGGAACTTGCTCCATGTAAGATACACCATAAGAGTCTGTTATTGT
>Ga0181352_1000787_pt1 | contig 12935 bp, 19 predicted proteins | sample Fa13VDMLBSN_FD_130103 | JGI IMG/M metagenome (GOLD analysis project Ga0181352, IMG submission 130103) | Freshwater viral communities from Lake Michigan, USA - Fa13.VD.MLB.S.N | ecosystem: Environmental > Aquatic > Freshwater > Lake | place: USA: Michigan | collected 2013-09-23 | reverse complement strand
CGTTGCCGCACTTGGGCTGCTAAGCGCGGCCGTCACGCCCACGTATATCAGCGCGCCAGACGGCACAAACAGGCCCGTATTCTTTTTATCTGTCTCCGTTGGATAGGTTGCCATCGTCGCAGCGGGAGACGCCAGATTTGGCACAGGCACCGTGACAGGAGGAAGCGTCATGTTGACGCGCTGCCCCGCCGCGCTACCTCCAGGGATCGCGACACTGGCTACGCAAGCTGAATTCAGCGCTGTGATCGATGCATTTGTCGCAGCAGTACTCAGGAAGGCGAGGACCGTACTGGTTGTCGTCGAAGCCTCCGTAATCAGAACCGACAGTGAATCAATAAAGGCGCCGTCGTTTCCGCTGCAATCAATTAGTAGCGTCAGCCCTGATCCGCTCGGGGTATTGAAGTTGGTGGCACTAGTCAGGCCAGCCGTTCCACCAATCGTCGCAAATGAATGCAACGGTCGATCGATCAGTAACGGCTGCTTGTTCGAGGAGCTGCTAGCCAAAAGACCCCCTTAACGCGTTACGCGTGCCATGGCACTCAGTCTAGTCGCTGCCATCAGGCCGGCTTGGGGACATTGCGTTGGGGGCCGCCTATGGCGACGCCCGTGCTCATGCCCATGGGCTGCTGCGGCATCACCGGCGTCTGCTGCTGCGCGCCGTCAATTCGAGTCAACGCACTTTGCTCCGGCAAGAAGCCGTACCCGGGCGTCGCGTATTCCGTGGCGTTTGGCGCGGGGGGCATCCCAGCCATCAGAGCTGCCGGGTCCGCTGGGCGGGTCAGCAGGGCTCCTTGTGGCATCACCTGCAGGCTCCCGTCGCCATACGGATTCACCATCGCAACCAGACCCTGCGAGGCCGCGTCATACGGATGCGGCGACGGAATCGGCTGGTCCAAGTTGTTTGGGTTGTTCGGCATCCGCTGTGTCGGCGCGCGGAACGCCCCTACAAGCTGGCTCTTCTGAGGGTTCATCGCCCAGCCGTCGGGCTGCAGCTTGGTCCGGGGTGGCAGATTCATGAGCGGTCTCCTCAGTAACCCAAAAGCTGACTGCGCGTCTGCTGCAAGCGCTGACGCAGAAATTCGTCGGCGGGATTAGGCGCATTGCCGACTGCCTCGCTCTGCGGAGGCTCCACTCCGGCCTGCGATGCGGCAGCACTTGCTGGTTGCATTGTGTTCCCGGTGCCAGTTGAGGCCGCTTGAGCGGGCTGAGACGGGGCGACTGCTGCCATCGCTTCTGCCCGTGCCTGAGGGGCTTCCACCGGCCGGGGGGCGAAATTCAGGCCAAACATTGAAGGGCCGTCCTTGTAGGCCAACGGCACCTGCGAGGCATCAAGACGCGCCTGTTCTGCAGCGCCGTAAGCCGGGAACCCTTCCGCCGTTGTGCTGTACTGCTTGAACGTCTCAGGCAATGTGCCGTTTGCGGCGGCGGACCAGATCTTTTGATTCAAAGCAGATCGTTCGCCGCCCTGGATCTGCGCCACGTTTTCCTGGGCCTGCTGCAGCATCGTGCGTCCATCAGCTCCGCGCTGCATGGCCTGTGCTGCACTTTCAGCGTCGGTTGGCATGACAAGCCGCTCGCCTTGGAAGCCATTGCGCGCGTCAGGGGTGTCCAGCAGGCCCTGGGCGCGCTGCTTCTCAAGGAAGCGATCGACGATGTTCTTGCCGTCGACGCCTTTCGGGGCGTTCTTGTTGGCTTCGATCCAGGCTGCAATGTCAGCGCGCTGGGCATATCCGGCCTCGCCGGCCTTGGGGCCACTCTGAGCCGCGGTGGCCATAGCCTTGCCGGTCTCGCTCTCCCAGTAGTTCTGCGGCGCGTACTGCTGCGCCATGGCCGTCACCGCCTCCCGGCGGGCACGCTCAGGTGGCGCTACATGCGGATCTGGAGCACCCTGGCCAGGCCCATAGGCGCGGATGGCGGCATTCTGTCCTTCTCGCAACGCGGCCAGGTCGGCTTCGGTGGTCGGGGCGTTATGGATCCGCGGATCGCTCGAGACACCTCCCGTCGGGAGGGTCGCCGCGGCGGCCGGGGGGAGGAAGGGTGCGCCGGATGTGGAGCGACGCATCTGCTCACTCGTCATCCGGGGTCGGTCCCCCAGCAGTCCAAACGGGTTAGCGATCGACTGCAGTCCCGACTGAAGCTGAGCGCCGACAAAGCCCCATCCAGGCTGCTCGCGCATCAGCTCACCGCTGGGCTGCTGCCAGCGACGCCCTTTACCGGGGACATTGACCCATTTGCCGTCGGCCACGGCTTACCTCCAATTCATGGAACCTGTTGCCTGCAGGACTCGGGTTCCCACGGCGGTGTCGGCTGGCCCCGGGACGGCCATGATGAATTCCACGCCGCCGCGTTCGAACGCGTAGCGGCGCACCTCTTCGCGGCGGTAGTTCGCCACATAGAGGGTCTCAGCTAGTAGATCCACCTCCCGCAGGTAGACCTCCCGGTAGTCCTTCGCCGCCTTCAGCGGGTCCGACTGATAGATCGCGCGATCCGTGTCGCCGGTGATCCGCTCGATGCGACTCGGTTGCGGCTGGTCCTCGACCCGGAAGATCTGTGAGATCTTGTAGGCCTTGTCACAGCGATCCAGGTGCTCAATCACCCGGGTGTAGAAATAGCTGTCCGGAATCCGCGCCATGGCTTCCTCCAGACGAGCGATGTCACCCGCAGGCAGGTTAGCCCCGACATTCATGCCGAGATGCCAGCGGCACCGGCTCTTGTCGTAGTCGGATAGCTCCAACTATCGGATCGCGATCTATTGGCGATTCTAAGAAGCTCAGCCGACGTAGATCAGATCAGCTGCGATCACCTCGTCCCAATCGACGCGGCCGATTCGCTTGAGCTGATCCAGATTGCTGAAGCGCTCGCCCGAGAGGCTCAAGCGCAGCTCAACAATCTTCTTGGCAGTGCTGTAGCCGATTCCTTTAACGGCCTTGGCAATTGCCTCTGCTGAGGCCGTATTGATGTTCAGGCGGGTGTCCACCGGAATCGCGGCTTCTGGAATGGCGTCCTCGTCCACCGGACTCTCGGCCGACTGCGGCTGAGGCGTCTCGCCAGTGCGACCTTTGCCGGGCTCATAGGACACCAAGTCGGCCAGTGCGATGTACTGGATCGCGCCAGCGGAATTCTTGATCATTGCCCAGTCCTTGTCGTGGTGAGCAATGAACTCGACGATCTGGCCGTTCCTCGTGTTCTGATACAGCGCCATAACGCAATAAAAAAGGGCGCCTGACCAAGCAGACGCCCTTATTGTAGGGAGAACCCTGTCGATCACCGCAAGGGCGATCAGTTCTCCTTGTTGTAAGGCAGCGGCAGATCCTGCAGTTCGGCCACCACGTCGTCGACGTAGTAGGCCACTTCCACCAGGATCGGGGTGCCACCGGTCTGAGTCGAGCTCAGGGTGGAACCTGCCGCAGTACCGGTGCTGTTGGTCACGTAAACCCGCAGGGTCTCGCTACCAGCCAGGGTCACCGGGGTGACAACGCTCTTGACGTTCGCCACGGGGGCGATCGTGCCACTTGCCACCGCCACAGCCGAAGAGGTCGTGGAGAGGGTCGTCGTGGTCAAGACGTCATCGTTGGCCAGGGCATCAGCCAGCTTCAGGCGGTTGGTATTGGTTCCAACCAGGCCCGTGGTAGCGGTGCCAATGCTGCGATCCTTGCGCATGTCCGGCACGCGAATGCCGAGCATGTACACGTTCGCACCAGAGGGCAGCACCAGGCCGGTGATGTTGGCGCGGGGCTTGTCGTCGCCACGTAGGTCGGGCGACGGGATGATCACGTCAAAGGCGGTACCGCCAGTGGAATCCACCAGGGCATAGCCAGTGATGTGGTAGTACACCCGGCCGGGCAGGCACACCACGCACTGGTTCTGGTAAGAACTAGGGCGATCGATGTAGTTGCCGGGGTAGATCTTCTTCGCCATGATTCGTTACCTCCTATCAGTAAACGAAGGAGTACGCGACGGTCACGAAGTCCTTGTTCAGGATCTCGAAACCGGCGAAGAGCGACCAGATCATGATGATGAAACGACTAAAATCGTCGTTGTTGTTCAGCAAGATCTGGGCGTTGTTGCCGCCGATGCCCACGCCCACGGCCTGAGGACCGAAGAACAGCATCGGAGCAGCAGTGGTGACGGTCGAGGTGATCGACGCGTCGGTGATGGTCACCTGCAGGCTCTTCTCAGCGAGGTTGGTGCTTTCGAACCACCGCACGCCTTCAAAGAGGAAGCCACTCACTCATGTTATCCTAGGGGCTCTTTATCCCCTAGCTCTCACGGTTTACCATCCCGTGAGGTCAGACTATCTCACCTACTCGTTACAACTCTTTGGTTGTCAATGTGCGAGTAGCAGGGCACTCGTGGGTCCATTACTGAGTTTCCTCTCGGGACCTAGTCGTTGAACCTTCCGGGCTGTGGCCCGGCTTGGCTGCTGATTCCCCGTGCGATGGAGGGGTTCCAGCAATTCACCCTGTTTGCTACGCGACTCGCGCCGCGCAGGCCCAATTTTGCTTAGGCATCACGGGCTGACCAGCAACAAAGCCGGCCTGACCGTAAGCAGGACCCATGCCACGGAAGAAGTTGGCATTGGGTGCCAGTTCCGGCTGCATGGGGTTAACCATGCCGTTGCCGGCGTAACGAGCGATCTCACGGAACGCATCGTTCTGGCGCAGGTGCATCATTGCGGTGGGATCCGCAATGCAACGGTAGTAACCGTCAGCGAATGTCGGAACATTTCGCTTCCGCATGTCTTTGACCACCTCAAGGAGGTCGGTCTTGACATCAAACTTGGCGGATTCGCCGGCAGCGTAAGTCAGGAAGGGGGCAGAGCCAGCCTTTGACTTTTTCAGGGGGTAATAGTAACCACCCTTGGTGCTGTCAGCGGCGCCATTAGCCTCTGCCTTGAACAGTTCGTCAGAGAAAACGCGATCGCGCCACCGACGATAATCGTCCAGCAGAGTTAGACTTCCAATCGATTGATGGAAGACATTCAAATTACCGGAGTCCAGCAGAAGTCGCTGGGCGGTAAGCAGAGTCTCGCGAGCAACCTTGAAGGTGCTCGGAGCTGCAGTATCGGAAGGATCGGCGGGTCCGGTATATTCCTTAAGGGAAACAAGGACCTTGTCCTTAACAATACTGCGCGAAGATGCAGTGCCGAGGGTCTGATCAGCAGTCCGCTCACGGCTATCTTTGGTGCCAGGGGCACCCCAGAAGCGATACAGTTGTTACCCCTGGAGCTCTTTATCTCCAGGTTCTTACGGTTTGCCATTCCGTAAGGTCAGACTATCTCATCATTTCGGCCTATTAGGCCGGAATGCCCCGCTCTCGTGCCGCCTTATCGCCTTCATCCACAAGTGGGATGTTCAGGCTCGCCTCGTATTCCCGCTTACTCTTCGTGTTGTAATGCGAGAACATTAGGGTGACTTTGTATTCCATGGAGGAGTGGACATAGGGTCGTATTCTCGCTAGAAACCCGGGCATCAATGAGCTCGGTATTCTCAGTCGAAACGAACCCCTGTCCTCGTAGGGTCTTGCTTCAACATTGGTCAACGAATAAATCCAGTCCCGCACAAGGAGGGCTTCCTCCAAAGGGCGGTATAGATTCAGGATCCCTTTGTTAACAGCAGAAGTGGTCTTCCCTACGTTTCCGTCATCCATCCAGAACAAGGCTAGAGCCTCTAGCCCTAGGAGGTCTAAGACCTCCTTCGAGAACCTTTTCTCTCCGTTTCTATAAAAAAGAGAGTAGAGGCCCTTGAGCGCTGGATTGACCACCATCGCCTGGCATGTCATTGCGCTTGTTTTTGTGCGCTTGTCAAACACTGGCCTGGCGGGGCCAACAGATCCATTAGTCCCCAGCTCCTCGTTAATCCGGTTAACCTTGTAAACCAGATATTCACGCTGCCTGGCCAGATGAGTAAAACTCAGGTAGACGGAGTTTGGACGCTCCTTAGGGATGCCCAGACACCCGTCGCCGGCTACGGACGCAAGCGTAAAGAGGGGGAGATCAGTCACAGCGGTAGTCGTTGAACCTTCCGCTCATTTCGGAGCGGCTTGGCTGCTGATTGCCCAGTGTACGCCCTGGCGGGCGCCGCGGCGGGGTCCCAGCAATTCACGGGGTTTAATGACCGCCATCGCTATCTAACGGTCAAGCTGAACTGTCTGTCCGGGTTGCTTAGAGAAATCGTGAACAACCACGGGCTCGACCGCCATCTCAACGATGTACGAGGGATGGGGTCGATACAGCTCGGCACCTAGCAGCTTCGGAAAATCGTTCAATCACTCCACAATTTCTTATGGGATCGGACTATCTCTTCACCCAGATTCCTGGGTGCCGGGCGCTAATCGTGTATTACGCAGCAAGTTCGTGCTGCACCACGTAGTCTCTGCACGTTCCAGTCGCGCTCGACTGGCTTCGCTCAGGATTACCCTCGCCTTGACGTTAGGGCTTCCCTGAATTCACCCGGTTCTCACTGGCCGGTTACCCGACCAGGTGACAACTCTATTGCTTATGCGGTAATCTTCGGCTAGTGGACCGATAACATGAAACCAGTTCCAGTGCCAGGTTTTCCCGGAGTCCTGATCGACGAGTCGGCCAGGGTCTATCTCCAGGGAGACGCTGGGGTCACAGAATTAAAGGTCAGCCAATCCAGCACTTACTGCAGGGTGTCACTGCCCTGCGACTGCTCTAAGCGCCGCATGCATGTTCACGTCCTTATGGCCATCACATTCCTGGGGCTAACTCTTGATGAAACGGGCTGCAGCTCAGATAGCTTGCAGGTCGACCATATTGATGGCAATAAGCGGAATAACCGTCTTAAGAACCTAGAGGTTGTGACCAAACAGGAAAATCTGCGCCGAGCGTGGGCTGCAGGCGCGTACGCGCGCAATGGTTACGCCAGCAAAGGCCGGCCCAAGCCATCTTTGCAGCGCTTCAACAGTGAGCAGGTCCAGGACATGCGTCGATTGCGAGAAAGCGGTCTCTCATACAGAGCGATCGCGGCTCGGTTCAAGTGCGACCATAAAGCTGTCTATCGGATCCTTCGCGGAGAGACTTACCGGCAATAAGCCGTTATCAATCCACATGGGATGAAACGCTCCAAATTGTCGAGGTGCGAGAAGGCGCGCGAAACGCCTCCATGGGCTTACTATAGGGTTAGTTTATAGGGAGCAATTTTGGACGCCGCAGATGTCCGCGGCCTGCTGGGTTTACTGCTGGCTGATGGCAGTCTTGTCCGATATCGCAGTCCCAGCGGGGGGTATGTGCAACTGACCCTGACAGCAGGCGCCAAGGAGTCAGCGTTTCTCGAGGAGAAGGTCGCTGAATTTCGCCAGTTCCTGCCGACCGAGGCGCAAATTGTTCCCTATAAGACCACTCCGCGCGCCAATGGTCGCTCGACCCTGGTGCTGCGCTTTCGAGTCTCGACCACCAAGCTGCGGCTGATTTACAACCTGCTCTACCCGGGCGGTGAGCGGCGCATCACTTCGACGGCGCTGGAGATGCTGGGCGCGCGAGCAGCGGCGTGGCTTTGGGCGGAGGGCGCCCGGGTTTGCCGCGATGGCTCCGTCGAGCTCACGCGGGTCGGCGGTGATGAACACGAAGCGACCTTGGTGCAGCAGTGGCTGGCCACGCTGACCGGCGCCCACTCCGAAGTGCTCGCAGAGCGGGTCCGCCCCCGCCTGCACTTTTCGCATGCTGAGGCCCGCAAAATCCGCATCGCCCTGCTGGATTACGCCCCCCTCAGTCGCCGTTATCTGTTCACCGAAGAATCCTGGGATGTCAGCACCATTCGTAGTGCGCGCACTGAGCTTCAGCTTGGTGAAGGGCTCGCTTCGCCTCAAGGGAGCGCGGAAACGCCCCTGGCTTGAGATCCGTCGACCGGAAACCGAGCGCGGCGAACTGAGCTGGCAATTGCGCTGCCTGCAGGAGTTACACGATGGCCCTCTGGAGTGGGTCCGGGATCGGGTGCCCTCCGACGGCTTCTATGACATGCACCGCCTACGCATTCATGGCGAGGGGCTGTACCGGGCCTATGAACTGCTCTGTCCGCGAGACGAGCGCCAACTGACTCCTGAACTGCTGGACCTGCTGGGCGATCAGGTTCTGGCGGTGTTGTGGAGCGATGTCGGCAAGTGGAGCCGTCACCGGATCGCCTTCAGTGGCGGGGCAGTCACCGGCGAGGAGTGGTCCCTGTATGACGGATGGCTGCGGGATCGCGGCTTCTCGCCCAAGCTGTGGTGGAACCACGGCACCCCCTGCCGTGTGCGCCTGGGCCCGATGGATTCCGGTCGGTTCAAGGAGAGCGCGGCACCGCACCTGCACTACCTGCAACGGCGACGATTGCTGTCAAGATTTGCACAGGCGGTAAACTAGAGATTGCCCCGAAGAAGAACGGCGTCAGGGGCAGCTGCACACCAGGAGCCCGGATTTTTGCCGTTTCCCTGGGCTGGAAAGTGATCCGCCATGCGTCTGATCAGCGTGTGGCGGCGCCTGGTCGCGATTCGTCTAGCATTGCTGCATCGTCGCGGGCATTATATGGCTCAACAAGGCGACAATCAGCGCTTGCCTGATACAGACACGGGTACGGACGTGCAACGCGTCACGCATCGGGAATCGCTTGTTTGCGAAGATTCCGCAATGCGCCGCAAGTTTCTTGATTTCTGCGAGGAGCAGCCGTCAGCTCCTGAATGTCTGCTGTACGAGGTCTAATGGCCGTCGCCCAGTCCGATACCTGGAACAGCCTGCGCCAGAGCTACGGCGGCAGCGATTCCACGCTTCCTTCATTCCTGCGTCCGTACTACGTTAAATACAACGCTGTCAGCAAGTCACGCGATCTTGGTAGCGGCGAGATCCTGATTGCGGATCTTTCAGGGGACCTCGGCGCAGAAGGCGGCGCCAACACGCTCTTTTTTAAGGTCACCCTTCCACGCGAACTCGAGCTAAGGGTGATCAAGCGCGGTACCGGTAGCTGGACCGACAAATACATCCGCGTTGGCGTCCTGGATAGCGAGCGGCGCCAGGTGCAGCTCAGCGATGACGGCTACGCATTTCAGAACGATATCCACAACACCGATACTGACGAGTCCCTTGCGCGGATGCCTGGAGGTGTGTACTACATCACCGTCTCCAGTAACCAATGGCAGCGCTTGGAGTACGCCATCTCCGTGTTCGTTGGGCGTTACGCCTTGCTGAGTGGCGCGGCATCCGGAGCTTTCAGCCCTAGCGGACGCTTCCCTCTGGCCAAAATCGCCGGCGCCGCCCGCGGTGACGGCCTGCCCGAGGGAACCCTTCTGAACCCGAACAAAATCAAGCGACTTGCCAACTCGGCGGTCATGGGTACCGCCGTGCCGACGCTGTCACTGGCTATTTTGCGCGGGGCGGCAGTGGGGCGACTCTTCCTTGACGGCCGCTTAAAGATGACGTGGAAAGTGACAGGCGCCGCAGGGGGCTCTGATGCCACCACAGGCACCTTGAGCAGCGAGGCGCCCTATGGCGGCGGCTACGGCTATTGAGCACGGAAATCTGATTTCTAGAATGATGCAATCGTGTCATTCGCTCCCAATCGGGTATGGCGTTTTCTCAGTATCTAGCCGACAAAATTCTGGTCTGGATCAAGGGAACGACCTTCCCCACCGCGCTCTCTAACGTCTACATCAGCCTGCATAATGGCGATCCCGGGACCGCCGGTACCGCCAATAACGTGCAGCTAACCGTCACCGGTAGCGCCAACCGCACGACTGTCGCCACTAGCACCTTGAGCACCGTCGGCTCCGCTACAGGCGGGGGCTTTCAGGTGACCAACAATAACTCGGTGCAAATCACTACCAACGCCTCTGGTGGTGCGACTGTCACTTACTTCGGAGTGTGGGATGCCGTGACTGCCGGCAATTTCCTGGCATCCGGTCAGCTGACCACCGCCGTTGACGTCGTCGCCGGTGACACCGTTCAGTTCAACGCCGGCGCGCTGGCAATCCGCCTGGTCTGATGGCAAAGGTGAAGAAGTCCCCAACTAACGTCATCCACAAAGAGCCCGTGGAGAAGACGACACGCCAGGGCAATGGTCGACGCAGCAAGCCCAGCCACGGTCGCAAAGCGCGTCGCGGCCAAGGCAAGGGCTGATCAGGCCAGATCAACGGTTAGCTGGTACTTCGTTGAGGAGTGTCCCAACCGCTCGACGACCACCCACAGTCGATCACCCGCTGCCAGCGAAAACGGTCCGAGGGCGACAGACGAGCGTCCATTAGCGGGACGCTTGCGACCAAGGCACGTCAGCGCGGCGCTGGGCGTTGCGATGCCTCCAGCTTGCTTGATAACGGCGATGTCACCGACTTCGCGATGGCTCGCCGTAAAACCGCTTTCACTGAAGGGGCTCAGCGTAATTGTGTAGGAGCCGAGACTGGTCCCGGTGCCCGCATTGTTGATCTCATACTTGTCAACAGTGCCGCGAATCCCGCTAAGGGTCGAGAAGTCCGACTTGTTATCACCAGATCGCGGGCCAATCAGCTGAGCGGGGCCAGTGACAACACGCTTGCTGTTGATGCCCTTGCGGTTGATTTTGTCGATGACCGCCATGTCAGCCAGTCCGATCTAGGTGCGATCAATCAAGTCTAACGAGGCTCAATAATCCCAAACCGCTGCAGGAGAAACGCCTGCGCGGGGGCAGAATTTACCTCCGTTGCGCGTATCGATATGGATGAACCCCTTGGGCCTACCGTCGCCATAGCCGCCGCTCCAACGCTGCACCAGCCACTGGTGGAACTTTTGCAGTGATTCGCCAATCGGATAGATGTCCAGCGCCATGCCCTTGACGTGGTAACTGCCCGTGACGCCGCCCACCTGAGAGTTGATCGGCTCGGGCCGGTAGCCACTGGTCACACCCAAAGGGCCCGACCAGGCTTCCCGGATCGCGTCAAACTCCTTGCAGACCGCAAGAATCGCCTTCTCCTCGGCGCTGCCGGATGCCGGCTTGCGGCGAGCGTCGTACTGCAGCACCTCGCCCACGGTGATGTACTTGCCCACCGGGGCCGCGAAGTCGCTCCAATTGACACTGGCCGGCTTCTGCGGCGCGGGTTTAGCTTGCTCCTCGAGCCAGTGCGGCATGAAGGCCGCCCAGCGCTCGCCGTCGCCATTGAGCGTGAACCAGACGTGACTGTCAGCGGGGATCTCCTCGACCCGGCTGACCGCCAGCACGGCATCTTTGCTGACCTGATAGCGGCCTGCCTCCGACAGGTAGCGGCCATCGATCGGTGCTTTTTTGAGCAGAGTGTCTCGCTGGGCGATGAATTTCATGATTCCGTTGTCCTCCTGATTCCAAAGTTCCGCTTCCTGGCGGCGGCGCTCCACTAGCCCCGGCAGCGTGCGACCGCCCGCCTTGACGTACAGCGCGAGGGCCTGGGCCATCTGCTGATAGACCTCAGGCCGTTTGGCACCATCCCGCAGCACGCCCGTGATTGTTTCAAATCCCAGTGCGCCATAAAACTTGGCGCCCAGATTCCAAGCAAAACTCAGTAGTACCGCCTGGCGCTTGGCTCCGAACGCGCCCCAGCCCGGGATCGTCTCCAGCGCCGGGATGTACTGCTTATTCAGCAGGTCCTCAAGCATCGTGCGGCAAACTCGCGCGTCGCAGATATCGCCCATCCGCACCGGATCGCCACTGGGGTATCGCGTGACACCGGCGCAGATCGTTGGTACGCCGATGGGGTCGAGATAGGCCTCCTCCTCGACTCCCTCAAAGCGCTCAATCAAGGACGCTGCTACCGCCAGCGTCTGTGGGTGTGTCGCCATAAATCCCCGCAAAGCGGCGTGTGGACCGAGCCATGGGTTCGCGGCCTTCCATCATTTCCACAGCAACATGCTGAGCCGCTGTGTCGCTGTAACCCTTAGACCGCAGTAGCTCGTAGAGCTCAAAAAAGGTGTCCGTCTGCGTTTCGACGGCGTCGCCATCAACTACGACCTCAGCCGCGAGGTGTTGCGCGGCGCCGCGAGGAATGCCCTGGCTGGTGAACTGCCGAGCCAGGACATCGTAAACCTCGGGGCTACCGGCTAAACGCATTCACGTTTTCCGCAGTAGCCCCAATCTAACGAGATTCAATCTGACGACTACATGCCAATTGCGGCAGCGATCGCGTCAGCCGATGGTGCACCCATTGCCAACACGCCCTGATAGCCAGGTAGCTGTCCGCCCGATAAAGCGAGCACTGCAACCTTGTGCTTTTCCAGGACTTGCGCGGCCTGCGACTGCTGAGCCCGCATGGCGCCTGCAGCACCGGCGATAGCCTGGTTTTGGGCAGTCGGTGCGAGCGCGCCTGCCTTGGCGGCTTGCTGCTGCATGGCCTGATGGAGCTGCAACTGCGTAGGGCCAGCGACAAGCCCCTGGGATTCAGGATTGAAATAGGCTGGCGTCCCGCCAGGTAAGACGGTTGATCGGTTCATAGGGAGTACCCCCGCACGGCGGGGGCATGAAAACGGCGGGGATCAGCCTTCCGAGACCAGCACCTTGCTGCGCAGTGCCTCGGGAGTGGCCTGCGAGAGGAGCTGCCAGGCAGCGGCGGGGTTGCGATCGCTCAGCTGGGAGAACATCGCCCAGAAGTCATCGCCACCACTGGCGGCCTGTACGTCGGGAGCAGGCATGTCCAGCTGCGGACGCTGATAGGTGGCCGCAGGAGGCACGAAGCGCTGCTCATTGGCGGCCACCTCTGCGGCGAGGCGATCGTTGGCCGTCTCGGTTGGATAAGGACCGTTCGGACCGAAGAAGTCGTTGACGTAGTTCGCCAGCAGTTCCGGCTGCGTCAGCAGCGTGTGATACGCAGCATTGTCCTCAGCGGCGGCATTGATGACCGTATGTGAGTTCTGCAGCTGACCCTGAATGGTCTGCAACTGCGAGGCAATCTCTGCGGTCTGGCGAGCCTGAGCCAGCAGTGCGTCCTCGACGACGCAGGCGTAGCGG
>Ga0181352_1000786_pt1 | contig 12953 bp, 31 predicted proteins | sample Fa13VDMLBSN_FD_130103 | JGI IMG/M metagenome (GOLD analysis project Ga0181352, IMG submission 130103) | Freshwater viral communities from Lake Michigan, USA - Fa13.VD.MLB.S.N | ecosystem: Environmental > Aquatic > Freshwater > Lake | place: USA: Michigan | collected 2013-09-23 | reverse complement strand
TACTAGCTTACTTAATAGTCCTAAGATTGTTACGCTATTAAAGAAGTATGATGATGAGTTGACCCAGGACGTATCAGATATGATATGGTCTATCTTTGGTTCAGCTGTTCATAACGTACTTGAAAAAGGTGCAGACGAGCATAATTTAGTTGAACAAAGATTCTATGCTGAATTAGATGGCTGGCATGTATCTGGTGCAGTAGATCTTCAAGTTGTAGATGCTGATGGCATTCATATCAAAGACTACAAAACTACATCTGTATGGGCTGTTATGAATGATAAGCCAGAATGGGAGCAGCAACTTAATATCTATGCATGGCTAGTGTATAAGAATAAACAAGTGCCAATTAAATCATTACAGATCGTAGCTATTCTTAAGGACTGGTCAAAGCGTGAAGCTGAACGTAAGCCAGATTATCCACAAAAAAATGTGGCCGTTGTAGACATTCCATTATGGACGTTTGAACAACAAGAAGCATTCATTGCTGATCGTATTGCCAAACATAGTGCAGCTGAGTTTGCTATGGAAACTGGTAGTGAATTACCAGAGTGCACACCACAAGAGATGTGGGAGAAACCACCTGTCTGGGCCGTGATTAAAGTTGGTAACACCAGGGCTAAATCTTTACATGACACACAAGATCTTGCAGAAGCAGCTTTACAAGAAGCTGGTAAAGGTTTTGAGATACAATTACGTAAAGGTGATCGTACAAGATGTAAGGACTATTGCCTTGTTAATAAATGGTGTAAACAATACAAAGATTATTTGGAGGCTCAAGAATGAGCAAAGAACAATCAGACGGATCTACAGCAAGTTATTACGAGTTGCCAGAAGGTGCAACTGAGTTACAAGAATTAATCAGTGCTAAGAATATGAATGCACAGATTGGTGAAATCTTTAGAGCTTGTTATAGATATGGACAAGTGGCTCATAGTCCAGAGATTAGAGATATAAAGAAGATTTTGTTTTATGCGAAAGCTGAATTAGAAAGATTAATTAAACTAGAGAAAGGTAATATATGAGTGTATATAAAAAGCTACAAGAAGCACGAATAGCACTACAAGCTATTCCGCTTAAAAAGTCTGGCAGAAATAAATTTGCTGGATATGAATATTTTGAACTAGGTGATTTCTTACCTACGATTCAAGAGATCTGTTTGCATAGAGGTTTATGTGGTTCAGTAACCTTCTATACAGACATTGCAATACTAACTATTACAGATGTAGATAAACCAGAGGACAAGATTGAATTTAAATGTCCTATGTCTACAGCAGCTTTAAAAGGTTGCCATGAAGTTCAAAACTTAGGTGCAGTTCAAACATATCTTCGTAGATATTTATGGACTAACGCTTTTGAGATTGTTGAACATGACGCACTAGATGCGACTATGGGCAAGGATGAACCAAAAAAAGCTGAACCTACAGTTGAAAGTCCACGTATTGTAGGTAAACCTGGGTGGCTACAAATTGATGCTCCAGCTTATATTGAGTCGGATGCAATCAGTTGGTTAAATCTTATCTATGACAGCACAAACACATTCTTACAAATGTGTAACAATGTTGATGACATCATGCAACTTTTCCAAAAGAACAAAGTGTTGTTTGATAAGGTTAAAGAAGTAGATCCAGAAACCTATGTTAAGTTAACAGGTTTATTAACAGAAAGAAAAACAAAACTAGAAAAGGAAATTCAAGATGGAATTAAGTCTTAAATTAACACAAGAAGAAGTTGGCTTCTTGATGGGAGTATTAGCAGAACTACCAACTAAAACAGGTGCATGGACTTTGATCCAAAAGATTAAAGAACAAGCAGAACCACAATTACCACCAGCAGAACCTAAGAAAGAGGAGATATTAAATGGCTGAGATTAGACCAAACAGCGGAACGCTAGGCAAAAATAGACGTAAAGAAACTGAGAAGCATCCAGATCTTGACGGCTTTATACATGTAGATCGTAACTTACTTATGGACTTATTAGCTAAACAAGCTGATCTTCCATTAGTTAGATTACGTTTGGCTGCATGGAATAAAAATAATGGTACAACAGGCGAAGCATTCTTAAGCCTATCAGTATCTGAACCACTCCCACCAAAACAGGATGCTAGTAAGAATCCTTGGGAGCAATAATGGAAACAATACAGTTTGAATGCAAGAAAGTAGCCTTAAAGCAAGACAAGAATGGTTACATGCTCACTGTATTGATTCACCCAGATGATGTCCCTGAGCCTCTTCTCAGGGATTTCGTTGGGTCAGATTACCAGGCTGTTTTAGTAAGACTGGATAATCAATCACAACCCATGAACCGTGAAGACGAGTTTGCTGGGGATCGTGCCATTCGAATTGCAGGGTTGCTATGTCGTGATCCTAATTTCTGGGAGTATCTATTCTCAAAGAGTGAGATATCAACCAAAGATTATGAATCAGCTACACAGTGGCTAAGATTTTATTTAGAGCTTGAATCCAGGTCTCAACTTAAATCAAACACAGAAGCTCAAAATAAACTAGATATATTACACAGGGACTTCAACAGATGGAAACCAAAAAGTTAATACCATATTCTGTTTATCTGCCGATTGAACATCATACAAAGCTTAAAGCTTTAGCTAAAGATCGAAAAGCATCTGAGCTGATCCGTAACGCTATTGAGATGATTATTGATGGCAATACGGCCTATAACAGTGGATATAACAAAGCATTAAAAGATAGTATTCAAGTCATTAAATGCAATGAGAACGCTACAACAATCTCAGTGTATAACACTACAATTGCTGAAGATCTTATTTCCGATATTAAAACATTGGAGTTGAGCAAATGACAGAAAATGAAAAGGAATACATGGAGTCATTGTATGCTGGGCTTGCCATGATGGGCTATCTCATTCGTGGCACTCCCATACATAGAATACCAGAAGACTCCAAGGCCATGGCCAAAGCTATGATGGAAGATGAAGCTGCAATAGGTCTTCCAGCAATTAAAAGAAGAACCAAGAAATGACTGAAATGAAGTATTGCTCGTCATGCTTGTCATTTAGACCAGCTGATACGGGCAAATTAGTTCATACAGCAAGTAAGAATATCAAGCGATTTAAATGTGCCATATGTTTAAGTAAAATGGTTAAACCAAATAAGGACTCGTATGTTAGACGAACTAATCAAACTAGCTGAAGAGGTATATAAAAAAGATAAAGCTCTTGGCAAAAAAATGGGTGACTTACTTATAAAGCTTCACAAAGAACTTGTAGAACAAAACAAAATGATGGCTAATATGAGTAAAGACATGGGAACCTTACTTGATTACGTAGATGTATTAAAAAACAAAAAGGATCAATAATGGAAAACTATAAACAATGGATGGAACAAAAGCTTACATCTGAAGATATGGATAAGCTTCCTAAAGTAGTTAAACCTTTAACCGAAGATCAAATAAATGCTATATGCAGTGAATTTAGTGATATGGGTGGTGATATACAAGCAGATCACTGGGTTGATTTATGTAGAGCTGTAGAAAAAGCCCATGGCATTGTATAGAAACAAGAAGTTATTAGAGGTTGTCAGAGAATCTCCATGCCAAGTTTGTGGTATTGAAGATGGCACGGTTGTTGCTGCACATTCCAATCAATCCAGGGATGGAAAATCAATTTCTATGAAATCTTCTGATTACAGAATTGCCGCAATGTGTTATAAATGTCATTCTAACCTTGATCAAGGAAGCAAGTTGACAAGAGAAGAACGAGTTGATATGTGGGAAGATGCACACCGCAAGACTATAGGTTGGTTATTTGAAAAAGAACATTTGGAGGTTGTATGAAAACACAGTTTGGTTTATTTGTAGGGCTGCTAGGAATTGCATTTATCCCATTTGCAATTATATTTGTAGCGTTTAGAGCCTCATGTAGTTTTGTGAGCAGAATTGCAGTGGAAGGATTAGCAGATGAAAGCTGATGCGTGGTTACTTCAAGAGTTCGATGAAAAAGGTAATATTGTTTGGTCATCCATCATGCCCATTAGGCCGAAGGAGCTGTCCTGGTTTAAAGATCTCCCTACTAAAAAACATAATATAGTCCTCACCCCTTTGTATGCGGATCATAATCAAGCAGAAAAGTTTAGTGGTGTTAAGTCTTACAAAGAATCCACACAGCGTTTAATAGAAGCCAATCAAGGATTATAAATGACAACAAGGCTAATCAACGATTATACAATTAAAGTCACGTATGATATGTTGAGAAAAATGCCTCCCTTCAATAACTGGAGTCTTCCAGCTCCACACAAAATAATATTTGAAACAAACACTGATCCAACAATCTGCGGTGAATTTGATGTAGAACCCATGGTTATGAGAATCAGCACGCACCACCAAGAAACTTATGTCAACATGATGAGAACGGTTGCACATGAGATGGTTCATCTAAAGCTTTACTTGGAAGGCAAAACACACTATGATAAGCATGATAAAACATTTAGGAAATTGATGTTTCAATTCAATGCTTTATATGGGTTTGACAGAAAAGAATTATAACTTACGAAAGGGAAACCATGGCAGCAAAATATAAATCAGTATTAGTCATATCGGATTTACATATACCGTATCATCATCCAGATGCTTTTGCTTTTCTTAAAGCTCTTAAAACCAAATACAAACCAGATCACATTGTAAACATTGGAGATGAGCTTGATATGCATGCCATGTCTATGCATGATTCTGATCCAGATCTTTATTCAGCTGGCCATGAGCTTGCAGCTTCCATATCTTACATTCAACAGCTTGAAAAGATATTTCCTAAAATGACGATTGTCCATTCCAATCATTCATCCATGTTATTTAGACGTGCATTAAAGCACGGAGTTCCAAAAGGTTATCTCAAACATTACAATGATTACCTGGGTGTAGGTAATGGATGGCAGTGGGTTGACGATCACACGATTACTTTGTCTGATGGTTCACGTTGTTTCTTTACTCACGGCCTATCAGCTGACGTTCTTAAAGTAGCCATGCAGTATGGTATGAATACGGTTCAGGGCCACTATCATACCAAATTCAGTATTGGCTACTACTCTAATCCAGATGCATTAGTCTGGGGTATGCAGGTTGGTTGTTTGATCAATCAGAAGTCTATGGCATTCCAATATGCTAAAAACTTTAAAACAAGATTCATCGTAGGCTGCGGCATGATCATCAATGGCCAACCAAAGTTAATGCCTATGATGCTTAATGAAAATGGTAAATGGATAGGTAAACTGCTATGAACTACATAATGATTGTAATCATGTTTGGCAATATGTCTATTGAAACCTATAGCATAGATTTTGATTCACAACTCACTTGCGAAAATGCAAAAACCGCTATAATAGAGAAGTATGATAATTTTAGTAAACGCCCAGGATTTACTCCTGTGGTTTTATGTGTAAGGAAATAGTATGGCAAGTGAAGCAGGAAAAGGTAGTAAACAAAGACCAACCAATAAAGAAGCTTATGACGAGGCATATGATCGTATATGGGGCAAGAAAAAGAATCAGTCTTATAAAGAGAAGCCATATAAAGATGGCGTAGCTTATGATTCAGATTCTGAAATGCTTCGTGACATTAGATATGATGTAAAGTATATGCCAGACGATCACTATGAAGAGTGAGGTTCAATCGCCTTGCATCAAAGTTTGTAAGCTAGAAAACAATCACTGCGTAGGCTGCGGTAGATCTAAGCATGACATTACTTATTGGAATGAATATAGTAATGAGAAGAAGTTCCAGATAGTAAGGAAACTCAAGAAGAAAAAAAGATGAACAAACTAGATCCTATCGTTCACGGTATAGTTATTGCAGCCATGATGTATGGAATGTATGGCGTAATTAAACTATTTGTAATGATGTATCAATACTTCTAATTACCAAAACATAGTCAATACGTTATTCAAGCGTATTAAATGACCCTGCATAGTAATCCTATACTCACCTTTTACATAAGTTTTTAATCCAGCAATCCTGTGTAATACATTGCCTACATGGCCTATGATTTCTTTTTCAGTATAAGGTAAATACTTCTGCTGACCATCTTCAATATAATCCATACCAGCTCCACCGCTTGGAAGCTTTATGGCCAGGGTAAATGTATAAGGATCTACCGATCCAAGATCTAATGTAAGATGCGGATAGTCTTGATGCCATAACCCAGCATGAGTAAGTAAGAACGGGCTGGACATGAAGATGTGGAATGAAGGTAATGCTAGTCGATCACTAATTGCAATAGGCTCACCGAACTGATTCGATAAGTAATCAATAATAATACCATATAAGTTATCAAATTCTTTTAGAAGTATTGGATTAAAAGTCTTGATCTCTTCATGGTAATCTGGTGTTTTACCGTCTAGGTAAGCACATCTACCCAGGGTATAAAATTCAAATTCGTTTGATCTTGATATCCAATGTTGCTGCAGCCTAAAAATTTTATCTGCTATCTCATCAACATCTATATCAAGTTTGTGATGTATAAAAGGGGTCATATAGACCCCCATTATACTACTAATAACAATCTGTTACGATGATCATTACTTGTTCATTACGTACATAGTTACTTCAAAGCCAAAACGCATTTCTGTAGCTGCTGGAGTTGTCCACATAGTATTAGTCCTTTATAAATGTTATACAAACCACAAAATTGAAGTTTGTATTGCATATTCTGCGCTTTTTGCTATACAAAATCCTGCGTAAAACCATGATAAACAGATAAAAAAGCAACTCTAACAATAGGTAGAGATAGAATTTCATATACATGCTGAATCCCTCTAGCCAGCTAACGGGAGTATAATATTTAGCTATATATGGTATTTTCTATATAATTATTTACTATATATTGACATTCATATAGGGATTTGCTATAGTTTCGTTGTGAGTCCCTTTCCTCACGTGTCTTCCTTTATCTACTCTCTCTGATAAAGTTCGGTGTCCCTCGCACCTTAAAACCCTTAGGCTGATCACCTAGGGGTTTTTCTTTTATACCCCTTGCTTTTTGTTTTAAACAGGAGTAAATTTATAAATGAGAGATTAGACAAGGAAGATTAATGATGTATTTTTACGTCATTACCTTTCCGTCTCTAATCATTCCGTACTCCAAACGATATCAGTGAGCCTAAATGGGCTGCTTGGAATAATACATAGGCCTTGTTTACACCCGCAAGCGAGCCTCGTGGACTTAAATGGGTACCACACAAGATACACAGGACTGGGGTGACTTGCCTACTGTGTGTCGAGTGAACATTAACTCTGTGTAGGACTGGCGGCCAGGTGTTTTGTAGTTATCTCTGCTCTGTGCTGTGGGTCAAAGGTGTTCATCTCACCCTAGGCGGAGCTATGCCCAAAACAAATGAAAAGGACTCAAAAAAATATGGAAAATTTTACACACGCAGTCGTAGATGATGGAGACATCATTAGAAAATACAGATGGTCTAAAAGAGAAGCCAAATGGTATAAAGATTCACATCCAGGAATAGATGTGATAGAGTTGCCTAAAGAACCTGTTAAACAATTTAACATTAACGATTACGAAGAGGCACCATACTAATGAGTGAGGTTTATCACAAGAAGTATTTAACGACTGAACAAGTCATAGCAATTAAGAAGGCATTAAAGACTATGCCTATTCCAAAGGTAGCTAAAGAATTTAATCTTAAGAAGCACAACGTAAGAAACATTTATCTTGGTATTTCATATAGAACGGTAGGTGAGTAATGGCTGATACAAAGAAAACAATCATAGTTGAAAATGTTTTAGTTAAGGGGTATATTAAACACGCTAATGGTAAAAAGACTATGTTTGAATTTAACAAGCAAGATTTTAAGCCAGCGGCATTCGAGAAAATATTTGAGGAAGTGGGTAACAAGTTTTAATGTATACAAAATTAGATGACATAAAGATGGCAAAAAAGATCAAGCTTTATTTAGAAAAGAATCCAAACGCCACTCGTATGAATATCGCAAAAGATTGCTTTACCAATATGCGTAGGTTGAGACAATTAGAAGCAGAAGGATATATTAATATCCCAGCTCCTATGCCAAGAGAGATTAGGAACAGGGAATATTATGCAAACAAAGCCATTCAATCAAGCGGTTCATGATGCGTGTGATCCACCAGCAAGAGAAGCAATAAAGAAATATATCAAAGCAGCGTGGGATTTAAATGCATGGCACAATCCTAATCAATATGCAGTAGATCTAATTATTGAAAAGGATAAGAAGCTCGTAGGGTATGCAGAGATTGAGATGAGAGATTGGGATCATTGTCCATTCAATACCATTCATATTCCTAAAAGAAAAGACAAGCTATTCGATAATGACAAGAGAACAATATATTTTGTCGTGTCAAGGGGTATAAGCAAAGCTTGGTATGTAGATGTAGAGGTGATTAAAAATTCAGCAGTGAGAGAGATACCTAACAAAGCAGTAAGTCAAGGGGAATATTTTTATGATGTTCCATTAAATCTCTTCACACCGATTAACTTATAAAATAGAATTATAAATGAGAGACTATGGAATCCGAACTAGAGCAGGCCAAACAAAAGATCGCTGAACTTTCAGATGTGATTGTAGAGCTTGACATAGAGAATACTCGTCTCAAGGATATCATAAACTCTCAAAACTGGGACGCATCACCCTTCGAAAAAGATTATGTCCACTACGAGCTTAATCAGCTACGCAAAAGGATATTTGATTTGGAAAGGGATCTAAACACTACTACGACAAGCCGTAATATGTTTATGAATAGAAATGCGGAGCTTATCCGTTCAAACAATGGAATGAAAAGTCTTATTAAGAAACATAAACTGCGATAGCAGAGCCTAATCCAAGGGGGTCTTGGAAGTTGAAAGGAGTGTCATGTTAGAACTACGAGAACACCAGTCTGGTGTTATTGATGCATTGAATAAAGGATTTGAAGAAGGCCATAGATCACAACTCTTATACGCCCCAACTGGATTCGGTAAAACAGAAGTAGCAATTTATCTTATGAAGTTTGCAGCTGAAAATGATTTACGTTCAGCCATGATCCTAGATAGAATTGTTTTAGTAGACCAAACAAGCTCACGATTAGAACGATACAACATCAACCATGGTGTATATCAAGCTAATCACTGGAAATATAATACTTACGAAAAAATTCAAGTCTGTTCAGCTCAAACACTAGAACGAAGACAAGATTTCCCCAAGATAGATATATTGGTTGTTGATGAATGCCATATTGCTAGAAAGCAAATCAATGACTTCATACAAAACAATCCAGAGATGAAGGTGGTTGGACTGACAGCTACACCATTCACAAAAGGATTAGGAATTACATATAGCAACGTCATATGTGGATCTACAACTGATGATTTAGTTGCTAACAAATGGCTTGCTCCACTCAAGGTTTATATTGCTAAAGAAATCGATATGACTGGAGCTAAAAAACTTGCTGGTGAATGGTCTCCAGATATAGTCACTGAACGTGGTATGCAGATTACTGGTGATATCGTTCAAGAATGGATTACCAAAACGCATGAGATATTTGGCCGCCCCAGAAAAACTATTGTGTTTTGTGCGGGTGTAGCTCATGGAGAAGATTTAGTTAAGCAGTTTGCCATGGCAGGATACAACTTTGTTTCAGTTTCTTATCGAGATAATAGCGAATACAAGAGAGAGGTCATAGAAGACTTTAGCAGACCTGATACAGCTATCCATGGCCTGATTGCTACAGACATCTTAACTCGTGGCTTTGATGTTCCAGATGTCATGATCGGAGTATCTGCAAGGCCTTTTGCTAAATCATTATCAAGCCATATACAGCAGATGGGTCGTGTGATGCGTCCACACTCAGAAAAAGAATTTGCACTATGGTTAGATCATTCTGGAAATTACATACGATTCAGAGATGACTGGGAAAATGTATATCAAGAAGGTGTGCAAGGTCTTGATGCAAGTAAGGTTGAAAAAACTAAACGTGAACCCACAGAGACAGAAAAGCGTGAAGCTAAATGTCCTAAATGCTCTGCGTTATGGATCAAAGACGCTGAACATTGTCATAGCTGTGGCTATGTAAGACCTACAAGACAATTTGAATCTATCGCTGGTAAGATGTTTGAAGTAGGGATGAATAGCAAGGGTGAGAGAATCGATAGGCAGCAGTTTTTTTCGGAGCTGTTATACATTGCTAAAAGCAAGGACTACAATCCACACTGGGCATCACATAAATACAGAGAACGATTTGGCGTATGGCCTAATGGTATTGATAAGAATAAGGCACTCATCCCATCCACTGACACTTTAAACTGGGTCAAACATAAAACAATAGCTTATGTTAAAGCTATGCAAAAACAAGGAAAACAAGCATGAGATTTGAAGACTTTGCAGTGAACCATGGATTAATCCTTAAAGGTCTTGTCGCTAATCGCTGGGTTGCTACCCCTACAAAAGATCATCCTAGAAAAACTAATGGACGATATAAGTTTTTAGGTAGAGTAGGCTGGGTGCAAAACTGGTCTACCATGGATAAACCAGCAGTATGGTTTGAAGAAGGCACAAACATATCGAGTGAAGTCGTATTAAAATCTATAGCTGATGAAGCGAAGGCTCGTAAAGCAGATTATGAGAATGCTAGTAAGAAAGCTGGTTGGATCTTAAAGCAATCAGTCAAAGCCAAACATCCATATTTGGCCAGTAAAGGATTCCCAGATCTATTAGGGAATGTCTGGCAATCTGGCACAGACTCTTTATTAGTTATACCCATGCGGATCAATGGAAGAATTGTTGGTTGCCAACTCATCGATGACAAGGGGGTCAAGAAGTTCTTGAAAGGTCAAACGACCAAGGGGGCAACTCTCACCATTGACGCAAAGGGTTTTCCTATTTTCTGCGAGGGTTATGCGACTGGACTTTCCATCAGAGAAGTCCTCAAAGCCAGTAATATCAAGTATTCGATTCACATCTGCTTCAGTGCATCTAACATGAAGCTGATAACAAGGAACTTTCCCTATGGGTTGATCGTTGCTGATAATGATAATTCCCATGTGGGAGAGACTGCCGCTAGGGAAACAGGCAAGCCGTATTGGCTCTCCACAGCAATCGGGGAAGACTTCAATGATTTTCATAGACGTGTAGGAACTTTCCAAGCCTCACAGGCTTTAAAGAAGAAACTGATTGAGATAGGTGGTCTAGTTATCTAGGCCATCCGAAGACAGCCTAGACTAGATCCTTAATAGAAGTATAGATTATTTACTTGAGCAACTAAAGGCTTTTTGAAAACATTTTTACTGGGGTGTATTCTAGAGTCGTGGAAGAATTTAGAATGCCCCACAGGATTATATGTATATCCTTTAGCTTTGGTTAGAAATTTAATAGCTTGTAGCTTATAAGTAAGCAATTGAACTTGAGTAGGCTCTTTAGCTTTACTCTGTTGGATAAGGCTAATATACTCGAATTGCTTTGGCTCGTAGACTACATCACACACTCGGCTAATCGTTTTGGCTCTATTCATGACTACATTATAGACAGCCATTTGATTATTAAAGTTATCACCAGCCTCGCCAAATAAAACTAGGGCTAGGCAGGTAGATGCTAGATCTAATTCAACCATTATCTCTCCTTATAGTTATAATGGAACATGCATAGTAGCAGGATTATCAAGGGTTTTGAAGCATACAACCCTTGTAATCCATGTTAAAATAAGCCTTACGGGCTATCCCTTTACCTCAACAACCCTGAAATCTTCAGTGTCAGGAACGTCTTCCATCTCTCCATTCCTAACCGCTTTACGCATTTGTTTAAAGAAATATTTCAAGTCTGATTCTGCTTCTTCTTCTGTGTCATAAGTAGTAGGTATTGTATTGCCATGCTCATCTTCATGCGACCATGTATTAGTCCAACCACCACACAAACAAAATTCTTGCACCTCGTAAGCCATTATTTACTCTCCTTTAAAAGTTTTAATAAGTCAGCTAAAAATTCAGCCCTTTGTTTAGGCTTTAATCTTAATACCAATTGATACACTTTAGGATCGATTGTGTAATCGTTCATTATGCATTCTCCTTTATTTCTTCAACAACCCATTCTTCTTCATATTCATAGTCACAATATCTGCATTGGGTAAGCTCAATAACGTCTTCCCAGTTTTCATTTTCATATGCCTCATGAATATCTTCAGAATTATCAAAATCCCCTACATTTTCATAGCACCAACCAGCAACATTCTCTTCTGTATCTCTAAAATCAAGTATGTCACGTGGATCATCATGGTCATATACATGCACAAACCATTTTTTATAAACTTTAATCTTCTTACCCGTTACTTCATTTACATAAATATTACTCATCATCATCCCCCGTAATGTCTAATAAAGTTTGTATTACTTCCCAGCCAAGCTCGATAAGTCTATCTGATATATTTCTTTCATAATCAGATAACCACTCTTCACACTTATCTATTGACCAATTAGGTTTTAAAGTTTGGATATCTTCTGCTCTCCATGTTACTTTGGCATAGCTATCCCCATACAATTTTCTTTCCATAAAATTCCCCTTTTCTGTTTAAAAATCAAAATTTCCCTTCAGCCGTGCAATAACGACCACACGACCCCACCCAGCTAAAGCTGGGTCAAAGATTACCAGCCTTAACCAGTTGGTATTTATCATTCTGATTCCTTTCCACCAAAGATGAAATTGAAATCATTTTGATTATAGTAAAGATCACCGAATGAGCTAATGTCATCCAGCTCACCGCAATGATAACACTTGAGCATAGTAACCCCTCGCTGATGATAAAGAATCTCACCGCAATGGCCACAAGTAACGGCATTCATTCCGTGCTTGTTTAAAGCTTCCCAATTCTTAACGATATTCATTCTTGAGTCTCCCCTATGAATGTTATATCAGCGTCCCTAATATCAGTAGGCTCTAGATCGCTGTAAAGCTCCCAAAATATTTCACTAGCTTGATTG
>Ga0181352_1000785_pt1 | contig 12954 bp, 16 predicted proteins | sample Fa13VDMLBSN_FD_130103 | JGI IMG/M metagenome (GOLD analysis project Ga0181352, IMG submission 130103) | Freshwater viral communities from Lake Michigan, USA - Fa13.VD.MLB.S.N | ecosystem: Environmental > Aquatic > Freshwater > Lake | place: USA: Michigan | collected 2013-09-23 | reverse complement strand
GTTAAGAAAAATCAAAAGTGAACAGAATAAGAAAGCAAAGAAAGAAATGCAACAACGAAGCAAAGCCGAAGCTAAGACCAAATTAGCAGCACATAAGAAAGAAGCAGAAGCTGAAAAATTAAGAATAGAACGTTCAAATTTACGTAAGTCAAAAGAAATTGATGAATTAAAAAATGAATTTATGATGTTTAGACGTTATGTTAAATATCTACCAACTCCAGAAGAAGCAATGCAATTACAGGGCAAAGCATTACAGAGCGCAAAAGATTATTTAGAAGATGCCATGATGTATTATAAAAATGCAGTTTATACATATAAGAAATATAAAAAAGAAGGTCTAATAGATAAATCAGAACTTGATAAATTACTGGAGTTATATGAAGTGAAACATTATACTGATGTGATGAACGGAATAATAAATGTTTTTAATTAAATATTCCATATATATACACTAAATAAATAACTATTTAAAGATTTACCTAATATACTAAATTAATATATTATATAATGACTGACATTCTAACTATTCCAACTACACGATTTAATCTATCTAAGATCAGAACACTAAGTCCAAATGATGCTAAGACATATATTACTAATTATTTTATCCCTCTTAATAATGGTAATCATGCTTTCTATGATGGTAACGTGTTTACAGTTAGAGATGATAAGGAACTTAAACAATCATACTTCAGTCGTATGCCTAAAGAACTACAAAATTATTACTTTAGAGACTATCTTGATGTTAGACAAATAGCCTTTGATGTGAATAAGCCAGTTTATTATGAAGATAAGATTAATTTATGTCCTCGTATGAAGTTCACTTATAACCCAAATCATAATCCATCAGATTATGCACAACAAGGTTTAAATTTTGTTTTAGACTATATGAAAACCATATTATGCTCTAATAAACAAGATTGTTATGACTTCTTATTAAAATGGATCTCTAACATGTTGAAAGGTAATAAGAATAATAGTTGTTTATATCTTAAAGGTATACAAGGAACCGGTAAATCATCATTGTATCAATTCTTATCAAATAATGTTCTAGGTAATGCTTTATGTTTAGAGTCGGGCAGTGATCCTATTAGAACTAAGTTTAATGAGATACTAAGTGGTAAGCTATTAGTTTGCTTTGAGGAATTGGAAAACTTTTCAAAAGCCGAGTGGGAGAGTATCAGTTCAACACTAAAGAAGATGATAACCTCTACTAACATAAACTACCAAAACAAATGCACTAAAGCATATGAAAGCAATAATATCAATAACTATATGTTAATATCAAATAATGACTCAGTTAAAGATGATGATGGTAGACGTTATTTTATTTTAGACATATCAACTTCTAAAGTAGGTAACCATAATTATTATAGTCAATTATATACATACTTTAACGATGAAGTAGGAGAAGCATTTTACAATTATGTTTATGGTTTAGACACTACACATTTTAATGCTCAAGCTTTTCCTATGACTCAATCTAAGATGGATAGTTTAAGTAAAAGATTAGATTCAGTATACAAGTTCATTAAAGAGCATTTCATATTAAAAAACCAATCTATTGACCATTCAGCTGTGGACTTGTATAATGATTATAAGTTCATGACTAGTAAGCCAGTGGCTAAAGAAGACTTTCATCGTAAACTGAGTGAGATCGGTATTAACAAAACAAAGAAAGGTCTTAAGATATGGTATACAATTGATCATGAATACTTATTAAACATTGGTAAAACTAAAAATTGGATCAATGAAGTAGATGAGTATGACGACCCATTTGATGATTCTTCGGTTGACAATGACGATAATATGAGTATTGCAACAACTTCAACACAAAGTGATACACAGAAACTTATTAATCATACACTACATAAGAAACCACTATCAAAACACACAATTATATTTGATGATGTTTAAAATATTTTCGCATAAGCTCAAATACCCTACGGGTAATTATTACCCTAAACAAAAAAATAAAACTTTTTAGAAAAACCTCATTCACGTGTTAGACCGCTTAATTATCTATCTAATCACTATCGTATTACATTATTTATATAAATAGATGCTGTATAATATATTCATTATACAATGCCTATTAAATACACAATTTATAAGATTACAGATAATAATAACCCTGAACAATTCTATATTGGTTCTACAAAATGTTTCTCAAGAAGAAAATCACATCATAAAAAGAACGTGACTAATAAAGTAGGAAAGCGTTACTGGACTAGATTATATGTATACATTCGTCAGAATGGTGGATGGGGTAACTTTACAATGGAAACTATACAAATATCAGATTATGAAACTAAATATGAAGCATTACGTGATGAACAGAACTTCATAAATAACCTTAAACCTACATTAAACGTCATAAAGGCAATTAATATTTAATAAACTATTTAAACAATAATTATATATACTACATTAATAACTAATATATAATGTCTGATCAAATTGATTCAAATGTTGTTATACAAAACTCAGATGTGTTAAATGCTAATCCATTCCCAATGGTTGAACATGTAGAATATGTAGAACCAAATGAATTTGAACGTAATATGTTAAAGGATACATTTACAACTGAACAGCTATTACAACGTGAAGAGGAATTAACAAACAAACCTAAAGAACTAACTGATGAACAAAAAGAATACATCAAAAAACGAGACTATATAACTAAGGTTAAGGTTATAGCCAATAATATGCTAGGTAAACATCCAACAGCTAACCCAACATTTTATAACAAGAAAGAGAAAGCTAAGATGATTGAATACATGGATTATGTTATTAACAACTACAATGACAATGACTTAACAAGAGAGTTTAATGAAATATGTAACGATAAGCTATTTATCGACGGGTTTGATTACTCAGCATTACCCGTATACAACTACAATATCAACAATGCGCCAATATATGATGCATAATTATAATTTTAATATATGTTATTTAAATACAAACTTGTATATAATTATTATTACAACAATTATATATGAGTAGTGGACAACCATACAAAAAGTTTACTGACGTCGAGAAGTATCGTAATCAATACATTGAAGCTCTAAATATGAGGCAAGAATTAGATAACATAGTTCATCAAGCAGTCAAAAACTATAAAGATACTGGAGCAATTCCCGCAGTATCTCAAATGAAAGACACTAGAACAACATCCGAAATATTAGCAGATACGGAAAAGCTTAAACGTGATTTAGCTGGAACATTAGCCAAAGTATCAAGTTTAGAATTTGGCAATGATGTGGTTCAACGTATTATAAAACATCCAGCCAATATTGATAATAGCTTATTAGTATTTGCTTCTCAACGTGCTAATGATATGATGGAACGACTTAAGAAAATATATACATATGGTATTAAAGGAGATCCTAATGATGTTCAACGTATTGTAAACTTAATTGTAAAAATGTATAACGATGAAAAAAGTATTATATCATCAACAAAAGACTTTGTTAATAACTATTATAATGCAAATGTTGGTGGGTTTGTTAGAGGCGGTCAAAATGCTATCGGAATAACTAAAGATGCTATTACTCGTTCTACTGTTCTTCTGTCACAATTAAAACAAATGTTAGGAAACAATATACTCGTTCAACGAATTGATAACATTTTGCGTGTTAATAATATTCTTATGGCTTTATTGCCAAATGATCAAGGTTATTTGAATGATCTTGATACATTGCTTGTATACATGGTAGATATTGGCAATAATGGCGATAATGTATTTGATCAAATTCAATATGACGCAATAACAGAATACAAAGCTTTTTTAAAGGATGGTATACCTGATGTTTCAAGTATAAACATAATACTAGACAAACTAAATAAAAATATGGCAGGTGTATTAAATGAAGATAAGTTGAATGAAATACTAATGTCGTTAGAAAGTGTTTTAATAGGTGATAGAACTATTGCAGAATTAAATAATTTATACCGTCTTTATAGAATGGCAAATATTAATGAAATGGCCCACGTTGGGGAGGAAATAGAACGATTACATGAACAAAGACAACAACGTGAAGAAAATTTACAACAACAAAATCGTCCAGTTATAAATTTACCACCACAACCGGCTCCGGTAATACAACCAGCTCTAGAAGCACAAGATGATAATGATGGTTCTCAAGGAAATGGTTTTAGACCACGAGGGCGTGGGCGACCAAAAGGTTCAGGTATAAAGAAGAAATATGCAGAAACTGTAGCTAAATCAATTAGTGATGAAGGTATTGAACCAGAACGACGATTTATTAAATTCGGACGTTATTTGATCAATACTAAAAAGCTAAATGATGGTATATTAGCTGTTAAACGTCCAAGTGGTAATGGTATATCTGATTTTCCAAGTCAAAGAATATCAAATAACTTACGTAAAGTTCTTAAAATAATGATAGGAGGAGGCACGCCAATATTTAGTGATCTAGAGGCATTAAGTGAACCAGAACGAGCATATTTACATAAACTAGCTTCTAAGGCTGATATAGTAGATAAGTTTAATATTCCAACACCTTCCAAAACAAAATATGAACAAGATATACATGACTTCGAGGTTATGCGTGGAGAAATAATGAGCGGTAATGATAGTAAAGAATTGGTTAAGAAATTTAAAATACACATTCTAAAACTTTCTAAACTAGGTGCATTACCTAAATCAGAAGTGCAAGATATACTTGAAACACTTTTAGAGTTGGGTTATTAGTATATGTTATATAAACAATAATAATATATAAATTGTTTATTACTAAACATGTCATCATCTGGAATATATTCATATTGGCCTAAGGTTAATAATCCTAATACAAATTTCATTCAAATGACTTCAGGAGAATATCAACCTGCTTTTTTCTTTGGTGGGTCTCAAGTTCCTGTTAACTTAAACTTAGATACCCAACGTATCAACGGCAACGGTATACATAATTATAAATCACATGTTCACATGTCTGAAGAATTACCTGTATCATGTAAATCAGGTCGTGGACTTTCAACAACCGCATCTAAATCTGGTAAAATTTTCTTACCAAAACACTTAGCTTCAATACATAAATAAATATCGGACTTTAAATTATAATAACTATTTAAATATATACATGATAATATACTCTTATTATATACTATCATGTTTGTTATCGTTTTGAATCAGAACAACATTGTTCAAGATGGACAAAATAATAAATTGGTTTATCGCTTTCCTAACTCAGTAAATTTGACAGATAAATATATTGCTGTTTCATCCATATCTATGTTTTATAGTTGGTTTAATATACTTGATACATCAGTTAATAATACACTTTCATACACATGGACTGTTGGAGGTGTATCAACTACATACACATTAACATTACCAAACGGTTTATATGAAATTGCTGACCTTAATGCATTCTTACAATGGTCATCAATACAAAACGGAACGTATCTAATTAATGCTTCAGGTGACAATGTTTATTATTTTGAACTTTTATTAAACCCTACCCGTTACGGTGTTCAGCTTAATACATTTCAAGTTCCAACATCATTACCTGTTGGTTGGTCTGTTCCTGCTAACTTTGTTGGTTTTCCAACTCAGACATTTAACCCTATTGTTACGTTCCCATTTAAATTTAATCAAATCGTTGGTTATCCTGCTAACTTTGCTTCTAATGGTAATGTTAATAATGCTTATGTTCCACCAATTGCCTCATCATCAAATAACTATGTGGCTAAGGATGGAGCTGGGACATTATCATACTTATCAAATACTGCTCCACAAGTTCAACCTAATAACAATGTCCTATTTTCAGTTTCTAACATTAATAACCCATATTCTCAACCTTCAAGTATTATCTATTCCCTTAACCCTAATGTTAATATCGGAGAACAGATTTATGTTACACCACCAAATTTCATGTGGAATAAGTTGATAGACGGAACATATCACGAAATACGATTAACATTCTTAGGAACCAATCTACAACCCCTAATTATTAATGATCCTAATATGACTATTTTATTAACTATACGCGATCGTGACGAATCATTTTTGGGAACAAAATGATAGCTAAGCTATCAAAGAATAATGTATTTAAACATTTGATATATACATTATAATATTACTACAATGAATAATTTAGACAACGAAATGTATATCAATAACTTATATGATGAGTTTAATAACACACGTTCATCATTGATGTTACAACTTAAGAATGATAAGGAACTGACCAAAGAACGCACTATAAATCAAAAAATTGCATGTATAGATAATTTAATGAAGAACATATTAAAATATCGTAACATCAATACAAAAGAAAAGTTAAGAGGTGATTTATAATCATGAATGATTTATAATATATAAACATTAAACACTACTATATAAATTATTTAACATCATATGAGCCGAAGAGTTACGAGTGTTTCATTACCATTTAGTAATGCTAAATTACATAGTCATAAATCAATATCAATTAAAGGGTCTGGAATGGGATCTGTTCTTTTACGAACTGGTGGAGCTGGAGCTGGTTCTTCATACATTGATATTGATGATTATATTTCTACAACTGGTATTAACCCATATGAAAGATCAAGTAGAGGTAAAGGTTTAGCCGATAGAATAGGCAAAAAACTATCAAAACTGAATATTGAAAAAAAGGTAGCTTCTGTACTACCTAAATCTAAAAAGATTGTAATGAGTATGTAAACGAACATCACGCCAATGCAAACAAACTATATAAATATACTTTTTTATTATATCGTAAATTCTATTTAAAAGTATACGATATACAATTATGTATTATTATAATACACATGTCTGATAAATTAGTTTTTGACTTAGCTCAAGAAGTTGAAGGTTCACCAAATGTCTTTATACGTAAGGACTGGCTTAACATTCTTGACAATCAAAACCAAAACTATAATAACAATCAGTCTGTTATTGATACATCTCAGTTATCTAACAGCAATAAATATATGTCTTATCGTGAAGCATATCTGTCTATTCCTTTCCTTGTCACAGTAGCCCAAACATCTACAGTTGTAGGCGGAACCGCTCCTACATCTACTTTTTCCCCAGATACCACAGCTTCATCAGCTGATTATAGTGTTGGTCTTAAAAATTGGTTTGGTCAAATTATTCACTCATTCACACTTGACTATAACGGAACAACTATTATACAACAAACTCCATATGTCAATATGTGGAACTCTTTTAAACTCATGACATCATTATCATTAGACGACGTTAACACTCAAGGGGCTACTATTGGGTTTTATCCAGATAATGCTTTAACATGGGCATTTTGTGGTGGTTTAACCGGTCTCGTTTTAAATACTTCCCTAAGTGGTAATGGTGTTTCTAATAATACGACCACTACCTTAGGAACTACTGTTACCGGACAATTCAATAATTTCAGATCTCAATTATCAAATATCGGTTTTCTTCAAAGACAACAACTTATTAATTTTGATGTTAATGGTCTTGTAAATGCTAATAATGCGGGTGATAATAACACATATTCAACTTTACTACAAAATGCTCAAACTGCTCTAAATAATTGCTGGAAATCATACATTTCTAATAAATTTAACGGTCCAGTGGCTACAAGTGCGGTATCAGCTGTTCAAGGATGCATTCAATATTCTGTTGTAGCTACCATATACCTTAAACAACTTCATAGTTTCTTCAATATGTGCCCATTACTCAAAGGTGTTTTCATGAAAATGACAATGAATTTAAATAACACATCATCAACTATTCAATCAATATACACAAATGGAGCTAAAATTAGTATGAGTTGCTCTAATGTTTCAAATCCTCTTGGTGGTGTTAATCCTTTAATGGTTGCTTCTGGTATAACCGATAACGGCGGGGTTTCATTATTTCCAACTGGTGGGGATGCAACTACTGATGTAACTAATAACTTTAAAGTTAATATTTCTGTTGGGGCTGTTTGTTTGGATCAATCTATTACAAGTGCAAATACTTCCGCAAGAAATGGAACTGGTGCTTTATCAAAATCAATTTATTTATATGTTCCTGCTTATACTTTTAACCCTGTATTTGAACAAGCATACATGTCTTCACCTGTCAAATCCATTAAATACACTGATGTATACCAATATCAAATTGTTAATCAATCTGCTGGAGCAACATTTACTCAACTACTTACAAACGGTATTGCAAATGTCAAATCTGTTCTTATACTACCATTTTATAACTCTGGAGGTACTCCTGATGCTAATAATAACTCTCCAAATTCTGGTTTTGTTTCCGGTTCTCCTGTATTTCAATCTCCTTTTGATCCTGCTGGAACTGGTCCAACTTCTCCTTTATGCTGGATTACTAACTTTAACGTCCAAGTATCAGGTCAAAATGCTATCTACAATATGGAACGTTACAACTTTGAACAATTCAATAACCAACTTTACGGGCAAAATGCTGTTAACGGTGGGTTAACTGATGGTATTACATCTGGTTTAATTGATCGTCAACGATTTGATATGGAATACTGTTATTACTATATTAACATTGAAAGAATGTTGCCTGTTGAGCAATCTGTTCCTAAATCTATTCAAGTTCTTGGACAAAACCAATCTTCAAGAGCTGTTGATTATTATTGCTTCGTTGAATACGGTAACGAGATCAGTATTGATATAATTACGGGCGCCCGCGTTTAAGGTGATTATAATTTAATCTACTTAAAGATAAACTTATATTATATATTATAGTAAATATATAATATGGAAGATTTTGAATTTATCAAAGGATACGAAAACTTATACAAAATTAATAGACAAGGTCAAATATATTCATGTTGGTATAAAAAGGTAATGACACCTATGTTATCAAAAGACGGTTATAGTTATATACATCTAAAAAAACCTTCATCTATAGAAAATAACATAATTACGCGTGATAGACATAAGGGTTTTATTCATAGATTATTAGCATTACAATATATAGAAAATCCAGAGAACAAACCAGAAGTTGATCATATTGATCGTAATAAAACAAACAATATTATTGAAAATCTTCGTTGGGTTACACGTCTTGAAAATAGACGTAATAGAACTGATTTATTAGAACTATTAACACCTGAACAAATAGAAGAACGTAAGATTAAAATGAGAGTTTACAAAGCAGAATGGGCTCGTAATAATAAACTAAAAAAGAAACAACAAGTTATTAGCGTCTAAACGATCATTAATAAACATATTTTACTATTTATTTAATTGTTAACATCATATTAATACCAATTAAATAATATAAACCGTAACCATATATTCATAATCATTATTATAATATATGCATCACGTTTTAAAAATTGACGCATCGCCTAGTCAACTTTCTAAGTTACGTAATGGTCATGCTGTTAGAGTTAAAAGAGAGATGGGTGTTAATGTAATTGTCCATCCTGAAACATATCATTTAGCGAGTCGTGCATTTGCTAAAAACAAAGGTGTTGAAATTGCATTATCACCACAAGAAATAGAAGCAAATAAAAACCCAGATATTTATGCGCCAGCTGTCGAAGCTCATCATGAAGATGAATCAACACAAATAAGTGGAGGTTCTATTTTTGGTAAGAAATTTGACCGTATGCTTAAACGTAACATTGGCGCTAAAAATGTTAAAATACTACATGACGTTGGTAATTTTGCAAAACCATATGTCAAGAAAGCTATGAGAGAAGGATTAAAAGCAGGTGGTGAAGCATTAGGATCATATGCTCCAGAATTAGCCCCATTGATTCCCGTGGCTACTGAAGGACTAGCAAAAGCAGGAGATTCATTTTTAGAAGGCCCAAATAAAGGAAAAGGTCTAAGACATATTCATAGTGGGTTAATTGCTTCAGTTCCAGATGCAATGAGATCTAAACTTAGTCGCGCAGGTATGGATAAAGCATTAGCTAATGTATCAAGTGCTCATATGCTTTCTGATGCTATTAAATCCCGTTATCATGCTTCTCGTCCCGCATCTCTAAATGCTGGTGGACCATTAAACGAAGGTATGGGATTTCATCATAAACGTCATGAACATGGAAGTATTGGACGTGGTGGTGGTATGTTGCAATCAAGTCCTTATATGCCTCCCGCTCTTGATTCTCAACCATTAGGCGCCAACTTCCAAATGAGATTTTTCTTACCTCCACAATATCAAATTCATGGAAATGGATTATACGCCGGTGGTTCAGGATCCGGTTTGTTTGCCGGTGGTAGATCAGGATCCGGATTATACGCTTAATATGCATAAAAAGCAATATGCATAAATAATATAAAAATAATAATTAATATAAATATTTAATAGTGATATATATTATTATAAAAATATCATATGTCATTAACCGATTACCAGATTAAAGAACTAGCTCATAAAATGTCTATACCATTAGAAGACGTTCTATTTAAGGATGAACTAGAATCACCGTTAGAATACAATAAAGCGTATATCATTAATATTGAGGATAGTGTAGATGAAGAAGGACACCCAAATGACGGAACACACTGGACATATCTACAATGTAACAAATATCCAAACGGTAAAATTGAATCAATCTATTTTGACCCATACGGAGCTCCTCCACCTGAAAGCGTCAAGAAAGCTGTTAAACAAACGACTAAACAAAACGGATTACCATATACCGAGGTCGATGTTCAAAGTCTAATGAATAATGCATGTGGTTATTACTGTTTAGCTCTAGGACATTTCATTAATGCATCACAATACAGATCAAATAATTTATATACTGATGTTAATGATTTCTTGAGCTTATTTGACGACTTAAACAAAAGCATTGACTTCAAAAAGAATGAATATGTATTGAAACATTTCTTCAGATCATCAGACCCAAACCTAAGAAAAGAGATAGAGGTAATAGCACCATTAGACAAGATAACTAATGAGGATGAGAAAGGCGGTGTAGATGGTTTCAGAATACCAGTAGAAATAAATTTCAATAAATAAATAATATATATAAACAATTAATGATATTTATATATATACTAATAAACAAATGTCAGACAGTGAAAACGTTATTGTCAAATACTCTTCATACACTGAAGCGCAAAAGAGAGCTACACAAAAATATAGAACAAACAACAAGGACAAGGTAAATGAACAACGCAAGAAATACTATTTACAACGTAAAGAATCAGATCCAAACTTTTTAGAATACAAGCGAGCGAAAGCGAGAGAATACTATCAAAAGAAGAAACAACAGCCCAATGAAGTATTAGACCCCTATATACCAGAATCAAACGATGAAGAGTTTAAAGCCTTTCAAGAAGAAATATTAAACCAACCAGTAATTGAACCAGTAATTGAACCAGTAATTGAACCAGAACCCAAACCATTAACAAATACACCAGAACCCGTTGATGAACAAATTGAAACCGTAGAAGTAAAACCAAAGAAAAAGCGAGCATCACGTAAAAATAAAGCAGTTGATGTATAAACACTTAAATTCATATATAATGGTTTATCAAAAACCATTATATATATTCACATATATCTTTTCGTTTAACAAATCACCTTTGTGTAATTATATAGTATTGCTGTTCGTTTCATTTAATAAATATACTATATATAACTAGTCGGTTATAAAGTTATTATAATTGCCTCTAGTGATACTTAAATATACCAATACACCTTTAAATAAAAAATAGAATCTAAATAAACAATATAAATATATACTATATATACTATATTAATAACATATAACATGGTAAGAAAGAATAACAAGCGTAAAAGAGTTGAAGAACCAGAACCAGAATCAGAACCAGAAACCGACATTATAATATGGCCAACCGACGAAGAGGTTTATAACGACATCAAGGATGAAATAGAACCAGAACAATGTATATGCATAGATGACGAAATTACTAACATCAATACATCATTAACACAGATTAGACAAGACATATATCAGTTGATAGAGAGTGTATTGGAGCTCAAACGTATAGTATCATATACCCCTAAACAAGACACATAGATAAATACCAAAAGTAGGATTTTCAGAAATAGACACCCCATAATAAGCATAATTCAATAGTATATATAAGTAACACTAGTAACACAGTAAGCCACTATACTCAATATACTCCTTTCATAGCGAGCATAGCGAGCGCATACCCATACTACAGTCATATAGCAAAAATACCAAAAGTAGGATTTTCAGAAATAGACACCCCATAATAAGCATAATTCAACAGTATATATAAGTAGTCAATAATAACTATTTACATATATAGCATAAACACATAGTAACCATTATACTTAATTATACTCCTTCTATAGCGAGCATAGCGAGCGACTACTCTATTATAATACATGAGTTATACCATATATACGGTTATAAGAACCTTCCATATCATCTAAATCAAATTCTGGATGTAGTAGCAATAGACGGGCTATGTTAACCAATACTACCCTACTCTCATTCACAGGCACATCAACACTAAACACGATATAGTCTTCTAGAAATTGCATCAGATCATTATATTTAACATCCTTAGGTTTCTTCAAGTCAGCTCTACACATAGAGCAGAAGTCGATTTTACTATAACAACCTTTACAATAGCAATGATTACATACAGTCTTTACAGGTTTACACATTACCTCATAGCATATAGGACATTCATCGTATGGTTCAAAACTAATTATACGTCTAAAACTATTACATTCTTCAATCATACAGTCAACATTGATAAGTATGCAATCAACAGTCATTTCAGAGATCATATATATTTAAAAATTTATACTATTCCCCAACGGGTCATATCTTTACATTGTTTTGTTGTGTATATCCGCGAAGCGGATATATATGACGAAATATTACAAAGATATGACACGTCAAGACTGGTAACCGATATATAGTTAACAATATATGGTATACACTTCCGCGCGCAATACCAATATTAAGCATTTAACAGCATCATAATATTAATTAAAAATTTTTAATTAAT
>Ga0181352_1000784_pt1 | contig 12960 bp, 12 predicted proteins | sample Fa13VDMLBSN_FD_130103 | JGI IMG/M metagenome (GOLD analysis project Ga0181352, IMG submission 130103) | Freshwater viral communities from Lake Michigan, USA - Fa13.VD.MLB.S.N | ecosystem: Environmental > Aquatic > Freshwater > Lake | place: USA: Michigan | collected 2013-09-23 | reverse complement strand
CTGTTGATTTGTAAATATTAAGTACTATATATTACGTATGTCTAAATACTATCCGCTAAGAAAAACAATAAAGAAGTTAAATCTTCACCCAAACACATTGAGAAGATACGCAGATGAAAATAAGATTAAATCAATTAGGAATGTTGGAGGGCAGCGGCTGTATGCCGTCGATGACTTCCTGCGATCCAAGGGATCTTCTTACACCGTCTGCTATTGCCGAGTCAGCAGCTCAAAGCAAAGAGACGACTTGTTGCGACAAATTGAAAAACTTAAGCAAATCTACCCGAAAGCAGAAGTCATCCAAGACATTGGATCAGGTCTTAACTTTAAAAGAAAAGGAATGTATTCCTTACTGGAACGACTTATGCAAGGAGATAAGCTCAAAGTTGTGGTGTCCCACCGAGACCGTCTTGCGAGATTTGGATACGACATCTTTAAGTTCCTTGTCGAAAGAAATGGTGGGGAAATCGTGGTTCTCGACAACTATGTATCAACCAGTAGAGAAGCAGAGCTCACTGCAGATCTTATGGCCATCCTCCATCACTTCAGCTGTAGAATGCACGGAGCAAGAAGTCATTCACGTAAAAAAGATTCGGATCTATCCAACAAAAGATCAGGCTAGTATGTTTCGAAACTGGTTTGGAGTTTCTCGTTTCGTATACAACGAGGCAATTAACAATCTTAACCTGCCGAAAGATGATGAGTGTAGATTGAAGGGCGGTAAGTTGAAGTTTTCTACTCAGCTTCTACAGCAATTACCAGAACTATCTAAGAGATCCGATGCTAAAACATGGTTAGCGGAAGTCCCTTTTCAAATAAAAAAGATTGCGGCCAGGGATGCTTTTAATGCGTTTAAGACTGGATGTTCGAAATATAAGAACACGGGGGAGTCATTTAAACTCAAACACAGAAGCCGAAAGAATCCAAAGCAATCCTGTTTTATTCCAGAAACAGCATTGAGGTGCGGAGGAATTTACTCAAAACGTTCTGGAAATGTAAAGATGTCAGAATCTTTGCCTCATAACTTTAGAGATTCTCGCTTAGTTTTAGATAACGGTAGGTGGTTCTTGCACGTCCCATACCAAGTTAAAATTACTACTTCTGATAAACAAGGAAGAGTAGTTGCCCTTGATCCTGGAATTAGAACTTTTCTTACCGGCTTTTCACCCGACTCTGTCTTTAAGGTTGGGTCTGGGGACTTCTCAAGAATTGCTAGATTAGCACATCATTGCGATGATCTTATAAGCAGGATGACTAAAGTTAATCGCAGTAAACGATTTCGAATGAAGAAGGCCCTTCATCGAATGAAGCATAAAATATGGAACTTGATAGATGAATTACATTTTAAATCTATTAATTTCCTTATGAAGTCTTTTGACTGTGTTGTCTTCCCAACCTTTAATTCATCAGAAATGGTGACAAAGGCAACTAGGAAAATACGAAGTAAAACAGTTAGAGCTATGCTGACATTTGCATTCTTTCGCTTCAGCCAACGTCTTGAACACAAAGCTAAGACTTTAGGGAAAACTGTGATTCGTATAAGCGAGGCTTACACAAGTAAGACTGCTAGTTGGACTGGTGAAATAAAAGAGAAATTAGGCTCTGCCAAATTCATATCCTCTAATGGAGATAAGATGGACAGAGATATAAATGGCGCCCGTGGTATTTTTCTTCGGGCTTTGGGAGATAACCCCAGCATAGCAGAATTATCTATGCTGCAACATCGCTGCTAAATGTTAACATTAGTTAGCAATAGTTAGTAAAAATTTATCGGTATACACTAAATTCCAAAGACTGGGACAAAATGAAACCCGTGTATCACCTGCTCTAGAGCCATTCTTAATTTTGTAGTTGACAGATTAAAACTAAATTGTTATGCTTTAGGCATCCTATGCCGAAATAAATATACTAAATTCTAATCCCCTTAATACTCTATATATTCTAAGTGTATTCTGATTGTACACCATAATGCTCCATATACTCCCTATTACTATATTACAATAATATATAATATATTATAATATATATATATATACCTCTCAACACATCCCTCACGTAAACGAGTTGGGTAGGCAAAGCAGGGACTGCCATCACGTCAACTCATCTCGGTCTCCCACTTCTATATGTACTAAAATTCATATTGCAACTAAAATCGTGTGGTACCTGCTCGCAGTGCACTGGCACCTGTCTTGAATTAAGGTGGCAACTAATTCATGCTATAAAACTAGGCACGTGGCTCAACGTCACAACCTGCCTTGTTCGAAGAAGATTGTGTGCAGTCTTGCTCACATTTCTGTGGAATATATAATTTTAACGAAATTAGAAGTTCGTCCATTACGTCACTGATGTGTCTTAGTTCGCTGCTTTTCATAATGTGCATTCTCTTTTCCCATTCGTTTCCCACGTTCTTTTTGTTCTTTTGTTTCACGATCGGCTTCAGAACACAGGGCCGCCGCGTAAAAACATTCAATCTCGACCTTCCACTTGTCACGGTTCAACCAAGCCTTAATCTTGTCGAGCACGGACTTGGGTGCCCACTTTTCGAGTATCTGACCGTTAACACGGCGTCGAAAAGAATCAATAAACTTGTCGCGGCTAATCAGTTTGGCGTTCGGTTGTAACTTCTCCAACGCCGCACCTGCACAGAGGTCCCTTCTTTCATATCCCGAAGAAAACTCCACCGCGAACACGTTGTCGGCTACGTACCTGCACTTGAAGTTCTCTTTGCCGATAAACATCAGTGCGTGAATCCCAAAGTTGATCGCCAACCATGACCGCTCCAACCTCAAGTCAGGTACAAAAAAACCTTTTACGGCATCACCACACACTGTTCCTTCGTCACCGTAAATGTGTTCGGCAACGTAGTTAACAAAAACCTCTTTATCGAACTCTAAGTAGCGCATGCCGCGTGGTGGGTTCGCAACAAATAAATTGTCCTCATCAAACCAATCCTTAATCTTTTCGGGCGCCTCTATTACCTTTATTTCTTGGTTAATAAGATCGTTATGGCCTTCATTACTTCTTTCGAAAACCTCAATGCGTGAAGGTGGGCTGTAGGTTTGTTCGGTGTTAGGATCGCTGTCGCTCTCTTCAAAGCGAACTTGTTGATACTGACTGCGAACGACGCAACTGTTACCTTCTTTTTTTGAAGAGAGTTGAGGTTCTTTTATATTATATGAAGTATATAAGATTTTATGTTTATGTCCGGACAATTTGGGACTAGCATTTTCTCTCAAACCCGCTAAATCATTAACACTTCCCACCTCTAGTTTTCCACGTAGTTTTCCACAGATAAGTCTTAACTTAGTCTTCTCTTTTACGAAAGGATCAAGAAGCCTGATTTCAGGATCTCTGCAAAGTTCAGCAAGCTTTCCGAAGTTAATTGTTATCTTGACACAATCCACTCCTTTAGAATTTCTTATTGTCTCTTTCGAAAAAACACCTAAATCAAGAAGCTTTCTAGATGAACGGTCTACTGTTGATACATGCCTATCCACCATTCGTGAGTATGATTCACGAGAAAAGGTAACCCACCTAACACCATTACTATCTTTCAAGGCATTCTTACTGTGCATAAAATAACATACCTTGGTGAGTAAGGACGCATCTGTTCGGCTAAACGCTTCTCCGCTCCCAACGTGGGGCTCAATATGATCAATTAAATTAGTTGAACTCTTTCGAACATAGGTTCCAGCTTTTATCAGCCCCCATCGCTCTAAATCACCTTCGTATATACGAAACCCTTTTTCTCTGCGCGTATGCCTGTACTTGGCCAAAAAGTTAGGTATTAGTTTTAAGTACCCATGAGAGAATTTATGACCCAATCGGTCGTAGTAAACTTTTCTTATTTTTTCCATGAGCCCAACAGATGTTAGATAGGATACAAGTTTTCTTAAGTAATCTGCTGATATCTTTATTCGTAATCTTTTATTTAAAAGTTTAGCTATTTTCTCATAGCATCCATAAACAAAAAGACCCCAATCACATCTTTGTGAAAGTCTCTTCATCTCTTCGAACACGGCTCTAGCTTGCTTAGAAAGTCGTGGAATCTGCCATTTCTGCTCGTCTGGAGTTATGACTTTAAATTGTCCACAGGACCTATTGACATTTTTAAACGAGTCTGAAACTGTTTCTTGTTGACAAGGAAGATAATTTCCTATACGTTTTAAATTGACAAACACTTAGCCTCCTTATTTTAAAGTTTAAGTGAGGGCGATGCTTCAACATCGTTGTATGTTGTGGAAGTAACACGTTGAAATGGCTGGTAGCTGAAAGGTTACTGGCCATTTTAATTTCCTGCCTCAAGATCAGTGAAAAGATCATGCAAAAGCTTCACATTGAGAATGTATTGGATGCGGCGACCATAACCGCCTGAGCGTTTTTTGAGGTAGCCCTTATCTTCAAGCTTGTTTGCACCAGAATAAATAGTTGAAATTGGAACTTTAAACTTAACGTTAAATAGTGAAACAGAAGCTTCTATCTTTTCGCCTACTTTAAGAGCTTCTTTTATATATGATAATGGAAATAATTTCTGAGTAAAAAACAAGAACACAGTTTCTGATTGGGTGAAACCCTTATCGGCCAACGTCTTAATAAAGTGCGAGTCTATTTGATCAAGGACTTCAAGCTTTCTAACCATAGGAAACAAGAATTTTTGTAGTGTTTAAAAAATCATAAGATAAATAATTAATTATTTGTAGCAAATAATCACTTGTGGGCTAAATTATTTTTAGACTTTCATCCAAATTAAGCCTTATATATTAGATAAGTCACCTAAAATCATTAGATCTAAATGACACAATCTATCGCTAAAGAACAGTTATTATCACTGTGCCCTAGTGCAGAGGCCCCTATAGTTAGTAACATATGGAAATATCAAGCACTTATTACTGATTATGGAATTATCAATCATAGATTACCTATGTTTATGGCTCAAATAGCCCATGAGTCTGATGGGTTTAGAACGACAGAAGAGTACGCATCTGGTAAAGCCTACGAGGGTCGAATAGATTTAGGTAACGTGGATATCGGTGACGGTGTAAAGTTCAAAGGCAGGGGGTTGATTCAACTCACAGGTAGAGATAACTATGAGTATTTCTCTCGTATCTTAGGTAAGCCTCTGTCGTCGTATCCTGAGACTGTGTCCGGCTTCCCCCTTGCGTTAGAGGTATCCTGTTTGTTTTGGAAGATTAAAGATCTCAATAAACTAGCCGACGAAGGAAACTTCGAAAAGATTACCAAGCGTATTAATGGTGGGTTGAACGGCTATGAGCAACGTCTAGACTACCTTGAACGGGCTATAGATATATTCGTTTAGTTTGGTTTCCACACTGTACCACCAGCTTCAGCGTCGTAAACTACCTGACCACTAGGTTTGTCGTTTGGGGGAACACCTTGCGGGGAGTTGTATCGGCTATCTACGAAATGAACTCCTAACATGGTCGAAAGAATGGTCATCAATCCACTTATTTCAAGTTGAGGTAGACTAATGGGTTTACCAAAAGCGCTAAAGATGAAGGCTATGAATTGTTGAACAATGAAGTGATAGGCTACGGCTAACCCGCACACATAACCTAAACATTCACGCCACGTAGGAAACGAACGATTAGGATTGCTTGCTTCGGCTAGGTTGATGTCTAACTGTTTGAGGTCAATGCCGTTAACCATCTTGGCCATCTCTAATTCGATGTCCATTCTCTTTGACTTCATTTCGTCCGAAGTCATGTCAACACCAAGCTTAGAACCAATCATATCGACGGCCTTGGACATCAACGGGGCAAGTGCTGGAATTAATGCTGCTATCATGAGAAGTTACCTGTGTGCATAAATCTAATTGCGTTGTCTACGAGCCAACCCACTACGGTTCCAAGGATGCCCAACACGGCGATCATAAACCCCTGTATTCCTTTTCGTCTACTTGACTCTTGCCTCAACTCATCTACGTACGTCTTAAGTAGCTTGTTGTCCTCAATCAAAGTCTCAACACGAGAAATAAAGTAAATTAACTCTGGTGTTGAACTTTTACATTGGGCTTCTTTCGTTTTTTCCATGCTATCTCTTTCTTCATACAGAGTACGAGATGGTTAAGATAATCTGCTAATGATGAGACATCTTCGACAAAGGGCTTCTTTTCTTTAGCAGATAGGTGAGTTGAGAATTGTTCACCAAGAGCTCCTATGAGATCTTCCATCAACTCAAAGACTATTGGCAACTGACAACCAACAGAGCTCTTGGCTACTTTCGTTCCATCTATGGGAATGGGTAAGGCTTTAGCAATACCTGGTAACTTAACGTATTCCCCGCCTTCTAGGTAGCGTAACTTAACGTCAACATCCCCAAACTGTAAACAGATCTTGCCACGTGTGACCACACATTGAATGAACTCTTTTGGGTAGTTAGCTAAACTATGCTCATGCTTACATGGTTGACGTTCATGCTTTTGACAATCAGCGTCTATGTGTTCACAGGGTTTTACCATGGATTATGGTTTTACCAGATACAGGATGATTGTGCCACCTGAAACACCTGTTCCACTGTAGTTAATCGTTGAAAGCTGTATGTCACCGGTAACGCCTGAACCTGCATTGTTAACTAAAGGTGTACCTGATCGGTATTCGAAAATACCTGTTCCCGAAAGAATCATACAGTTAACGTCTGAAGTAGCATCCCAAAGCAAGGTAGCTGCACAGTTGTAGATTGAGAAGTCTACCTTTTCGATTGCCACACGTGCTGGTGCTCCTACCAATTCACTTACGTCAACGATGGTTGCTGCTGCTACGTTTGCATCTCCACCACCTGGTATTACTACTTTAATTACAGTCCTTTCGGCATCATCGTTAAGGATTTGTGTCGTACATGTAGGTGCTGCCATTTTCTATTCTCCTATTAAATTAAATTATTGATCTCCAAAAGCTATAAGCCCAAAGTGAGTATTACTAGCATCTTCAGCTGAGTTGTAGCATGTCGCGGCACCTACCGCTCTTGTTTGAACGTACATGTTAGGATTGTACGCCGTGCCGGCTGTGTTGTATTGAAAGAACACAGCTGTGTACGTCGTACCAGAAAAACTAGTTGTAAAGTTAAATACCTTTACAGAAGTGCTTGTGTCGGTAACTGAACTTAAGTTGTAGCTCATTTGTAAAGCACCTGTTAAATCACACGTACCCCAGGCTTTAGAAGCACAGGGGTGAAACTGCTGCCTACCAGGGGTAACAACTGTCGTTGTACTGGTTCCTGTTTCCTGATCTGCTTGTGAGGCTGCTATCGCAACCCCAACTGTCATTGCTGTGTTTGCCATGATGCCTACTCCACCAACGTTCCAAGTAATTTGATTTGTGCTAAGACTTGAGGGTCATTATATCCACTAACCGAAAGAGCTTTGAGGGGATCGGTAGTATCTCTTAACTTCTTCTTCTTAGCTTTAATAGCAGTTAGGTCTTCACCCTTTTCCAAAGCTAACAGGAACTCAGTATCACTGGCTTCTAGTTTCGGCTTTCTCTCTTCTCTCATTTTATTAAGTTGAAGATCTTTAGCCTTAACTAAGTCAATGTCAACCTTTGCTTCTGGTGTAACATCACACCAAGCATTTCTAAACTCCCTCGTCGAAGGAAGACCATCTATGTCAACATAGCGTGGGTTAATAGCATTAGGTGGAACTGAACGTTCCCACACATGGTTCTCATATTGTTCTTGTGTTAATGACCCTAGGACCTTTTCGATGTCAGCTTTTGGTGCTGGTATTACTACCGAAAGACCACCATCATCTGCTCGTGTGTACATAATCTTTTTCATATTCATATCTCCTATAATTATTGATCGCCAAATGCCGTGAAGTTACCACCACGATCGACACCAACCGTTCCACCTGCTTCACACACAGCTGTAAGTTCACCCGCGGCACGAGCTGTTGAGTTGTAAGTCATCCAGACGACACGTTCACCTCCACCGCCACTGTCCTGCTCGCCGGCCATACTTACAGCATAGTTAACCGAAGAAAAGTCTGTTGCCCACACAATTGTTATTCGTCCTGTTGCAGCGTCTGTGATTGAAGTGATGTTGTAGCCAGCGGTTATTTGTGGAGTTCCAGTGGCATACTTCATGTATAGCCAAGCTTTAGAAGCACTTTGATGAAACTGTGCTTTAGCGGGGGAAACATAGGTGGTCGTTGAAGTTCCTGTTTCCATATCAGATTGAGTAGCTTCACTCAACACACCAGCATCGCTTATAATTCGTCCTCGTGATTCAAAACAAAGGTATCCCGATGTTGCTGTTTCTGCTATAAAAAGTGGTTTGCTTATTTGCCCTGCGGTTGAAGGCTCTGTAGTCGTTGCAGCTCCAGCGGTGGATGCGGATAGGAAATAAACAGCCCCTGCGGTTAGTCCGGTGAGCCCAGTATTAAATCTACCCGAAAATTGAAGAGTAAATGTACTTGACGAATTGACAGTCGCAACATACCCAACAACCTCTGCCTTCGCCGCGGTGTCAGCCTGTGCTTTTGCAAAGTCCGTTCCGTTGATATAGACAAAATCACCCGCCGAAAACCCATGTGAAACTTGTGAAACTACTTTCGTTAATTTAGTATCTGTATCCGCATGATCAGTCCACCGCAATCCTGTCGCTTGTGAACTATCAGCTGTTATGAACTGACCGTCTACGCCTACAGGAAACCTATCATTTGTCGTACTATACGCCCAAATATCACCTTTTGTTGTGAGAGGACTCGTAGTTCCACCACCTCCTGTTTGAGCTGTCCACGATGTGTTACCACTGCCATCTGTTTTTAAGACATAATCAGCAGTTCCATTTGTTGGAGGTAATGTAAAGGTAACGTCACCAGCTAAAGAAGCAGGAGCAGCAATTGTTACCTTGTTGCTCCCGTTATCAGCGTCTTCGAAAAAGGATATTGAAGAAGGTGCGGTGCTTGAACTTCCCAAGTTAACTGAGAAAGGAAGGCTTAGTGTAGGGTTGCCTGAGACACCGTCCCCATTTGCAACTGTAATTTGATTCGCAGTCCCAGTCAACGTTCTTCCAACATAGGAGTTATTTGCGTTTTGACAAATGATTCCATCGGTATTGTAAGCCGCTAATGCGTCTAGACCAGCGTCATAGGCTTGAACATTGGTGCCTATGGCTAGTCCTAATGTTGTTCGTTGATCAGCTGCACTTGCATCGTCGAGAAGAGCTCTACCAGCGGCTGTGAAGTCTGCTAGATCGGCTGTTCCTGGCCCATTGAAGTACGGTAACTTATTGGCTGCCGAAGTCAAACCTGCAATGGCTGCTAGCTCTACATCGTAAGCCTGAACGTTAGATCCAATTGCTAAACCTAAGTTAGTTCTTGCATCTGCTACATTGCTCGCACCTGTTCCACCATCTGTAACTGCTAGATCTGTAATGCCTGCTATTGAGCCACCTGTAATTGAGACAGTGTTTGAATTCTGTACTGCCATCGAACCCAAACCCATTGACGTCCTTGCAGTAGCAGCAGATTCAGAAGTCCAAGCAGTTCCATCTCCAACAATAAAGTTATTGTCCGTGGGTGTAAGCGATGTCGAAAGAGCTGCATCCACCGGTGAAGCCCATTCGATAGCATCTTCAGTAGCGTTAACTCGAAGAACATAACCTGCATCGACTAACCCCGTCTGTGTCGTAACAGATTGGTTCGAAATAGGTAACTTAAGGCTTCTATTATTCTCTTCTTTTAATTGTTGACATATTTTCGTTAGCTTATCTAAAGCAGTCTCATGCGTGGTGGCCGAAAATGAACCCCCCTCGGTGTAGTCAGTTTGCTGATCAAGTGTCACATTAGACGTAATGTTAACTTTTTCACCTGTAGCGGGGGCTGTTAAGAACGAAACAGTTCCACCACCTGCACTGCCCGCACCTGTGACAGTGTAATCAGTTGTTATCGTCTTTACAGTTTCAGTTCCATCCGCGGCTGTAACCGTAACTTTTAAATCTGCATTGGTAATGAATTGAAAACCAGTAGCAAAATCTACCGTCGATCCATTCCCGTTATATGTAGGCGACGCAATAGTCGTGTTCGTAATCGTCATTTCTTTTTCCTCTTTTCAGGCCGAATGAAAGGTTGATCCATTATGTTTGATAAATTAGGTCCTCTATCAGGTGACAATTCACCAGGGGCCCACCAATAAGGAGCACCTTTTGAAGTAGAACTCTTTGCTCTCTGTTTGAATTTCTTTTGAGCGTCTTCATCGTAGACCCTGTTTAGTTGATCCCACACTAAGCGGCTTTGAATGAGATTGGTATACCAAAGGTTTCTACCAGGAACAAATCTCTCTAAGAATTCTTGTGATCGCTTACCAGCCTTTGCCCACTCACCATAAGCAGCATCTTTAATCGCTCCTACACCTAAACCAGCATGCCCTGCTAGAACACCAAGTGAACGATCGAATAAAGTCTTATCGTTTTGAGGACCACTTAAAAGTGGATCTCCTAACATAAGTAAGATGTTCGAACGGGCTAGCCCCCGTAACACAGTAGAGCTGTCTAGCTTTGGGTCTTTTCCTATCAACGCATCGCCAATCATAGTCCTCAACACCCCCGCCATAATTAAAGGTGTAGACATCACAGACATCCACTTCGCTTTGTTTAAAGCACCTGGTTGATACAAAGCTGGTTTTAAATGTCGTTCCCAAAATGCTCCTGTGTAACCTGTAAACCCCTTCATCGAACCTACGGCTAATTGGGCTATCTTCGAACCACGCTCTCGCTCAGCCCAATAACCTCTAAGCCTTGCGCTTGTTGTTGGAGATACCATTTCAGACATCGAATTAAATATAGTTCCAAGCTTTGCAGCTTCTTTTTCGAAACCAGATTCATATAGCTTAAGTGGACTTGCTACGTTAACATTCCATCCCTTGACCTTTTCGGTTCCATGATTACGAACAAGATTAAGCATAGTAGAATCTATACCATTAATTTCTAACCACTGCTTAAAGCTTTTATGCGAATTAATGTACTTATCGTCTGTTAGAAGTTCAGCTAACATTCGAACACCTTCACCCTTAGTCGCGTTGGTCGTTCGTGTTAACCCACTGAGTTGCATGTTTTTACGAGCGGCATAGTCTAAAGCGTAACTTGCGCCATCACTTTCAGCTGAAACGATGAGACCTAAAGAATCATCAATAAACCCATCGGTATACCAACCTAGTCTTGCCCATTCTTTTTCGTCAGCCTTAATTCCCGCTGTTCCTATACGTTTCATCGTACGAGCATACCCACGTAAAGCAGGCATTCCACGTAGTTTCCTAGCGGTAGCGCCTAATGCCATATCAGTTGTAAGAGCGTCAACGTTGGTCGTACCTAAAAGTGAGAAGTTCTGTGTAGCACGGTAGTTGGTCATCCACTTTGCGATGGTGGGGTCAAGTGACTTATCCCATTGCCCCGTTACACCACGAAAGTGTCTGTAAGTCACGTCCTTTAACTTAGCAGCTTTAGCGGGGTCAATCGATGCGGCCTCTCTCAACATGGCTCGTAGAAAGGCTTCAGGTTTAGGGCCATACGTTTGTAAAACACCTATGTCTTTTCCAATAGCGTTGGCATAGTCAACAACTCTACGATAAAGATCTTCATTGCCGTAATTCTTATGCCATAACATATCAGAATCGGCGTCTTTGAAACTAAAAATACGATGATGATTACGTGAATTGACAACAGATTTCATACCAGGTGGGGCGTATTCTGCTAAATCACTAATTCCACCACTAACAATAGCGTCAAAGTCCTTTTCAGCGGCGGTCTTTAAATCGTCTAATGTTCGTATGATTCCACCAGTGGCCTCTCGTACACGTTCTAAGTCATACGCCTTAACTGAATCTCGTACAAAGTTCTCTTTACCAGCCTTAATGATCTTATCTGTGTTTATGTTTCTACCTAGGAAATAGTCTTTTCGTAGCGTGATGTTACCCCCCGCTCTCTCAAAGGCCTGGCCTCCACGAGTAGTAAGCTCCATCATTCCATCAACAATCTTTCGAACTTCAGCATCACCACTTCGATTACCCCCCCCACGAGAAGCGGCATAGAGATCGTCCATGATTGCTTTTCTAAAAGGTTCTCTATCTTTCTTAGCCATCTTTAATGGGTTGAGACCATCTAAGACTTCTACCGCCATTCCTTTAAATAACCTTTGATTGGATAAAACATTCTCACTTGCGTTTTGACCAAGATAACCATACCTATAAGCACTAGCTTCATCAGGATACGAAAAAGATTGAAGCACAGTTGCAATAGGAGCTTTAGATTTAAATCTCTCTAATCCTTGTGTTACCAAATCTAAATGGATTTCTTGTTGTTTTACTTTTTGAGCAAGTCTGTTCTCAATAACATCAAAGGCGCGTTGAGCGGCGATAAGTTCTTTTCCAACATCATCGCCACCTGCCATCTGAGACTTATATTCATCAATAAGGGTGGCAATCTTCTGAGCGGTCTTCTTTGACACCAAACCATCTGAAGCTTTTTTAAGTAAACAATCTATTACATTAGCCATCTACTACACCATGCAATCTAACATTCCAGCAAGCCCCGCTTGGTCTTTCTGTATATCATCGATAAACTCACGAACTGAAACACGCTCTTCAACCCCAAGTGTATCACTTATATCCATCATAGCAGGGCCCTTGTTCCCAGCTTCAATATGAGCTTTCTCCATCTCTTCAAGCCTTGATATCAACCTCGTAGTAGCTTCTTTTTGTGGAATAGCTTTATCAGATTTTATATAGTCGTCAAGTTGTCGAACAAAATCCTTACTGTCATCTACAGCATAGTTACGAGGATAACTCACCAACTCATCTACTTGTTCTACAGGCTTAAACTCTCGTATACGACTGTAATTAGGATATTTAGTAGCCGTGGCTAGGTCATCCGATTCCTTAAACCCACGAGCAAGAACTCCACCTACACTATCTTCGACGGTATCGTCACCCAACATCCTACCCGAAAGAG
>Ga0181352_1000779_pt1 | contig 13020 bp, 16 predicted proteins | sample Fa13VDMLBSN_FD_130103 | JGI IMG/M metagenome (GOLD analysis project Ga0181352, IMG submission 130103) | Freshwater viral communities from Lake Michigan, USA - Fa13.VD.MLB.S.N | ecosystem: Environmental > Aquatic > Freshwater > Lake | place: USA: Michigan | collected 2013-09-23 | reverse complement strand
GCCTTACAAGATTCGCAGTTTCTTGGTCTGGGGCAATTATGTTTACCTTTACTTTGTTTGGTAATTCTATTTGCTCTTGAACTTGTTCTGGCACAGCCACAGCCTCCAAATCTTTCCTCAATGTTCTCTGCCCCTGCGGAGATTGCCTAATCCTCTCCTCCATTCCCTTCTCTAATTCAATTACTGCGGCTGCTTCTTCTGCTTTTCTTGTCGGCCTAAACTCACCCTCGGCTGGCAACGCCAACCTCTCGCCACTAGGCAACTGCGTCCTTGGCGTAACAATCGGACCTTCGCGTACAATCTCGCCTTGCAGCCAGCGAGTGTCTGGAATAATGGCTTCACGATTGATGCCTTGGGATTCGATTGTAAATACGTTTGTCTTCGGCACTGGATCGTTTAGGTCGACTATGCTTTCCTGCATCTCTGTTGTAATTCCACGCCGTTGCATTTCGGCTGTGTCGGCTGCCGTACCACGTACGCTTCCACGTACGCCTGCCTCTGGCAACTGTTCCTGCTGAACTACAGTAGCCTGCTTAATTGGACGCTCCTGTGGTTGTGGCCGAGCGACCTGTATTTCGGTTGACGTTGGTGCTGGTAGCGGTTCGTAGTAAGGACGAACTTGCGTTGGCGCGCCACCCTCAAGATTTACTTTATCTAGAACAGTCCTACCACCAAGTTGAACCTCGGTACGCTTCGCTCGCTCAACCCCAGTAGCTTCAGTCCTTTGTGCTTCATTTAGGATTTGTTGCCAATCACGCCTTTCAGCAGGCGTGGCTCTGCCAGCCTTAACCTTGTAATTTAGATCCTTAAACTCATTGAAATTGTATCCCTTAACCCTAGATCCGCTACCAAGACCAGCGTAAAGAGTATTAAACAATGCGTCTTCAGCAATTGTTCTTGCCGTAACCTCGCTGCCAGTAATTGCCCTAACAGCACTGCCAACTCCAGCACCACCAACTGCTGATACAGCAATTGTTTTGCCTAACTCTTGCGCTGCTCTCTTTGCGCCTAGCTCTTGGAACAATGTTTTGCCAGCCTGCACTAATTGCCTTGCGCCAACAGTACCCATAACAACCTCTGGAGCATACTGACCAGCAGCAGCGTAACCTGGTGCAAACTCACGCGCTCTTGCTGTCTTGGGTGTGAACTTCTGCAATCCAGCTTCAGCTAATTCGCCACCAGCAATTGATCCACCAATTCCACCAACTACTGCGCCAATTGGTCCGCCAACAACAGCACCGCCAAGACCACCAGCAATTCCGCCCATAACTGATGCTGATCCCTTAATCAAACCAGCGCGTAACGCAGCAGCTTTTACGTTGGCTGGAACATCAACAGCCTCTTTGCTTACGAAGTCATCAATTTCAACATCTTGTTCTGGCGTGTAGTCTGGAAGTGTGGATGCGTACTGCTTGGTTTCCGCACCCCATTGGCGAGCCAGGTCAACCTGCTCTGGATAGGTAAGAGTCTTGTAGTCTTCGGAAGCCTTGATCTCACTCCACGCTGGAGGCTCTTCTAGCTTTGGTGGTGGCTCTGCTTCTACTGGCATACCTGCCAGTTGCCTAATACGATTGGCTGAAGATAGCTCTAGGGCTTCAGCCATTTTATCTACCTAGTCTTGATTTGATCCAGCTTGCGGCTTGTGGCTCGACTTTACCCTCAAGAGCATCTTTTAACTGATTCTTCATAAATTGAGGAGTTATATCAGAATCTAGCAGTTGTATGGCTTGAGGTACAGTGACAAAAATTGGATTTCCATTCGCAGCTATTAGAGGAATTTTTCCGCTTGCCGCTGCTCCAGTAAGTTTACTTCTTACATCAGCACTTGCCATTTTGATTGCAGTATCTCTTGACTGACCCTCTGCTTCATAGGTTGCCGCAACTTGCGGAACTTGGGTGCGATAAATTTGACTATAAACATCTGCTCCAGCAGCACCAACTTCTGAAGCAAGAACAGTGCGCTTCACCCCGCCAAGGTTTATGTCAGCAGAAGGAAGCAAAGACTTCTCGCCAGCAAGGTAGTTCTTTGCGGCATCAACTCTTGCTTGTCTTGCCCTAGCCTCAACATCAAGTTGCCCTTGCATCTTTGTTGCCTCAAGAATGCTTGGACCACCTTTTGCAATCATTCTTGCGCCAATTTCCTCGCCAATAGGAATTCCAGATTCTTTCTGTTTTTCTTGTTCTAGAAAAGCTGCGACATCGGCAGCCCTGCCAGCCCTTCCTATTGGAGTTGACATTGTTTCTTCTTCGCGTGCTTTTGAGATATCCATACGCAACTTTTCCATTTTCAACGCATCTTCTTCAGCCTGCATTGCCTTACTTGCGCGATACGCCCTAATGCTATCCATCTGCCAAGGCATAGGGATAAGTGGATCTTCTGGGTCTAATCCTAACGCATTAACTGCCATAAATTATTTTATCTTTCCATCCATCCACTTGCGGATGATTGCCTTTATCTTTGGCTTGTTTCGTATGGATTCAGCAATTCTTTCTCCATACTCGATGTAGAAGTTTCTCAAGTTGTCTGATGCCTTAGTCAACATCCACTCCCTAAATTGTAGCCATTTAGGATTGTCTATGCCGTAAACTTCGCGAGCAACCCAACAAATGAATCCCATTCCAGCAAACTTTCCTGCCGCTCCAGCAAGATCACCTACACCACCAGCAATTGTAGCAAAGTTCTGCGCACCACTAGGCTGCCTAGAAATCGCACCAACCTGCGCACCGTAAGTCGATCCAGCATAATCCGCCAACGTATTGTAAATGCTCGCCGCATTCTGCGCGCCAATGAATCCAGCGTTAGGATTGACGTAGCTATATGGATTAAACTGCGAAGGCGTAGCCTGGAAGCCACCAGTGGCTTGAGGGGCAGAAGCAGCGAGGTAGTTATTCAATATTCCCTGCTGTTGTCCCAAACGCTGTGAAGCCAAGTTATACATTGTTGGACCACCAGCAACAAAGCCTTGAGCCGCACCAAGGCGGGATTGTTCGAGGGCATTGCGAAGACCAAGATCCCGCGCTGTAGCAGCACCAGTTGTCTCGCCAGAGCCAAGGAAGGCAGCGGCTGCACCATAACGAGCCAGCTTGCGTTGCTCTCCAGCTGCCCCAATGCTTGCCGCTTCTTGTACTGCTGGTCCAAGGCCGAATACGTTTCCACGCGCAGTCTGTGCGGCTCTGGCTGCTTGTTCATAACCACGCCGTTCTTCAGCACCAAGAGTAGATCCAAGGCGAAGCTGGTTTAACGCTTCCTGCTCTATCTGGTTGCGGAGGTCTTCAGTCTGCTGGGTTGTTGTTGGGCCAAGTGGAGTCTCGGCCATCGCTTGGTACTGCTTGGAAAGACCGCGAACAGTCGCGCCAATCGTAGGATCAATGCTTTCAATTTGAGCAATAGTACGCTCTTCTGGTAAGCGGAGCGATTCTCTGAACTTAGAGATAGCATCGGTTGCTTGAGTGCCAGCTATAGGCTGGCCTTCCTCATAAAGCTTCTGAGCCTCTAGCGTATCTCTTTGGGCTTCGGCAAGCTGGGTTGAAATGCTATCAATAGACTTTTGAGTTTCAATCCTGCGCCTATCGCCTTCGGGAAGATCAGCTAGGAATTGATTGGCCTGCGTGAGTTGACTCTGAAGATCGGTTACAGCAGCAGTACCAATGTCGTACAAACTCTTGGCCTCTGCCTTCCTTGCTGTGTTAATGTCTTTGAGGATTTGCTCATCTGTTACTTGGACGTTTAGTCTTCCAGCAAGCCCGCCTGTCTGGAATATATTATCCCCACGCAGAGCCTCTAGCCCGCTTGTTAATGCTTTAGTTCTTGCCGCCTGTGTTCCAGAAAAACCAAGATCAGAAAGATTGAATCTTGTAAGAGATTCGTCCAGCTTTGGTGCAAGGTCTGTTGCTTCTGACTCTAATCTGCGAAGCTCATCTTGTCCTGTAAATAAATTTCCCCTAGCAGCTTCGCGCTCCTTGCCAGACAATCTAATCTTTGTTACGCCATCAGCATCTAGTCCCTGCGATCTGAATTGCAGTATTTCCAGTCGTTTTCTTGCGGCATTTATCTTGTCAATTTGATCGGATGCCGAGGTAACATTTGTAATAATTTGTTTAGAGTTTTCGCTTAATTCTTTAGAGTCAAAATCTCTGACTATTCTCGCCGCATCTTTTACTGCTTTCTGGTCTAGTGCGTTAAGATTTTGTATGCCAGTTGCTTGTGCTTGTGAAAGGACTTTTGAATAATAATTTACGGCTTGGGCAAAATTCTCTGGCTTTGCACTTGGTTTTGTTATTTTTGGCTGCTCAAATTGGTATTTTGTTGTGGCAGCGTCAAGGTTTACAGCACCCCTTTTGTCGGTGTATTTGGCGGGATCTAGCTTATAGATGTTTTTAATTACATCAGTGCTTGCCTTGTTTTCATCAAACTTGCCTTTTGTTACATAGCTCGATACGTCAGTAAGCCCTAGCGCAGCGTACTTATCAAGTAGGGCTTGATTTGGATTTGGTTTTGCTTCAGCCATATTAGATTAAACCTGTTCTTGGGAGTCCAGATAGATAGTCAGTTTGTGGCAAGCCTTGGCTTCGCTGAACCTCTTGTGGAACTGCGCCCATAGGCGATTGACCATAAAGGCGTGCAAATTGAACCGCTGCCTGCTGGCCTAGTCCACGCTGAGTTGCGAAAGTATCTGGAGACATTTCAAATTGACGGCGCATAGCCTCTAGTGAACGCTGTGGGCCAAGCTCACGCTCAACCTGTAAGCCAGCTTGGGCGGAACGCTGAAGGTCTAGTGCATTCATCTGACGTTCTAATTCACGCTGGCGAGGCATATACTTCTCTCGAAGGCGTTGCTCTAGAGCCGCCACATCTGGCTGTTTCTGGATGTATGTCTCAAGCGAAGAACGATAAAAAAGATCGTTAGCCCTAGCCGCCTCAAGTGGGTTGGGAGGCGGAGGAGGTGCAGGAATAGAAGGACCGCCACCCATTAGAGTAAAGCCTTTCGCATAAATGTCATATAGTCGTAACTCCTTGGTTTGCCAGAACGATTAAAGGTGATCCGCTTGCGGGGACCAAAACGCTCCGCTAGGAGCAACAGCAAGCACCTTAAGGATTTAGCACCTTTTGAGGAGATAGTCAAATCAACAAATACATTCTCGCCATCTTCGCTATGCACATAATGGTCAGCCTTTTGCCCATCCTTTATGCACCTAGCCAAAGCCACCCCAGCTATGCCTTCCTCATCCCTAACAATCCCGACCATGCCCTGCTTCTCAAACCAGCCAAACCACTCGGCCAGGTTTGGCCACATAGCCTCTGGAACACCGCTTTCCTCAATATACTCAATAGCCGTCATATTGTCTTTTGCGTCTCGATTGTATCGGGGTTTGCTGCTGCAATGATTTGGCGAACCGAGAACTGTCCTGTAGCACTATAAACTTGAATGGCTAAATTTCGCCATTTCTCATAGTAGCGCAGATCGTTTGCAACCCTGTTTTGGGTTGTGGCAGTAAGCGTGGCTGGAATTGTAAAAGGTAGAATTAAAGATGCCGTAGATGCGTCAATGTTTGACAACACGGCTACTGGCGAACTATCCGTATCGCGCTGGATAAGAACATCAACATCCTGCGAGAATGTCTTGTCAAAGCTGACCTCAAAGTGACTGCCATGCTTATCCGCAAATGGATCGCCGAAGATGAAGGATCGAGTTAATACGAATGACTCGTAATAAGCCCCTGCATCTTGGTAATCTGTTGCAGCCGTATTGGCAAGGGTCTTGTATCCGTTGTACTGACTAATCACGCCATTAGACCTTTTGCCATTCAATCTGCGCCCTTGGGAGGCAAAGTTAGTCTCCACAAATTGATTAACGGCAAATGTCCAGATACCCTCAAACGCTTGGAGGATTGTATTGTAAACAATGATTTTGTCGCAAAGATCGCTCGCATCTGTTGGTACGGATAGTATGTATCTGTTGTCGTTAAATATGGCTGAACTTGCTCCAATTGCGGTTGGGCTAATCGTAAGAATTACATCCTTGATAACCTCGCTGATTGGCAATCCAACTGCCGTAAAGTCATCTGATACAGACCTGGAAAGAGATCGTATGCCGTCGTTGGATAGAAAGAATACATCGCTGTTTACTTGGATTGCACTACGCTCGGCAATGCACCCCGTGGTTGAACTTACATTCTCTACAACCCAATCAGCCGCGCTGGTCATGTCTGGTGGGATTGATACTTGATAAATCTTGGACGGCTTGAAAACAATCAGCCGATTGGCGTAGTAAGGCACAACTGCAACAATCTCCTCGCCGTCAGCACCGCCAACAACGATGCTGTTATTGGATGCCCAAATTGAAGCATCCAAAATATCGGATGCGTAAAGCGTGTTGCGCTCTACTCCGCTGCCAACTCCAAAGAGCCTATTCCCGCTAGTAACCAAAATTCGCAAGCCAGAAGGAGGCGTTCCTACAATTGCCGTAGCCGTAGCACCAGATCCATTTCCAACAATAGTTACAGTTGGTGTGGCTGAATATCCAGCACCGCTATTGTCTGAAACGGTTACGCCAGTTACCGCACCTCCAGCAGTTAGGGTAATTAGCGTTGGCGGAGTTCCGCCTAAGTCTGGACCAGTAACAATCGCTGTGGCTGATGTATAGCCAGTGCCAGCGGTTGTAACCGTGATTGCGCGCAACTTGCCACTTTGCTGTTTTACTGTTGTGCCATCCCAAAACATTAGCGGTCCAACTCCGTCACAGATGTATTCTAGGTCATTGAACTGAGTCATATTGACCTTGCTTGTGGCAGAAACGGAATAACCAGTTTGCCAAGTCCTAGTTACTCCACCCCAAGTTGAAGTTGTGGTTGACCATACATCAAGGGCTGGTTGCAAGGATGCCGAACCAGTATTGCTAATTGCGCTTAATCTTCCGTTGGCAACTGTAAGCAACTGTTCGTTGGCTGATGTATCGTAGTAAGCCAAGCCACCGACAGATGCAGTTCCACAAGTGGCAGCAGTAGCGAAATTGGCAAATCCGTAGCGAGTCTCAATCCTTCCACGCGGAGAGATGGTCATGTTCTGCATCTCTTGCACTTGGTTCTCGGCCAAGAGATCGGCCTGCAACCCGCTGGCTTGCCCACCAGTAAATTGACGTATGCCGTCAAAGGCCAGCACGTCATCAGTTGCGTCTGTAAAATAAGGCATAAAAGTTGCCTCCTTTAAGCTGAAAACATTTCTTCTACTGAAAGCTCTCCAAGACCAACAGGGGTAATTTGTTTGATGCCTCCAACTTGGCTTAACTCGTAGTTAGCCATGCCAGCTAGATCCGCGTTTGCGGCTTGCGTAACAACCTGTGCTTTCCCGTACTGCCGTTCTCTCTCAAGCGCATCAGCGTGGGTCAATGCCAATACAACATGATTAACGTGAGGCAAGCGCAGTTCATCGTTAATGGCATTGCTGGATGGAGGGAAATCTACAACGTAGTTGTTGCGGGTTAGGCAAGACAATTTCTCCACCACACGCAGGACGGTTGTTCCAGCCGTTGCGAGCCTTGGATAAAGGTCAAGCTGCGCTACTCCAGATGTGTTGCGGCCAATAAAGTGATATACTTGCGGATCGCCAGTTCTTGTGTCCTCAAGCAAATCAGAGTCTTGACTTACAATGGTTGCCAAATCAATTGGATCAACTTCGCTCTTGTCGTAAGCAACTGAAAGCGGAGTTTCAACATTTGTGCCAAGCGTAATCGTTCGGCTAGTACCAACCGAATAAGTCGAGCTAGTCACGCTTTCCCGCCAAGGGGCAAAGTTCCAGACTCTGCGGTAATTCAGCGAGGCTGATTTTTGCAAGAAGGCAAGAGTGGTCGCATCGGTCTTGCCGATCTTCTCACCCGCGTATTGGGCGATTTCAGTTAGGGTCATTTATTATTCCTCTATTTGTTCATTTGATATTGTTGAAGGATCTGCGTAAAAAATGTCTTGAATTGGATCATACAAACATCCAATTGATGCAAATGAACCCCTAAAATTTGCATTATACGATGTTTGCACCCAGTTTCCACCAAGAAGTCGGTTGCACAGGTCTTTGCCGAGTTGCTCGGATTCGTTCCCATTCTGGTCAATAATATCGTTATTTGACACTACGATTACTCGCAGAACTTTATTGCTGCCATCAATTTCAGCGAAGTGAGCCATTTTAGTTTAGCGGGTATCGTATAATTACGATACCTGATCCTCCGTTTCCTCCTGCAAAGAATGATGTAGTTGCTGCTCCTCCGCCTCCGCCTCCTCCTGTATTTGTAGATCCTGCAACACCAGGGCCATTGTCATCTCCATCTCCACCTCCACCAAGACCTCCAGAACCAAAGCTCGTTCCTGACGCAGAATTTCCACCTCCGCCACCTCCTCCAGAATAATAAACAGAAGAACCTATTGTGGTGTATGCTAGTCCATTTCCTCCATCACCAGCAAGATCCGTTGTTCCAGAAGAATTTTCACCAACCACTCCCATGCCACCTCCGCCCGCACCAGCCACCACGGCATTGTATCTTGTGCCTCCGCTAAATCCTTGTGAAGCAGATCCTCCAGCTTGAGTTGTGGCATTTCCAGCACCAGACCCACCTCCTCCTCCACCACAACCGCCAGCTACACCTGGGCTATTTGTGCTTCCGCCTCCACCACCACCTGTTCCAGTTGAAAAAGTTCCAAACACGGAATTTGATCCATTTGTTCCATTTGTTATCACAGAACCAATCCCGCCGCCTCCTCCCGCGCCTATTGTAATTACATGACTTCCAGTAGTTACCGAAATGCTCGTGCTGTATGATGCTCCTCCTCCTCCACCGCCACCACCTCTTCTTGATCCACCTCCGCCACCACCAGCAACCACAAGAGCCTCTAGCGTGCCTCCTTGAGCTACTGAAAAAGTGCCAAGACTTGTAAATGTATGAATCCTGTATCCGTCAACTTCAGTCTCAACTCCACCAGTAGCTATGATTCCTCGCCTAGTGCCAAGAAATCCAAGATTCCGTAAACCAAGAGTGTTCACGTCTGAACAGCGTATGCGGCTACTGTATTTGCCTCGGTAGCTCCAAATGATGTGACGGAAAGAACCGCAACCTTACTGGCGGCAATAGAGGTTGGCTTTGCACCAACAAATACCCAATTAGTAGGGAATGTTAAATTCCTTGCTGTTCCATCCGAAGTGATCCTAATCGTAAGGCTTTTACCCTCCGCATAATTGCTGGCCGTATATGTGATGTTTCCAGTAATTGAATGAGTTAGGTATCCTTGGCTGGTGAAATCAAGATTTTGAGTTCCAGTTGCAGTAGCAAGAGTAGTTACGTTGATGGCAATGTTCTTGGTGGCAACAATCTCACTTACTGTGGCGGTAGAAGATGTTAATGTTTGTACTGTTCCAGTAGTGCTGTTCAGCGTAGCAACTGTTCCAGTTGTGCTGTTGAGAGTGGCAATAGTTCCAGACGTAAAGATTCCTGCTGTGCTAGTTGTAGTGCCAGCGGTAAGGGTAGGAATCGTGCCAGTTGTGATCGTGGCCGCTGTGGATGTGGTTGTTCCAAATGTACCAGTAGGAATTAGGGCGGTTGTAATTGTGCCGTTTGTAATTACTGCATTAGTGCTAACTGTGCGGTTGCCAGTAGCCGTTCCGTAAGTAAGTTGCTCGGCAATGTTGGCATTTGTAAATGTTCCGCCAGTAAGCGTGTCGTTTAATAGTTTTTGAACTGTTACCTTGTTGGCTGCACCGCTGCTTCCAGCGTCTGTGTCGGCAATGAGAAGTAAATCAGCCGTGCTTACAGTTGCTGTAATTGAGGCTTGATCTGCGATAACGCCGCTGTAAATATCCAGCAGTCCGACTATATTATTTAGCTTTGCGCCTGTTACTTGATCGCCATCAGCAAACGATTGACCTGTATTAAATTTAGCCATATTAAGCTGTAAACCTCAGTGCGGTTGCGTATAGCGTTCCTGCGGGAGTTGTGCCGTGGGAAACTATATCTGTATTAAGTATTACATATCGAATCGTATCTGCCGATTCAACCCTAAACGAAGGAATGAGCCTTTGAGCCAAGGTAGCGTTTGTTCCTGTGCTTGAGCCAATTGATGTAAGCCCACCAAAGACGATGTCTCCCAAGGCTGCGCCTGTTACCGCAAATGTTCCTGTTGTAACATTTGATCCCGCTGTAGCCGAGTCTAGGTCTTGGAATGTAGAGCCAGTAAACGCTGCTGTTCCAAAGCTGACTGCAGTTAGTTTCGGGCCACTTGCACCAACCTGAAGCGTGCCAATCGTTCCTATGCCTGTTACGCCTAGGCTAGAGCTAAAGGTTACCGCACCAGTAACAGCCAAGCTGGAAGCAAGCGTAGTCGCACCCGCTACATTAAGCGTGCCTGTGGACCTAACCCCAGCGGAGGATAGTTCTAGCGCGCTAACAGTATTATCTCCATCGGTAACGGCTTGCAGGGTTGCGTCTATCCCGCCCAAGCCATCAGTCTTGAGTAGCTGTGTGTAGCTACTCTGGATTGTCTGTGTTCCAAGTGTGGGCATTTAGTCTCCTAGTTAGAAAGGCGGTTTTTGAGGACATCCCAGGCCATTGAGCAAGCAAGCCCTATCAGCCCAGATACAGCCAGAACCTTCGTCCGCAGGTGTTCTAGCGCACCTAATCTATTAGCAACATCCCCGTGAAAAGCAAGTGACCTTTCAATCATTGAGATCAGCGTCATCTGGCGTTCTTCCATCCTGGCGAGTCGCTCTGATACGCTGGCAACTCTGTCTTTAAGATCCGAAACCTCATCAAGACTCACGACCTTTACCCTCCAAGTATCTCAGTGAAACTGCAAGATGGACAACGGCATCCACAACCTCGTCCCGATCTCGCCCTTCCTCGACAATTCGCTTGATGCTTCTGTTGACAGAAAGGAGATGCTTTACCTTGCCAATGTACTTGGTCTCCTTGACCATGTTGTTGTTCTCCACGGCAAACTTTAACGCCTCCTTGAAACAAGCGTATTCCTGCCCCGTCATTAAGAAACGCAAACTCAAATTGGTCAGCCACATGGCGATGCGTTTCATTTGACATTACCAGCGTCCGTGGCTGCTCCCATATCGGAATAACGAGGCAGTACATTATTATCCGCTGTCTTTGGCGAGCAGGAGCAGAGCAAGAGAGCCAAGATGAGTAGGGGCATTATTGTACGTCCAATAGCCAATGTGTTGATTGAAGAATAGCAGAAGGACTTGCTGTAGGAGATGAAGAAGAATTTGAGCAATGAATCTCTGGACCAAATCGATTTGTGCTTGTGTCGTTTGTTGGTCCACCAGTAAGAGTTAAAAGAGGTGCTTGCCCAATGTTAATGTTTGGATTTATGGATGAGTCTGCGCCATAAAGATAAATGTTCCCAGCCCCATCGGATTCTATTACAACACCAAAGAATCGGTTATCAGATGCGGCAAGTCCAAAGCCATTTGTAAGCGTTGTGTAGGAAGTCGGAGTTAAATATGAAGCATTAAATCCAATCAGTCTTGCCTGGATAACGCTAGATTGAAGCGCAAATTCTACACCAAATCCTTTTATTGTAAGCCCATTTACTCCAGCTAAAGGGGCATCAGTAGCATTTCCAGTACCACCAAATACCATTCGGATTACCGAATTGGTGCTTGCAAGATACATCATTCCGCCAATTGAAAATCTAATTCTTTTTGAATAGTCTATTTTACCTGCGCTTGCCGTCATCAATGCCGCAGTTGGGTCTTGGTAGCCTACTTTAGATGTCCCATTTGCGGCGCTTCCAGCATTAACATTTATGTTAAAACCGCCAGTATTCCCTACAGAAGCCACGCCGCCTGCTCCAGTTGTTTTGGTGTACGAGCCAGCCAATCCGACCCTATACATTTTCATTCGCCCAGAAGCGAAAAGGAAATTATCTATGTTGCTAGGATTCTTAACGAGAGGCATAGCCTACTCCTAACTGAGTGTCGTCACTTCAGCAGTTCCAGCGGTAGCAAAGATACCGCCAATCAATCCAGTATAGTTGAATGGAACTTCGTAATAGTCTCCAGCACTTAGCCTTACTGTGAAAATTGATGTACTGGCAGTTGCTGTTCCTAATAAAACGTGGAGGTTGCCTGGGCCAGAATTGAAGATCGTGCATCCAAGCCTGCCAGTGCTTGCCGTTGCAATCGTGCCGTAGCTGGTGGAAGTAAAGTCGGTTGGACCAGTTCCGCCAGTTGTGGCGTTGGGTATACGCACGCCATCGGCAACGTCAGCCTGGAGCGTTGTGACCAATGCCTCAAGTTCGGTTAGGTTGGCGTTGATTGATAAGCCAGTTCCGCCAGAAAGCGGGCCAAGGCTCTCAATAATCGTGTTCCACTGGCGGCCCATTTTAGGACTCCTTAATCTTTGCGAGCGTAAATTGCCATCGCACCGCCAGTTAGAGCAACTTGGTCGATGTCACCGTAAACGGTCACACCAGCTGCGTAGGTTGCGGAGGTTGTAGCACCACTGATAACAAGAGTAGCTGTGGATTGAGTAAGGGCAGTTACCGCATCGTAGCTTCCAGTATTAGTGGAAGCTGACGATGCAATAATTGTCCCACCATTACCAAGCGTAAGGCGAGATAAGAGTCGCATACAATTAGCTATGTAGTGCGATTCTGTAAGGCGTGCCGTTGAGCGTAACGTTCAAGGACGCAGGGGCTGTTGCAACTGTGTTAACAGTGCCACCGCTGGAGCTTGCCGTAAACTCAATTACGTTCTCAAAGGGCGTACTCACAATTCTTACAGTTTTATTCTTAGCCTTAATCGGGCTGCGAAATAACTCATTTGACATATTTTTTTCTCCTTAAAGTCGCACGTTTGATGCTATCTGGCGTGAACTGACTTTTGAATCTACTGCCAAGCTTTTGTTCCTGGCGATAGTACCCCTTCATTAAGTTTGTTTGATTGACTCCCAGCGGGTTGTCGAGGGGTTCGCCAACCCCCACTAGGCTCAATCTTTGAGGGACGGTGAATCGTTTAAGGTAACGTCT
>Ga0181352_1000778_pt1 | contig 13021 bp, 2 predicted proteins | sample Fa13VDMLBSN_FD_130103 | JGI IMG/M metagenome (GOLD analysis project Ga0181352, IMG submission 130103) | Freshwater viral communities from Lake Michigan, USA - Fa13.VD.MLB.S.N | ecosystem: Environmental > Aquatic > Freshwater > Lake | place: USA: Michigan | collected 2013-09-23 | reverse complement strand
GCCTAAAGGATCTTATACTCCTGCTGACTTAGCTAAAACAGCAGACATAAGTAAGTATAGAAAGATATTACAGGATCCGGATTCTGATGCTATTGATAGAAAGACTGCAGAGTTAATGATTAGAAACTATAACATGAAATTAGGAGCTCTAGCATTAGCACAAGAAAGTAAAAAAGGATTCCCACAAGGTATACCAGAAGTATCAAGACCATATATGATGGCTCATCAAATTAAAGATGAAGACTTAATGCCTCAGCAGTCACAACAAGAAGAAGTTGCTGAAGGTCCTATGAGTAATCCTCAAGAAGAAATGATGGAGCAACCTATGGGACAGTATGGATATGAAATGCCATTCTATTCCGGAGATGCTATGCCTATATATGATGAGTATGCTTATGGTGGATCATTAAGCAGATATCAATCTAAAGGTCAAGTAGAACCCACCTTTGATGTAAAAGATACTAATCTAAGACCAGACATAACCGGACAAGGTTATCAGTTTGTAGATCCAGGTAAAGATTATATTTATGATCAAGGAAGTATTGGTGCTCAAACATCTAAAAAAGGTTATAAAGTAGATCCAGAGTCTGGATTTTGGTATGATCCAAAACGTAATGCACCTGGTAAAGGAGGTTTAGAAGATTTTTATAATAGACATAAATTCTTTATAGATAAATATAAAGGTAAATATGGAGAAGGTAAAGATGCATGGATGAAAGAACAACGTGAATCTGCAGGAAGAAAAAATCCTGCTATGTCATATGTTATTAATGAAAATAATGCTCTTTATGGTAAATTATCTGGAGGTAAACAACTTGTAGATACACAACAAAAAGGATGGGATGTACCCGGAGTTGAGTTATTTAACATGCCTGGTATTCAACAAAAAGCTGCGGAAGAAAAAAAAGAAGAGCCAAAAAAAGAAGAGGAAGTAAAAAAAGAAGAAATAACTACTCAAGAACCAGAACAAGAGCAACAAGAAGAGCAGACTCCACCAGCACAAGTTCCTCCAGCATCATTCTGGTTACAGGATACATTAAAGACTGCAGGAGCAGCAGCTAACTTAGCAGGTATTAAAAAATATATGCCTTGGGCACCTAATGTAGATTTACAAACTGCTAAACCTACTTATCTAGATCCTACTAGAGAATTAGCTGCACAATCTGAGCAAGCTAATATTGCTTCTCAAGCTAATGCTTCATTTGCTGGTCCACAAGCTTTAGGTGCAAGAAATGCAGCTATACAAGGTGCCGGTGCAAAAGGTGCTGCAGATACATTAAGTAGATATAATAATGCTAATGTAAATCTTGCTAATCAGTTTGCATGGAAAGAAGCTGATGTCAATAATCAAGAATCAATGCTTAACCAAGCATCTAAGCAAAGATTATATGATCAGAATACTATTGCTAACCAACAATATGATAATGCTAAACGTCAAGCTAAGAATGCATTGTTAAATCAATATGTTAACTCAATTACTAATAAAGAGAAAACAAATGCATTAAATCAGATGTATCCTCAGTTTGCAGTTGATCCAAGTAAGGGAGGTAGAATGTATTACACAGGTCAAAATAAACAGATTAAACCTGAGACTAGTAAACAACTTTTTGATGTAGCAAGTAAATATAAAACTGCTGGATGGGATGATCAGGTTGCATTTAAGTTAGCTAAAGAAGAATTAGGTATAGGTAATCCATCTGATGATTTAGTTGATGTTGATGCATATAACCAAATGTACAGTGGTATGAAAAAAGGAGGAACTCAGTTTGCATATGTTATGGGTACAAATGTATTCCCACCATTTTTCTACTAAACATATAAAGTTTAATAAACTTATATGATTTTAATAATTTTACAATAAAGATAAATATTAAATATGGCAACGTATCTACAAGGTGTCACAGATTATATTCCAGAGTTTCAACCCTTTCAACCGGACTTGAACTTTTATCAAAGTGCATTGCAGACTAAGCAAACACAGTATGATAAGAACTACAAAGCTCTTAATAATCTGTATGGTCAATACTTCTATTCAGAATTGACAAGGGAGCCTAATGTTGAAAAGAAAGATAAACTGTTAAAGGATATTGATTTTCAATTAAAAAGAGTTTCAGGACTTGACCTGTCATTAGAGCAGAATGTAGAACAAGCTACACAAGTATTTAGACCTTTCTATGAGGACAAGTTTCTTATGAAAGATATGGCTTGGACTAAAAACTATAGAGCTCAAAAAAATAGAGCTGAAGGTTTACGTAATAGCTCAGATGAAAAGCAAAGAGCTATGCACTGGGCTGAAGGTGATAAAGAACTTGACTATAGAAGAGAAGAGTTTAAGAACACAACAGATGATGAGTCATTAGGATTTGAAAATGTGCAGTATACTCCATTTAAAAATCCAATTAAAACCATGATGGATCTTGCAAAAGATTCTGGTATATCTATGGATATTGAAAGCTATTCTGAAGATGGTACAATGATTATCAGAGAAAAGAATGGTAAACAGATTCTAGCACCTTTGTATAAATTTATGCAAACACAGATGGCTGCTGATCCAGAAATAGCTGCTGTGTATAAAACAAAAGCATATGTTGCTAGAAAAGATGGTACTTATACATTAGCTCAGTCTAAATATAACGGAGATGTTAAAGCTGCAGAAAAAGAATACTTAACAGCTCAATATCAAACTATCAAAGACTATGTAGCTGAAAGAAATAAAACAGCACAAGAAGAAGATAATGTTGTAGCTAATCAGCAAAAGGCAGTTCTAAAACAAAAAGAAGAAGACAATGATAATATGTATACTGATGAGTATTTAGAATACTTAAATAATGGTAGACAGATTACTCAAGAACATGCAAAACAATCTGAAGATGCTAATGATCAAGTTAATGGTAGTTATTCTAGTACTGCTACATTACAAGGAGGTTCAGCAGATGATGACATTGATAGCCTAAGAAGAAAAGTAGATATTGGTAATACTGTTATATTGATGGATAGAGATGCAACAGAAGCTGCATACTTTTCATCTATACGGGATTATAAATACTCAATGCGTCCGGACCAAGTTGCTCTAGAAGATAGAAAGCATAAGTATAGAGTAGCTGAACAAAATCTTGCTAGTCAAAATAGACTTTATGAGAAAGAAATTCAACATCAGTATGACTTAGATGTAAAAGAATTTGAGCATGGTTTAAAGAATGGTACACTTACTAGAGATAAGAATGGCAATGTAGTATCTACAGGTCTTGGAGAATCATCTATGCTAACTCCAGGTTTTTATTCTGGTGCCGGAGCAGAAGATGCACAAGACTTATCTAAACTAAATGCGGAAGCCCTAAAAGAATTTACAAATGATTACGGTAAAGACTTTATGTTAAACCTTACTGATCTATACTTAGATGAAGTTAAGAAAGGTAGGTTAACTGAAAAAGAAGCTTTGTATAGATTACACTCTTACAAGTTTAAGTCTTTACAAGAGTATAGAGATAACTTAGCAGGACCAAAAGGCACTAGCTACATAATGGGTCTAGGTGCTGGAAACTTATCTAAAATCAGACAGTCATTAAATACATTCCTTGAAGTTGATTATAGAAGAGGTAACACTCATATATATGATATAGTTAAGTCTCCTGCTTTTGCTAATGCAGTTGTCAAAATGGATGAATATACAATATTCCATGATGGTAAATCTGCAGTTGACAACAAGAACTATAACTTCATGCGTAACCAGTTATTAGGTGAAGGATTTAAAAAAGAAGATGTAGATGCATTCTTAAATAAGAATGGTACAATAAATTCTGAAGATGTATTTAGAAATGAAAGCTCTAAAGGAAAACGTGGAGCTGGTGCATTTAATGAAAATCAATTTAAAAGCATAAAACTTAGTTTACTTAGTCAGTTAAGCAAATCTGAAAAAGCTCAGATGGATGCATATGTATTGAAAAAGTTAAACCAGAATAAATCTTTACTTGAATCAGATTGGGTACCAGGAATTATATCTAACATGAGCAAAACACATAATGCTCAAGAGTATAGAGATGAGTGGTTAAGAAATAAGTTTATGAATAGACAAGGTAGTGAATCTGAAGCTATGTATGATAAAATGAGTACTGTATATAAAAGAGCTCATTCATCTAATCAGTGGGCTACCTATGGTGCAATAAAAACGGGAGGTACTGGTAAAGCAGGTGTGTATGGAACAGATGGTCAAATGATTGATGTTATACCAAGAACTATGCAGCCAAATACTAAAACTTTTTATCAGATTGCAGATGATGTATTTTCTAGAATAAACCCTGCTGACCTTGAAGTATCCTTTGGATTAAATGCTGATAAACAATTAGTTAGTGGTGCATCTAAATCTGCATTAGAATATTCAGCAACACAAAATCATAAGGATATTGGTTTGATGATCTTAAGAGAACTACAGTTAAATGTAGGTGATCCTAAAGGAGACTTAAAAAGATTTAGAGTAGTAGGTGGTACTGTTGCAGGTGAAACTAGAAATAAAGTTCCTGTAACTATATTACCAGATAGAGAGTTCTTGCAAAAGATGGCTAAGAAAGATTCTAGAATTACTCAAGATGTTATAGATGCAATAGTTCAAAAAGGTATAACATTTGTTGCACCTAAAAATAACTGGACTAATGACTTAACTCAACAAACTAGAATCACACCTATCCAAGGGGTAGTTAATGCATTAGGCTCATATAAATGGAAACATCCATTAGGTTCCGGAGACTTTGAAGTAAAATTAGATCAACGTGGAGGCTACAAGATTTATTATAATCTATATGAGTATGATGCTAAAGCTGGAAAAATGGTGAAGTTAAGAGATCCTATGGATCCAGGATACACTACAGTTCCATTAGGTAATAACCTTGATCAACAAGTAGTTATTACTAAGCAGCTTATCAATGAGAATGCTAGCTTACAGCAAGACAGATACAATGCTTCCAAAAGAAATAAATAGTAAAAATGGCTGAAGATACACAAGACATAAATCCGCAAGGACAGATAACTAATCCTGCAGAAAATCCTAATGATCTAAAAAACTTTTTACCATTTAATGGGGCTCCTATGGATTATCCGGAGCATGAGGAATTTAGACATGAAATGGTACAACCTTCTTTAGATAGGTCAAGAAGTAGTTATTACCCTATACAAGAGAATGTAACTGGCTTCCCACCATTTAAACCGGGTCCTGTAAATAAGGAAGGTAACTCTGCTGCAAGTCTAAGTAGAAAAATCTATGAAAGCTCATTAGCATTACAAGATGATAATACATATGCTAAGATGCATACTTATGATGCATCAGCTGCTGGAGCATTTAAAAAAAGATACAAAGGCTATGGTCAGTCTACTTATGATAAAATAGGATTTAGTCCTGATGTAAACAATGAAGCTTTATTTAATGCTAAGACTTCTGCATGGGATGACTTCAAAAGAATGTCTGTTAATGCTGCATTGCCATTACTTGGTTACGGATTTATTGCCGGACCTAAAAGTTATATACAAGCCGCACAAGGAAACTTTGGACAAGATACTGATGAAGCAGACTTCTATGAAGAGTATGCTGCTATTGGTAATTCTACTAAAGGTGGATTCTGGGGATTTACAAATAATGTAGTAAACAGCTTAGCCTATACAGCAGGTATCATGATTGAAGGAGCTGTTGAAGGTTCATTAATGTCTAAAGCTATTGGTGCACCAGGAGGTGCAGCAGCCGGTGCTGGTGCTATAGGTGGTGGCTTAGAAGCATTACTAACTAAAGCAGGTAAGCTACCAAGCATGCTTAAAAACTGGCAAGCAACTAGTAAGTCTATGTTGAGTAAACTTGGTGAGCTACAAGATATAAATAAAGCTAGACAGCTATTTAATTCTGCCGGCAGAACTGTAGGTAATTTCATTAACCCATTAGATAATACTTTTAGAGGAATTGACAGATATGTTCTTAACAATGTAGATAATCTAGATGACATGGCAAGAGCTGCTAGAACATTTGGTAGCTTCTACTTTGACTTAAGAAATGCTAACATGGCTTTATCTGAAGCAAGACTTGAAGGTGGTTTTAATGAGAATGAGGCATACAAAGAATTATATGATAAGTACTATGCAGAGCACGGAGAAGCTCCATCTGCAGAATTACAACAACAGTATAGAGAAACAGCTAAAGCTTCCGGGTGGCAAACTACATGGGAGAATGCATTACTTATAAACTATACTAATAGATTAGTAATGCCTAATATTATGAGAGGTGCTACTAATAGAATGATGCCAGGAGCAACTGAGATTATAAAAGAATTTGGTCCAGTTGATTTAGTACATAGTGCAAAGAAAGGATTTGAAGTTGCTGAAGTAACTTTAAAGAATGCAGGTAAGTCATTATTAAAACCTGCTACATATGGTAAAGCAGGTCTTACCTACTTTAAAGCAAATATCATGGAAGGTACCCAAGAGGTATTACAAGATGTGATATCTGAGCATACTAAGAAATACTATGTAGATAGCTTTGAGAATCCAAATAGAAGAAACTGGGATTACTCAATGGGTATCCTTAAAGGTGCAGTTAAAAAACAATTGTCATCACAAGGATTTGAAACATTTGCTTCAGGTTTTGTAATGGGAGGTGCTTTTAGTGCATTAGATAAAGTATACAAACATCTATCTGTTGGATATAATCAGTACTATAAAAACAGTGCTAACTATGATGATTATCTAAAAGAAAGAACTGAATCTGCTCAAGAACTTGCAGATGAATTAAATGAGCATTACAAAGACCCTTTACACTTCTTTAATTCAAAGTTATTCAACTATGGAGCTCAAGGTTCAATAGCTAGAGCACATGATGATGAAGAGACTACTACTAAAGAAGATATAGATGGTAAAGAAGCATCACTAAGATCTGCATTAATTACTATGTTCCAAACAGGAACAGATAAGTATTTTGTAGATCAACTTAAAAGTTTTCAGTACATGTCTCCAAAAGAGATAGAAGATGCTATGAAACTTAAAGAGGGTGAAGGTGAGAAAGCATTACAAAGAATAGATGGTATACTGTCTAAACTTAAAACCATGAAAGCTAGTTTTGAGTTCATGGGTAAAAAAATGGGATCACCTATTAATCCTAATAACTTTGAAAAAGACTCAGAAGAGTATAAACAAGCTGCTTTATTTAACTCCGCATGGAATGCTGCTAAATATAATGCAGTATTCTTAGCTCAAGCATTTAAAGATAATCTTAGTAGACAAGTAAAGATGTCTACTAAACTAAACTCTATCACACAGTTTAAAGATCTTCCTGTAAATGCAATTACTCCATTATTAGATTTGAATAAATTTGATGATGAGACTAAGATGCTTAAAGAAGAGATTGACTCTATGAAGGGTTCTACTGATCCTAAAGTAGCTAAGTTAAGAGCAAAGAAACAAGAGCAATTAGATGACTTAACTGAGTTTGGTAAAAAACTAGAGAGCTACTATAATCACTTTATAAATAAAAATGTAATCACTAAAGAGATTGCTAAGATTAAAAAGGAACAAGGTCTATCTGATGAAGAGGCAGCTAAAGTTGCATTTGATCAAGTAGGAGAAGAACTAAGTGCTATAGGTGAAACTGTTAAGGGTGACTTAAAAGAATCATTTGTAAAGTACCTTAGTAATCTTTCCGGAGGATCTGTAGACTTTTTAGCAATGATGAATAAAGCTGAAGAGTCTGGTTCTATACAAGGATTAGATGATGCCTTTAATCAATTACTAGATTATCATTCATTAGAGGATGAGAATAAACATCTTACTCAGTATGTAAATCTATTAACTGACCCTACTGGTTTCTCTGAACATGTTAAAAGAAACTTCCAGTGGATGTCTGATATGTATTCAAACAGACAAGACTATGTTAAAGATGTAATCAATAGAGCATTTGAGGCAAAAGAAAATGATGACTTGTTAAAAGCATTAGCTGATGAAGGTATCTACCTTGACTTAGATGAATTTGCTGAATGGGTTCAAGATAACACAAAGTTACCTACTCACTTTATTGATGAGACAAATAAAAAAATAATCCCACAAGGAAGTGCATTATATAATGATATCTTAGAAAAGTTTGAGCTTGCATCTAAATTACATGCAGCTAAAGTTGCTGGTGAGAAAACCACAATGGAAGAAAAGCTTAAACAAGAATTAGCTGAAAATGAGGAGAATAGATTAAAAGCTAATGAGAAAGCTAGGAAAGAGTTTGACAAGAGCATTAAAAAAGAAACAGGTAAAACTGAAAAAGAATTAAGAGATCTTGAGAAGGAAGCTATGGCTCCTGGTAAGTCTGATGAGAATCAGATTAAAATTAAGAATCTTAAAAAGCTTCAGGAAAAGGTTAATGAAGGTAACTTAGATGAAGTAGAAACTCTACCAGAGTTATTAGAAGATCAAGATGTAATATCTATACTAAATTTACAAAAGGCACAAGTTAATTTACAAGACACCCAATTAGAGTCAGTACTTCTTCCTTTAATCCAAGAAAGAATTAAGAATGAACCTGATGCAGTAAATAGCCCGGAAAGACTTATAATGTCTGAGGCATATAAGATTATTGTTAACCCAATCTTAGAAGCAAAGATAGCTGAACTAGAGTCTACTCCACAAGTTGTAGAACCTAAAGTAACTAGAGTTGAAGAAACACAAGCATGGGCTACATATCAAACTGCACTTGAAGAAATTAAAGCTAAGTATGATGGTATTGCTAATGATCTAAAAGCTAAGTATATTAAGAAAGGTGCTGACGTTGAAGAGAATGTTGAGACAGCTGTACCTTCTACATCTACAAGATGGGATGATTTACCGGAAGATCTTAAAGCTATACTTACACCATTGTTTGATAAGTATATGGAATCTGTAGGTGAAATATCAACAGATAGATTAGATGAGATTAGACAAAACTGGTTAGAGACACAAGGAGCAGTTATTGATAAATATAATAAGGGCTTAGAAGAAACATTTGATGAGACAACTATTAGATTAAAGTACTTACCTAATAAGTTTCCGGGTGATAGAAGTGTAACTGACTTATCTGTTACAGAACTTGTAGCATTAAGAAATGATCTTGATGAATCACTAGCTACAAATAGAAAACCGGATCCTAAAGATTCTAAAAAGACTATTCCAATTACTAGTGCAGATAAAGGTACCATTGCTGCAGATATCAAAACACTTAGTAAGTATATAGAGTTTAGAAGAAGTTCATTTAATCTAGAAGCTAAGTTTGAAAATGCTCTCAACATATTTAAAGAAAAAGTGCAAGACCGTCAAGGTGAAATCACTGAGATTAAAGATGATGATGGTAATGTAGTAGCAAGAACAATAGCTGGTAAAACACCACAGAGAGCTACTAAACAAGCTGAAGAGATTGAGCTTGATATGATACCGGCTAAAGATCCTTTTATATATAGCATCATTAAACCTGATGAAGAAGGTAAACCGGGAGAAGCTGTATTACTATTTAATCAGATAAAAGATAATGAGAATATACCAGATGAGAAAAAACTGGATTCTTTCATGTCACAGTTTGAAAAAAGATTTGGTGTAGCTAAACAAGGAAAGAAAAAGCAAGGACAGTTTGTAAGTTCTTATAAGCTAGAAAAACTTAGAGAGCTATTAGAAAAATCATTTACTGAAGAAAGTTTAATTAGTGCTATACAAAGACTGGCATTTGAAGAAAGTACAATAGCAGGAAATACTATAGATGTATTAACAAGAGACTTCTTTACATTAAATGAAGACAAGACTGGCTTTATAGAAATATCTAGACCAGAAAACATGAGCGAAGCTGCATTTAATAATCTATATGGACCTAGAGGTATTATCACTGAGTTCAGAGATAGAATGATTGATGGTCAGTTCTTTGTTATATCTAACAATGTAAGTGTCTTTGACATGAACTTACTTGAGAATGGTTTAGCCGGAGCAATAGATTTACTAGCAATTAATGCTGATGGTGACTTTGAAATCATAGACATTAAAACATCTTCAGAAGAAAACTGGGGTAAATACAATAAGGATTTTACACATAAAGTTAAAGAGGGAGAGACATTAGAGTCTATTGCTAAAAATAAAAACACAACTGTAAAAAGATTAAAAGAGCTAAATGACTTTGATAAAAACCCGCTGACTCCAGGTAAAATGATTTACACAGAGTATCCGGTTAATAGCAAGAAGTACTACTTTAGTTTACAGCAATCTATATACAGTGTGTTATTCAATAACATGACAGGAATAATGCCTAAGAGATTAGGTCTATTACCTATTGAAGTTGAAGTAACTCTAAATGGATTTATCAAGACTGCCAAGAAATCATCTATTGTACCTAAAGGTGAGTCAACTATTAAGCTAGACTATGTACCTGAGATAGAAGATTATGGTGTAGTACCAATCAAACCTGAAGAGGGAGGTACTGGTACAGAAGAAAAGAAAGAAGAACCAGCAGCTAAACCTAAAAGAGGTAGGAAGCCTTCAGCTAAACAAGTTAAAGGTACAGCTAACTCTATTCTCAATAATGTTACTATCCAGGAAGTTCCTGGTGTAAGAACTGATGTAGAGAATAGAACAGATGAGTATATAAACAAGATTGAATCTGCTAAAACAGCTGAAGAGGTAAAAGAGTATAAAGCTGATGCACATATAGCTCATACTAAAGAGCCATTGAGTGTAGACATAGATACAGTATCTAAGATAGCAAATGCAAGAATCAGTGAGCTTGAAAACTCAACTGCTGTAAACAATGTAAAAGTAGGTGAAATTATAATCAGCAAAGTTCCTATCTTTGAAGAAGAAGTAAATACTCCTTTTAGGATAAAAGTTATTACTGAAGACAAAATAGAAATTGAGTCTGAAGAAACTGGTTTTGTAATACAAATTAATCCGGAAGAGTTAGAAACAAAATTTGGTAAGATGACTGAGGAAACATTAAATGCTACACCATCAAATGTAACTGATATTGATTTAGAAAATGCAGTTAGATCAGGAGAGAATGTAGAGAATGTCTTGGATAATCCTGATGAATTAAAACAAGCTGCAGCTGATGCAAAAGGACAAGATAAAAAAAGTATAAGAAGTAAATTAAAAGATAACTCTAAAAAGTGTTAACAGATGGCATGTGCATTAAATAAAGAACAGGTATTAGACTTATATCAAGATATTTATAAAGATATATCTGATAGAATTGGTAAACCAAATCAACCCCTATTTGATCTAGATGAATACATGAAAGATCTCTATAAAGATATCTATGATGAAAATGATCCATCTAAAGCTTTACTGTACATACAAGCTGTTCCGGAAATACTTTTATCTGTTGCTTCTCTTAATGATGTAAGAGCTTATCTATATCAAAACAAAATCAGTTTAGACCCTGTAGTTGCAAAGTCTGTTGAGTTTGAAAATCTTGAAAAAGTAGATCAGTTCTTAAATGGAGGTCCTAAGCTATCTGTAGAACAAATAAAAGAGGCATTAAAAACAGGTATAGTACAATCTAAAGCTGTTAAGTTAAAAGATCCTGAGAAACCTTTTGATAACTATGTAGTTAGTACTGCACAAGGTGGAGCAAGAGTTACATCTGTAAACACAACTACAATACAGTTTGCAGATCCAAGAGACCCGGACACAGTATCTGATGAAGAAAGAGATACTATAAATGCTGAGAAAGATTTCTTTGGTACTATTATTAAAACTGTAGTTGATCTAGCTAATGATAGAGCTAAGCCTACAGATCCAATAATGCTTCAAGGAGTATCTATTAAGCTAAGACCATTACCATTAAATAGAATCCGTGAAGAGTATCTGACTAAAGTAGACTTAGACTTTGTAACAAGTCAAGGTCCGGCTGAAGTTGTATTTGCATTTATATCAGATGAGAACGGTAACTTACTATTCTTTGATGAGAATGGTTTACTTACAGATGAAGAAAATGGAAGACCTGTTTATGCTGGTACACGTGTTGTAACAGAAAAAGATGGTAAGCTTTGGGTAAGTAATAGAAGTAACAGATACTATTCTATTGTTAGTCCGGTGGAACAAGCTCAAGCTATGAAGAATAGATTAGCTGAGCAAGGTATTGAAATGACCCCTACTAGATTTAATAACACAGTAGCTACTATAAAAGAACAACAGGAAAAAGAAATTAATGACTTACATAGATTAAGAAGTCATATTCTTTTAAATCCTGATGAAGTAATTACTTTACCTATTACTGGTGGATCTTTAGGATTTGTAAACAAAGAATTTGTGCCTTTATCAGAAACAGAATTTACTGCAGAAGATTTAGAAGATTATGATGTAATTGACTCCGGTCCAAAGAAAGGATACTCATACTTTACAGTACAGAAAGAAGTAGCTGGCACAACTGTAAATTCCCAGGTGTTTTTACAAAGAGGAGATATAACTGAAGAGTTAGCTACTAAGATAGCAGATGTTCTTACAACAACAGCTAAACTTAATGGTGAGCAATTAGATCCGGAGACTAGAGTTAAGTATGCACAAGTGTTCTTAAACAACAGTGTAGACAGAAACAGAATAAGCATTGCTCTTGAAAAAAGAGAAGGTGTAGAACAATTAACTGTTAGATTAAAAAAATCAGAGAATGGTGTAATTGGAAAACCTATTGATTTATCTGATCCTGAAACAGCAAAAGAAATGATTGTTAAACACTTAATGGCTGCAGTTGTAAGAGGTACTAAAACCTTCCCTGCTAATGTAAGTTATAACAAAGAATATATAAAGTCAAATGAGTTTGTAGACTATGTAATATCTGGAAACAAGATAGTTGAAAAAAGAGTAAACTACTTTAATACTATCAAGCCATTTATAAAAGTAGAATACAGTAAAGACTCATATGGATTCTTCAAAGGGATGAACTCATATATGTTCTTTAGCATCCCGCAGAATATAGTTCCGGCTGATGGTATTACATATGAAATAGGACATGTTACTAAAGAAAAACTAGTTAAAGAGAGATCTTCTAAAAAAGTTGTAG
>Ga0181352_1000777_pt1 | contig 13024 bp, 11 predicted proteins | sample Fa13VDMLBSN_FD_130103 | JGI IMG/M metagenome (GOLD analysis project Ga0181352, IMG submission 130103) | Freshwater viral communities from Lake Michigan, USA - Fa13.VD.MLB.S.N | ecosystem: Environmental > Aquatic > Freshwater > Lake | place: USA: Michigan | collected 2013-09-23 | reverse complement strand
TATAAAGTTTTTTTGATTCTTTAAGGCTAGTTACATCATCAAATCTTTTAAGGATTGAATCTTTTTCACCTTTTGTAGTTGAGTGCTCCATAAACAATTTAGTTACGTAAGTTAAATTGCTGTTGAAAACAACTGTTTCTACTAATTTAGTTCTAAACTCTTTAAGAGCTTTTCTAAATTCAACATTTTCAGCTTTAAGTTTAGTAGCTTCAGTTAATAAGCTATTATATCTTTTAGCAGTTTCAGAAACTAATTTTTTTGCCATAACTGTTTCGTTTACACTTTCAGCTTTTGGTTTTGGTAAATGAGCAGCACCACTTTTTCTAGCACCTTGTCTACCAGCATAACCTCTAGTGTAACCTAAAGATTCTTCCAATTCTTCTTCATCTTCTTCAGATTCTTCTTCTTCAGATTCTTCTTCTTCTTCTTCACCAGCTTCGAATTCGTCAGATTCTTCGTCTTCTTCAGACTCATCTTCGTCACCCATTTCGATTTCATAGTCAAAATCTTCTTCGTCACCTTCTTCATCAGTGTCTTCGATGTTGATATCTAAATCTTCTTCATCATCACCTAACATATCGTCAGCTGGTTCTAATTCTAATTCATCTTCTTCGTCTTCACCACCCATGTTGTCAGCACCGTTAAGTTTAACTACATATTCTCCTGGTTCGCTAATGTTTAAGCGTAATTCATCGCCAACAATTTCGATTTCATCATCACCACTCATTTTTTTGTAAATAGCAATAACTTCATCATCTGATGCTCCAGTCATATCAAGTTCGTCTGATGATTCAATATCATCCATTCCCATTTCGTCTTCAAGACCTTCTTCGTCTTCAAAACCTCCAACTTCAATATCACCTTCTTCTTCGCTTGGCGCACCCATGTCATCCATTGGTCCACCTAAGTCTTCTTCTTCATAAGCCTCTTCTTCTAGAGACTCTTTCACAACACCGTTAATTTCTTCTTTCGCAACAGAACGAAGTATTTCTTTGGTATTGGCATTAAGAGCATTTTTGATATGGTTAATATCTAAAAGTGCTTCTTCAAGTATAGATTTTTTATCTGCCATTTGTTTTTTAATTAAGTTTTTTTTATTAAATTAATAACATGAGTTTGACCCCATTTGTTAATAAATATGCGTGTTTTTAACAAAAATCAATTTTTGATTAAAAAAAATAAATAAATATTTTTATTCTAATAAAAATTTATCTAAGTTATCGTTAAAATTTTCTTTTATAATTGGTTTTTTAACTTCTACGTTTTCAACATAAGGTCTCATTTCTTCAGCACTACGACCAATCCATGCATCTGGTGTTGATGGAGCTGTGACCACATCCCAACAAATTATTTCAAAATCATCTTGCACAATTTGTTCACCGTTTTTACCTTCTTTTAATGAACCTACACCTCTAGAAGAAACACCAATTTTAATTCTGTTTCTTAATAAATTTGCTACTTCATCACCTTTGGTTGATACAATACCGTAGTTTATAAAACCTGGTGTCATTAAGATTTCCATCTTACCCATAAGTGTATGTCCTTCCCACCAAGTTTCAATAATATTGTGTGAAATTCTATCGCCAGCGATAATAGAAGATTCTGGGTGGTCTAATTCACCTACAGCTCTACGCTCTTTTATGGCTTGTTGGTATAATTTGTCTTGTGATTTTAGAATAGCTTCTGGGTATACTCTACCGTTACGGTTTAGGATTCCGTATTTTTGAAGCACTACATAAACAATCAAAGGTTCAACAATGGCTAATTTATTTCCAGTATCTAATTTTTTTATTTCGTTTATGAAAGGTTGGTTTCTAGGTTCATCAGGTGATATATAACCAGCGTCATGCTCTATAAGGCCACCCCAACCAGTTTCACCTCTTTTTAATATCTTAAAATTTTTATAATTTATATCCATAGTTTAAACTCTTATAGATATAAATATGTTAATTAAATAAAAAAACCCAGCAACTGCTGGGTTTAAATTTGATTATTTTTTTTTATGGAATCTAAAGTCCTTATCTTCATTAAATGTTCTATCTATTATTAAAGAAGAAACGTTGTTTAAATTTTGTTTCATTAATTCTGAATTTATGGAAATTTCACCATTTTGAAATAAAGTTATTTCACAACTCATGAAACTCCTCTTCCCAAATTTAATACCAGATTCTCTTAAATCTAAATCAACAATAGTCTTATCTTTTAAAAAAATTGTTGATTTATCTGAAGATAAAAAATTATAAAGGTTTTGTCTAATTTTTTTATTAAGATTTTTTATAATCTTATTATAATCTTCTTCGTTTTCTGATAATGGTTCTAACCACGCTGTAATATTTACATATATTGATTTAGGGTTTTTATTATCTACACAACCGTAAGTTATGTTATAATTTTGTTGGTCTTGGACTTTAATTTGTTTACCTGATTTCATATTCGTATTTTAATACAAATATAATGAAACACCTGGTAAAAGTCAATACCACATCTTAATGCCCCATTTTACCCCAAATCGATATTATAATACCAACAATAATTTGAATAAAAGACATAATAGCAATTGCAGCGACCCAACGATTTTTTTGTCTATATAATTCGTCTTTAGCTTCTTTCATTTGAGTTGGAGACCAAATTTCATTAACTTTTTGAATCCAATCGGTGTTTTGATTAACAGATTTCTCAATACCCTTAACATCGTTTAATTTAAGATTCATCTCGTTTAGTCTACTATCAAAATCAGTACGCATTTTTTCATGGTTCTCATTCAAACGCTCCAATTCTTTCAACACCAATTTACTATAATCAGCCCAAGTATCTTTATTTTCTGCCATTTTATTTTTAATTAATTTTCGCTTATAATTGTTTTAATTTCTGAAAACATTTTTTCGTAATATTTTAATTTTGTTCTTTCCGTTTTTGAAGATAAAATATCCTCAGTACCGTTCTTAATTGCGGTTCTCAATTTTTCAATAACACAGTCCCCAGATGGTTCTATATTACAAATTTCTTCTGTTAATTTTCTTAATTTTAAGATATTCTCACTTGGTGACATTTGAAACTCGCCCATACTTTTTATGTTTAGTTATCGTTATTTAAAGTTAATTTTAAACTAACTAATTTAGATATGTTTTTAGAAAAATCTTCATTTAACTCCACTTTGTCTCTTAATAATTTATCTTTAACACGTAACAATTTGTCTTTTGTTTCTAAATCCGATTCTGTTAATTTATTATCAATTAAATCAATACATTCTCTAGATATTTTTGAATACACTTCTATTTTCTCTTCATCAGTAGATTCAATTAAAACAGTAATAACTTCTTTTTCAGTTTCAGTTATTGATTCACTATATTTCTCATTATATTTTTCAACAAGAATAGAACTTAACATACTATTTGGAACACCATAAGATTCTGTTACTACTTTTTCTTTATTTGCAAGAATGTAATCAACAATATCTGAAATAGCTTCAATTATAGTATCAATATTCTTAGGACTTCTTTCGGTAAAAATTAATTTAGAAATATCCTCATGTAACTTTTCAGTATCATTAGAAATCACAGAACTATCTTCAAATAAAATTGGTTTAGCTAACTTTAAATTAGCTTCTTGTAATTCTTTTTTTGAAAATTGGTTTAATAAAGCTATATTTTCTTTAACAAATTCTGTAGCTTTTTCTCTATTAGATTCAATTTTATTTTCGATATTTTCGTAAACCAAAAATTGTGTTTTTAACGCTTTGTTTTCTCTAAGTGTTTTTATATATTTTTTGAAGAGTTTCTTTTTAGATTCATCGTTTGAAACTATCCCTTCTGCAATTATTTCACTAAAAGCGTTTTTTATTTTTCCAAAATTTTGCATAACTAATTTTTTATTAATAAATATGGTAGATTTAAGCAAAAAGCTTATTCATCTAACATTTTATTTATGTCATTTATCATATTATTAACATCTTCGTTAATCTTTACGTTTTTATCGTAAATTTTAACTCTAACTTCATCTTCTTTGTCATTTTTTTTAACCGACTCTACCAACACATCAACAAATCTTTTTTGATATTTTTCAGCCCTTACTTTTAATTGATTTTCTAATTTTATTTTTTGTTCACTTAAAAGTTTTTGTGTTTTATTTAATGATTCCGATAAAGCTTCTGGTGTTTCAGGTGTTGTACCAGCATCAGGTGTTGTCTCAGCTCCAGCCGCAGGTTCTTCTGCACCAGCTTCTGCTCCAAAATCTAAATCACCACCAGCTTCTGCGTCTTCACCACCAGCTTCTGCTCCAAAGTCTAAATCTTCACCACCTAGACCACCACCTCCGAAGCCGCCTCCACCGCCGCCTCCAAAGCTACCACCTCCACCGCCGCCTTCAGCGCCAGCTTCATCACCACCTTGAGCACCTTTAAGAGCTGCTTGGTAATCACCATATATTTTATCAACAGCGTCAAACATACCAGTATGTTTAATAACAGCTGATGTATTTTGTAATTCAGCGGATGCTGCTTTTTCCATTCGTTGTTCTAGTAAATCTTGTTTAATTTCATCGTCAGACCAACCCAATATATCTCTATGAGCTCTAGTCCATGACATAACACCAAATCCGTTACCAATATCAGATACAGAATCTTTAACTAGTGAAACTTTTACCTGCATATGTTCAACCTTAAGCATTTCAGCTTGTGTGGATGGGTTATTTAACGTAAGTGTAAAGTTATCTAAATCATCTTCAAAACCTAATAAGAATAAATGAATAATTGCTAATTTATTTAGTTCTTGTAACATAGATTGTTGAATACGGTTAATTGTTCTCGAAAAACGAATATCTTGTAAAGCAAGGTTTTTACCCTCTCCAGTTGCTTCTTCGAAACCTAAAAATGGTTTCGGTACTCGCAACGCTGTAAATAAATTTCTCTGTAAGTATTCAATATCTGCAATTTGGTCTAAGTTTGAAGCTCCAGGCAACGTATCAATTGGGTTAGGTGCGCTTTCATCCCTAACTGGGATAAAGAAATCTTGGTCATTAGAAAGCTGATTATATCTTAAATCAATTTGACCAGTTTGAGGGTCAACAATTGGCATACGCTTAAATCTATCAGCAATAGCGTTTACATATTGTTCAACATCAGCGTCATCAATGTTACCTACATATATTTTATAAACACGTCTTTCTGGTGCTCTAGTAACACGATATACAAGCATTGAATCTTCAGATAAGATAAGTTGTTTCCAAATACGTCTAGCTTTCTCTAAAACACTGGTACCGTATGGTAAACGTCTGTCATCACCTAACAAACGAAAATGTGCAATTTGCCATGAATTAAATTCAACGTCTCGCCCTCTCCAGTAAAATTTAACTCTATCTCTATTTTCAGATTGGTCGTCAGAATATTCTCTACCGCTAACTAAATCATATAAACCAGCTTCTCTACGTTCTATCTCGTAGTTAGGCATTTGTTTTGCGGAAATAATACCTTGTCTATCGTTGATATTCAAATAAACAAAATTATCACCGTATTTACATGTATTTCTTGTCCACATAGGTAATGTAGTATGTAAATCCAAACGGTTAAAGAATAAATCTTCAAGGATACCCTTAACACGCTTACTATCAGAATAAATGTTAAGAACTCTACCTCTGTCATTAACAGTAGTTGATTCTTCCATCATTACGTCTAAAGCGGCTGCGATTGTTGGGTAAAATTCCATGGCTTCAAAATCAGCGTAAGAACCAACACGTGTAGTTTCGTAATTTATAGATTGTTGAAACAAACCATTTTCAACACGTTTCCAAGTACTTTGTAAATACTTATTTTGTTGAGCTTGTAATTTTGCTGTTTCATATTCTTGTTTGCTAGTAGTTTTAAGCAATTCATTACCACCCAAATTAAATCTTTGTGTTGTTTGTTTTTGTGGTGGATTATAATCAGGGTTAACAACTCTGTTTAATTTTTGAAATATTGTTAAATTATCTTTTGCCATAGTATTTTTTATTTTAATATATTAAATTTATTGTAAAATTAAATAGTTATTACCTCATATTTGCTGGTTTAGAAAATAACCACGAATATTGACCTCTAGGGTCTTGAACGTTTTTATAAGCTGGGTGGTTAGTGTTAACTACTTTTGTCACAACACCAGTATTTTGGTCTCTTTCTGTTACGGTAGGTAAACTACTTGAAGTAGCTCCATTCAACCAACTATTTAAAATTGCTTTATTTTGTTTTTCTAGTCTTTCTAATTTTTTAAACGAATGTTCCATAACCCATAAACACATCGCTAACGACATAAGTAAATCATCATGATAACCTTCCATGTGGTCTGGTCTACCATTTTTATAAATAAACGTTTTCATTTCAGAAATAAGTCTACTAGAACGAATTTTAATAGCATTGGTTCTAATTTTATATTCTAAGTTTGAAATCATAGGTAAACGAACATTTGTGGCGTGGAATCCTGGGATTTTATCCTTTTGATTATAACTAGTTAATTCTCTTTGTCTAGCTGATAATATTTTACCACTAGCGTCATCATAATGCAAACGCTTATAATTAAATTCCAACAATTTAAGAACAGTTGAAACACCCATACCTCCAGTTACATCGACAACAGTATATGCTTCATATAACTCACCGTATTCTTCTGCTATTTGAGCTAATAAATCTGGTTGTATTTTACCTTGATATTCCATGACTTGTTCCATAGTAGTGAAATCAATTATAACTATCGTAGAACTATCTTCACCATCACCTCTAGATACATCGACACCCATTATATATTGATGACCAGCTTGTGGTTCTTCCCAAATCCATATTTCATTTTCAAGACCCATAGTAATCTTAGGTTCAATCACATTGTTTTTTTCATGAAAACCTATATATTCTTCACTAATTACATTACCCCCAGAACCTATAAATGAAACATCAAGCTCTTGAGCAATCATACGCGCATCATTGTTCATACCCATACACATTTGCTCGTACCATGTAGATGTAGGTTTCCACCCATCTTCAATCCTAGCTGTGTAAGACTCAAATGAAAAATATAATTCTTTTTCTACATCGTCACCCTTAACCCACCTTAAATCTTTATTATAACGCAAATCCTCATACCATTTCATTTCAATGATATTAAAGTTGTTCTTTTTTGTTTTAGCTTGGTCGTAAGTTTTGAAATATAAAGAATCCATTCCGTTAGGTGTAGAAATAAGTGTTGCTCTACCCCCAGTACCTAATGCCGTAAGAGCGGCACCAAATACTTCGGCACCATTGTCAATATAGGCAGCCTCATCCATAATAAGAAACGTAGGTGTAAAACCACGCAAGGCATCTTTAGATGTTGCAACTGCTTTAACACGACTACCATTAGGTAATCTAATTTCTTTTTTAGAATCAGTAAGGAAAATTGTTTTACCATCATTTTTAGGGTTTCCGTAGTATTCGTGACCCCAAACCCATCTAGGTAATTGAGATAAAAAGTCTTTAATTTTAGCTAAAAACTCAAAAGCTAATTCTTGCTTATTAGCAATAATCAAAACAGCTTCTGGGTTATCTTCATCAGCCCAACCAACTTTAATCGCCATATAAGCAGCGGTTGTAGTCGAAACACCAGCTTGTCGAGGTTTAGTAACTAAATTAAATCTATGTTTTTCATATGCACCTATAATTTCCTTTTGTCTAGGGAATAATTTAAAAGGTACAAATCCTTCTTGTGTTTTATCAAAAGTTTCTAAATAATTCTCAATCGCATAAACTGGATTCATAAGACATTTAGAATACTCTTTAAATATTTCTTGTGCTGTTAGCATATTTCTTCTTTTTATATTATAAATATGCTGAAATCAAGTAAAATAAAGGTTTTAAAATAAATAAGGGGCTAAAAGCCCCTTATCTTAGAATAAATCATCACTATTGAAGACATCATCATCGTCCTCATCCAGTTCAATATCGTTACCAAACATTATTTCATCTAATGTGTAATATTCTTTATCTTCTTTAGAATTTAACTCATTCATAGCGTTATCAAATTCTTCTTCTTGTAGTTCTTGTTTAACACTACTCATAATTTCTTTTACCATTTTTTTACCCTTGTTTGTACCAGCTAAAATTTCTCTCATATTTTCATTGAATTCATTTACTGGCATAGAAGCTAACTCCATGTACAATTGATGTTTTAAATTAAAATCGTCAGCATCAATACAATCTGTAAATCTATCCCACAATGCTGGTCCAATTCTCATATCCCATGGTTCAGCTGATAAGAAATCTGCCTTATCAACAACATAATCACCTAACTTTTTATCTTTAGGTAAACCATGTGCTGATAACAATTCCATAACACCTTTAACTAGTTCATGAATAAGTACTGGGAAAATCATAGCTTCAGCTTCAATAACAGCCTTAGGGTTATCAGCGGTTGGGAAGGTTACCTTAACAACACCACCACTGGTACCGTTATCCATCTTAGGTATAACATAATACATATAATCAGCCGCCGACATAACCTTTGAATAACGATTCAATAATCTTGGGTCCATGTTAGTTAATTCATCATCAACAATATGAAACATATGATTTGTTTTTTTCGAGGCACCTTGAATCATTGCGTTTAAAAATCTTCTTTTATAAATTTCACCTTTTGCGTTTACCATATCTTCATGGCTTTCAAATTGAAAATCATTAGATTTAGGTGTTGGGTGTTTTTTAGTACCCTCTAACGAAATCTTAGGTGACAAAGTAGCTCTTATTTCAACAATATCTTCTGGCATATCATACTCATCGCGAATCATTTTCTCAGCCAATTTTTCTAAGTTTTTTTTGTGTTTAGTTTCCAAAGCCATTGTTTCGTGAACCATTGGCATCATTTGTGACATTAATTTAGTGTTATCAATTTCATCAACATCAAATGCGCGTTTATAACGGTTAACAACTTCACTGAAACGTTTACCCATTATCTTTTGTTCAAAGTTATTTTCATCACCCTCAGGTATAGCTGGGTGTTTACCTAACGAGTGTTTTCTTTCAGCTAATTCTTGTTCTAACTGTGGGTGCATTCTTTCTGTTATATTATCACCATAAACAACACCTTCATTTAATTTTGATTTGTTTCTGTTTAGTGATTTTAATAATGCTTGTTCAGCTATTTTTCTGTAATTGCTCATATATTACTTTATGTCTTTTTTCTTTATAGTTTTTATTACTCTATTTTCCATAACTGGTTGCTGTTGTGGTTGTGAACCAGTTTTAGCTAAATCTTTAATACCTTGGACTAATCCAGTAAGTCCATTTCTAGGAACTCCAATCATTTCAGCAAATGCAGCAATAACTTCTCTTTGTGCCAACTTGTTTGTTTTAATACTCTCTATGATAGTTGCTGGAATTCTTTTTTGAATAAGACCCATTAATTTTTTAGCTTTAATAGTCATTTCTTCATCACTTTCTTGGCCAGTCAATCCAACTTCACTTAACTCTTTTTTCTTAGGTGTACCAAACACTCTACCTTCAAAAAATTTTTTAAATTCATGTAACCCCATATATCGCTCATCTTCAAGCATAGTAGTAGCGGCCAATTCTGGAATTGTTTTAAATTTTTTAAATTTACCAGTTTTTTCGTTTACAATAAAATGTTTAAATTCACCTAAGTTAAGACTTTCAGGTTCAGTGCTTTTATTTTCACTTTCAGTTGTTAATTTTTCCATTTCAAGCATTGGTCTAGCTATTTTACTTTCAAATTCATCAACATGGTAAATCATGTTACTTCCATCTTCATTTAATTCATCAAAACAATAAACACCCATGACTACATTTTTATCTGGTGTTATACCTCTTACCATTTGGTATTTTTTATCACCAAGGTTAAACGGTTGAGCTATTTGTCCAGATTCAGCATCTTTTACATTTGATAAGTACTTTATCGTTGCTCTATCTTGAGGTTGAATTACATTGTCAATTTCACCAACCAAAGCTGAAGATGCACTTTTAGCAGACGCTGCTTTATCAATAATAACAGTGTCGTCTTTTTTTAATTTATTAGTACCAGCCATTGTCTGAGCATCATTAGGTGATGCGACAATATATGTGGCTTCTTTTAATTTATTTTTTGTGTTCATGTTTGTTTATATTATAATTCAATATTAGGTCTTTTTCGTATAATTTATCTTCAACTTCAGATAAATCTTCACCAAATTTAAAACAAATTCTTTTTTCTGGATACGTGTCATAATCGTCAATATTTTCCCAAGCCAAAGCAACTACACCATCAATAGCGTCCCAAACTGCAAATGTGTCACTATTTTGTATCACATCTAATTTTAACTCAGATTCAAGTCTACCAACTTTTTTTATAAAAGAATCATGCGGTGGTTGTGGTCTTCCAGAAGCTGGGTATGTATCCCACTCATCACCATCTATATCTTCTGTAGTGTCAGAAAATATAAATTCATAAAGGTAATCTCCCTTATAATCTTTACCCACATAGTTCACATATATCAAATATAATTCTTCCATTATTCTTCAGCTTTTGGGTCTGGTTGTGATTCTCTTTCTGGTAAGAAAGGTTTATTACGTCTAGACGGTTGAATCATAGGTGATTCTTTGGGTTTTGTTTTAGGTTCCGCTGGTAATACTAACGGTTCTTCATAGTTAAAAGTTTCGTGTAATCTCATCTTAATTTCATTTTTATCAAATATACTAAATTTTTCTGATATATTCAACCCTTCATTAGTACTTTTTTTACCCCATTTTTTACCTTTACCTCTTGTCCCACAAGATGATGGTGTTGGGCGACATGCTGGGTACTTTCTTTTTTCACCATCTTGTCTACCACATGGTTTACATTTCTTTCTACCAGTATCAGGGTCTTTTCTGCATGTGTTACAATCAACCCAACCACTAGAACCTTCACCACCTTTTCTAGAAAACCATCCATGAAGACCTTGTGATTTTTCTTTTGAAAAATCAGTTTTTTTTGCTTCATAAACTTCCAGTTCATCTAAATTTTCTTCACCCTCATTCGATTTGTTACCCCAATTCGAAGCACCAACTTTACGACATTTAACAAGAGCACCAGAAGCATAAGCTGATGGCCATACATCATATCTAGCTCTTACTTTATGATAACAAGCGTCTCTTTTAGCTTTTTTCTCACCTTCTTCGATAACTTCGTCAAAATCAGTTTTTATAATTTCAACTTGCAATTCACCAGAACCCTTAATAACTCTATGAAATGTTTCTTTAGGTATAAAAAATTCTTCACCAACATTTAACTTCATTGGTAATTCGTTATCAAATTGAACCATCCAATTATTTTCATTAAGTGGTAGAACAACTCTATCCTCATGGTCTCTATGCCACACCAACTCACTTTCAGGTATGTTATCTGAAAATGTACGTCTTATAATGTTTCCGTTTTCTGTTTCTTTATATGGTTTCATATTCATAAATTTTACCACCATGTACCACCACCAGATAAACCTAATAATTTAGCGTATCTTGGAAGTCTACACGCCCAGTACCCTGGTTTTGTTTTATCGTTTTTAGTTTTACAATTATGTCTATCAGCAAACGCTTTTCTAGCCTTAGGGTCTTTTAATTTAACTGCTAAATTACCACCACCAGATTTAGCTCCAAAAGATACTTTTTTAACTTTACCCGTCTTAGGATTTCTTACATAAACATAGAATTTTTTAGAACCACCACGTTTAGGTTTACCTATTTCTACTTTTTTACCTTGATACTCCGCTTCGTTTAAAGTTTCAGAATCAAAGTCTTCAAATATCGTATTTAATTTAACTCTATTTTCGTTAATAACAATAAAACCATTGTCATAATCTTCAACGATAAATTGGTCATTCTCATTAAGCTCAATTAAACCCTTATTTTTTAATTGTGTAACTTCTTTTAAAAGTGTTTGAAATTTCTCTGAACCATATCTAAAAATAGATTCCCCCAATGCCATGTTATTTGCAAGATGGTATGCTAAATCTTTAGAAACTTGAACTGGTTTGTTTAATTTCATAGGTTCTGACCATTTTGAATAATCCATCTCTTCTCCAGTATCTTCATGTCTTTCATTTAAAGCACCTTCAGCAAAATGGTATACTTCTTCAACATCGTCTGCTGAAGTTGCAATGTGGTCAAGCGCCCAACCATGTCCATCAGATAATAAAGCGTCCAACGAATTTTTATCCATATTTAACAATTCAGAACCTGCATGTACAATAGTTTTAAGGTTTTGCCAGAACATATAATTGTTTGATTCACCAATATTTTCATTTACAGCAACACAATTAGGTACTTCTTTTCCACCTTTTTCCTTCGTTCCAACTTGTTTATATCCTGACCAACATGGTTTCATTTCATCTAAGATGTCATTTGAATTTGGTTGAAACATATTATTTTTCTTTGGGTTTTTTAAGAATAAATCTTCGCGTTCATAAATATGGAAATCATTTTCTTTAACTTCTTCATCTGATGAAAAATCAAGCTCATCAGAATCACCATCCCCGTTATCGGGTCCACCGATAGAATTGTCTCCACCATCGGCATCACCTTGATTGTCACCATCAAAATCTTGTGCGTCATTTTCACCTGATTTATTTATCTTTTTAATAATATCGTTTTTATCTTCTTCATCCATTTCAGCTGTATGTGTTGCCGAAATAACTGAATTAATAGCAAATTTTTCCAACTCAAAATCTGGTTGACCTTGGTCCTTGGTATATTGTCTTAAAGATTGACCTAACTTACCACTCAATTGCTCAATAAATTTTTTAGGGTCCGTTTCCTCGTCAGCATCAACACCAGCATCAAAAGGTTCTTTTTCAAATGACATATCATTTGCTGGTTCTTCTGCTGGTGTTTCATCACCACCAAAATCGCCAAAACCAGCGTCATCAGCTGGTTCTGTTATTGGTTCAGCTGGAGCAGGCGCAGGAACGGCAGGAGCCGCTGGCGCTGGATTGTCCAACTTCAGTTTGTATTTTTTACCTTCAGTTAAAGTTTTTTTTTTAAATCAGCAATAGCTTCTTGAATTTC
>Ga0181352_1000776_pt1 | contig 13031 bp, 16 predicted proteins | sample Fa13VDMLBSN_FD_130103 | JGI IMG/M metagenome (GOLD analysis project Ga0181352, IMG submission 130103) | Freshwater viral communities from Lake Michigan, USA - Fa13.VD.MLB.S.N | ecosystem: Environmental > Aquatic > Freshwater > Lake | place: USA: Michigan | collected 2013-09-23 | reverse complement strand
GTGGCGGCTACCAGAATTACAGGCGCGGCGGTCCCGTCGAGAAGTCGCGGGCACTGCCCGGTCGTTCCTTCTACGTTCCCGGTCGCCGGGTGTCCGGCGTCTTGGCATAACCTTAGGGTCGTCTCATGTCCTTTTACGATCCAGAAGACTTCGGCATCGACCCCGACGAGGAGCTCGACCAGAGCCCCGACCTCGATAGTCCTTACCGTCTGAACATTGACGATGAAGGCCCCTTGGGCGGCGTGCTGTCTCAGCTCGACCAGTCGCCGCTGCAGCCCGACCAGCGCGCCACCATCCAGAAGCGCCTCGACGAAATCTCGGAGGGTCGCAAGGGCGCAATCAAGCAGATGGACGAAATCGAGGCGGGGCGCTCGCGCACCGCCGACGAGAAAAAGGCCATTATCAAGGAAGCCAAGAGCCGCCTGCTCAAGCAGCGTCCCGACAACACTGAGCTGCTACTGTCGCTCTCCGGCGCGCTGCTGTCACCGACCCGGACCGGGGCGTTCACGGAATCCCTCGGCAACGCGGCATCCGCCGCCGCGCCGCAGCTTGCCCGGATGCGCGAGTTCGAGACCAACCTTGCTGGCAAGGTGGGCGACCTCGACCTGAAGTCCCTCGCTATCGACGAGCAAGCCACCGGCAACCGCCTCAACGCCCTGTTCAAGCGCCTCGGCATCGAGGATTCGGAGCAGCGCTACCTGCTCGCCCAGATGAACCGCAAAGGGCCGACCGCGCCGCGACCCTTCACTTATATGCGGGACAACAAAAAGATAACCGAATTCTACAATCCGGACGGGTCCGTCGCCCGCGAGGAGGAGGGTGATGCGTGGGCACCACCTCGTCCGAACAACACGAAGGAAATGTCGCCCGCGCAGGAAGCGGCCCTTGACCTCCAGATCGAGCGGCTGGTCGAGAGTCAGATTGCCAAGCGCAAGTTCAGGAATCCGGAGGAGATGGAGGCGTACCGTCAGCAGGAGCTGGCTCGCCTCAATGCCCTGTACCGGCGTGGGCAGACGCTTCCTGAAAGTGCGGGAGGCGAGAAGGTCTTGCCCCGCACTTCGAACCCGGGGCAAGACACAGTCGACCGCGAGTGGGCGAAGGACAACGCCGATTTCATGACGAAGGACTTTGCCGAAATCGAAAAGAACATCAACGGCATACAGGGCGTCATCAATATCCTGACGGATTCGGAGAAGAACTCGACGGGTTGGGGTTCGTTCGCCGTCCTGCCCCCCACCGTCCGGCGCATGATCCCGAGCGGAGCCGCCGAGCGCTCGGTCGACCTTCAGAACCGGGTCGAGCAGGTGGTCCAGCAAAACCTTCGGCAGGTACTCGGTGGGCAGTTCGCCCAGCTCGAAGGTGCCCAGCTCATCAAGCGCGCCTACGATCCGCAGGCAACCGAAGAAGAAAACATCGAGCGCCTGACGGCACTTCAGGAATCCATCATGGCGGCGGCCAAGGCCAAGAAGGCACAGGCCGAATATTTTAACGAGAACGGCACGCTGGCCGGGTACAAGGGTGCGATGAACGTCTGGGTCGAGCCCGACTTCGACAAGATCGGCGAGCGCTACGGCGGCAATCGTAAGAACCCACGGACTCAGGACGCCGAGAGCAACAGGGGCGACCTCGCGGCCAAGGAAGCGCGTCGACAGGAATTGCTTAACAAGGCGAGGCAGCCCTGATGCCACTGACCCCCGAAGAACAGGCCGAGCTGGCCGCCCTCGACAAGGAGCTTGGTTCGTCCCCATTGCACCGGGCGAAGGCGTTCGGGTACGGCGCAGCCAAGACAACCACCGGAGCGGGCGACGACGAGCTGGTGGCATATCTGCGGTCACTCGACGGCGTCGACGCCGATCAGGCATTGGCCGAGGCCCGTGATACGCGCGACGCGTACAAGGAAGCATTTCCCCTGACGAGCACCGCAGGCGAAGTCGGAGCGGCTGTGGGTGTCGGGATACCGGCGTATATGGCCACCGACGCGGTGGCCCGGAGACTACCCTCCGGAGGGCGTCTCGGTCGGGCGGTAGTGTCGCCCCTGACCGCGCTCTTCCGCGCGTCCGGAGCCCCGTCCGGGCGTCTCGCTCGCACGGGTCGGGCGCTCCGCCGGGCGACATCGGGCGCGGTGGCCGGGGGTGCGTCTGGTGCGGTATACGGGTACGGCGAGGGGGAGGGGGATGAAGAGGCCCGCCTGAACTCTGCGGTCGACGCGGCCCAGACCGGGGCATTCTTTGGTGCACCTCTGGGGGTCGCCGCGCCGCTGCTCGGCGACTTGGCCAAGGCGGGGTACCGGGGTGCCCGGGCGGCCATCTCTCCCGCGTCCAATGCCGAACAGACCCGCGCGGCGGCATTGCGCGAGCTGCAGCGGGTATTACAGCGGGATCAGGTCTCGACCCGTTCCGTCCGCAACCAGATCGCCACCAATCCTAAGCCTGCCGCGCTGGTCGATGTCGGCGGCGAGAACACGCTCGCCCGCGCCCAGCATCTCGGCAACCTGACCGGCGACAGCCGGACCATCCTTAACAATTTCGTGGACACCCGGCTGGCCGAGCAATCGGACCGGCTGGCCGACGACTTCAGCAATCTGGTCGCGGGCGGCGACGCCAAGGCAACGCTCAAGTCCCTCGGCGACCTCAAGGCGAAGGCGGCTGAACCCGCATATAAGGCAGCATACGCGGCGGTGCCGCAGATGCGCAGCCCGAAGCTGAACGATCTGTTCAACCGGCTGGAAGACAACGCGTCGATCATGGGTGGTTCGCCCATCGAGTATGCCGAGAAGCTCGCCAAGCTCGCCCCGGGACGCCCACCGCGTCCCGGTCCGGTAATGAAGGAAAACGCCACGGGCAGGCGGTTCTGGACCGTCAGCACCGAAGATGCCGACTTCATCGACCGCGCATTGCGCGATAAGATCGAGAGCCACGGCCTGAAGCAGAACCAGTATGGCCAGACCAAGTACAACGAAGTCGGCAAGGAGCTGCGCAACCTGCGCAATGAGCTGCGCACCGAGATGTACAGGATCAACCCGGACCTGAAGAAGGCCCGCGACGAGTTCTCCGGCTTCTCTCGTTCTGAGGAGGCGGTCGAGCAGGGCAAGCGTATCTTCAAGCTGGACATCGACGACCTCGAAGACGACATCGCCGCCATGACCCCCGCCGACCGCGACTTCTTCCGGGTGGGCGTCGTCAAGGCAATTCAGGACAAGATGGGCTCCGCCGAAGCCGGGCAGGACGCTGTCAAGACCTTCTTCAAGCAACGCAAGAACCGGGCGGTGCTGGAGAAGGCGTTCGACTCCAAGTCCGACTGGCAGGCATTCGAGACTGCAATGCTTCGCGAAGCTGAGATGGCGTCTACCGCCAATCGCCTGCGCCCGAAGCCCACCTCCGGTGCACTGGAAGCCGAGCGCCGGGGCGTGGATGCCAACGACGCCGCCCGATTCGCGGGCAAGGCGGGTATGGACATCGCGACCAACAATTACGTGGGTCTCGTCCGGTCGGTGATCGGGCACATGTTCAACCGGACCCGCAAGAACCTCAAGGACATGCCGGACGAGCAGGCGGCGGAGCTGGCGCGGATGCTGACGACCAGCGACCAGACCGAAATCAACGCTATATTGCGCGAGATGGACGCTCTGAGACGCCAGACCGGCGGAGGCAACAAGTCCTCCGCCGGGGCGGCCCTGCTAGCCGGACAACAGTCCGCCGAGCACTAGACCCTCTTTACGCCGTCTACAACTGCCTTGACTAGGTCGTTCTTGTCCTGCAATGCCTTGATGATGTCCGTGTCCATCGACGAGCCGTTGAGGTCGATGTAGAGCACGGAGCCCGTCTGGCCCATGCGGTGGTTGCGGCTCTCGCCCTGCATACGGTCCTTCAGGTTGTAGGAATTCTCGTAAAATAGCGTCGTGCCGCAGCGGGTGGCCTCGTCGCCGACATTCCCGAGCAGGGTGTGCCCCTCGGAACCGGCGCTGATCTGCGCCACGAGCACCTTGCACTTGGGGTCTTCGTTAAAGTAGCGCTTCTGCTCGTTGACCTCTTCGGTCTTCATGCCGCCGCCGAGGTACGCCGTGCCCCACGACTCGCCGAAGACTGTGCGCAGCGTGTTGAATGCTTCCCGGTGCACCGTGAATACGATGATCTTGCCGCCGCAATCCTCGATGGTTTCCATCGCCACCCGGATGGCCGGGTTCTTCTCGGGGTCGTCGAACAGGTGGTGAACCTTGCCGTCCTTGAGGGCGAAGCCGCGCGATATCTGCTGCATCTTCATGCGCTGGCTGATTACCATGTCGGCGGAGATTTCTTCGTCGTTGACGAGCGTGATGAACTCGTCGCTCATCTCGCGATATACCTTGAACTGCTCCTTGGTCATCTCGAAGTTGCGCACGCTGTATAGAGCGTCCGGCAGGTCGAGCCAGTCCTTCTTGCGGGCGCGGAACGAGACCCGGGCCATGCGGCGGCGCAGTTCGTCTTCGTTGTCGGGGTTGATGCCCACCACCTGCTTGCCGAGATAACCACCCATGCGAGCGAAGCGCGCCCGGAACTGGAAGGCGGTCATGCCCTTGAACTCGCCGAGGGCCACGCCCTGCGGGTACAGGTCCATCACCGAATTGGTCATGGGCGTACCGGAGAGCAGGCGCACCTTCGCCGCGAGTTGGGCGAGCACGCGTACGGCCTTGGACGTGGTCGCGGTCGGGTTCTTGATGCGGTGGCTCTCGTCCACGATCAGGAAGAAGGGACCCCGCTTGGTGAACAGGTGCACAGCGGAGCCGCCGTTCATGGCGATCAGCGCCTCGTAATTGATAACCTGCCATTTCTTTCTGTGGTCGTACGTCTTCGACCCCCAGATAGACAGTTCGTCGCTATTGCCGATCCAGCGGTCGACCTGTTCGCGCCACGTTTCCTTGACCGAATTGGGGCAGACGATGAGGAGGCGTTCGATTCCGGACGAGACGAAGTCGTTGAGCGCCAGAGCGCTCTTGCCGAGCCCCATCTCCAGCAGGTACCCGAACCGGTCCTCTTCGTGTCCCTGCAGGCTGGCTTCCACCTGCACGGACATCGGTGGAGTGGCAAAGTTCCAGTCTATCCCCGGACTACTGTGCTTGACTTTCGACATAGCTGGTCCACGATCTGGTTGTGAAGTTGAAGAACGATCAGGCGGTCGACGCCTTTGATAACCGTAAGCGCGTTGACCGCCTCGTGCAACCGCTGCATGGTATTCGAAAGGACGTTGACCAGCGACGTGTTACCGAGGTTTATCTCGTCGTGGAGCCACCCTGCCTCGTCAATCAGGTCGGCCACCTTCAGGATCAGGTCGACGTCATCATCATTTCTGTGGGGTCTCCACAAACCACGTTCGTGCAAGATGCCGTCGATTTCGGCTTCGACGTCTCCCCACATCTGGCCCGAGAACAGGCGCTTGAACGGCCCCGGCAGGTCGCCGGAGATGAGCTCGCCGATATCATGAACGAGAGCTGCCGTCAGCAACGCACCGATATCGCCCTTCCAACCGATGACATGCGCCACCTGCCGGGCATAAAGTGCCACGAAGTACTGGTGCTCGGCGAGGTTCTGGTCCTTCAACCGGCGCACGATCTGCCACCGGTTGACGAACCGTAAATCTCTGTATTCGCGCTCAAACATCTTTGCGCCCCACTTCGAAGGGATGAAGGCCGGTCTTGACCCCAAACTCCACCCACTCATAGTGATGCTCTTTGACCTTGATCAGAATCCAGTCGCCATCTCTTGTACGAACCACCCTACCCAAGTTTTCCTCAGACAGGCGCGGGCCGACCGTCCCATCCGGAAAGACCGTCCTGTCGTTGTACAATTCCACAGCTCGGTATTTGATGTCCGGGAGCGGTGCGACCTTGGGCACTCCGGGATAAGGCACGGGTGGGTTTATTAGGATCATCGCGAGGATCAGTGCCTGATTGGCCACGTCTGCCGCTTCGAGCAGGACGTCCGGGGTTCCCGCGCCCCGCATCTGCCGGTTCTGGACGGCTTGCTTGAGCTCCTGCACCTCCGCATCGAGCAGTTCGAGCGCCCGCTCCGGGCCGATATCCTCCCACCGGCCCTTGTGCGCGTTCTTCTCCAGCTTCCAGCGCATGACGCTGGAGAAGATCGCGATTTCCTTGTCGTAAGCGCCGTAAGTCTTCAGCGGTTGGTCTTGAGCCATTCGTATGCCTCATCGATTTCGAGAACGTCTTCGACGCACGGGCCGACGCAATACAGGTGCGCCGGGTGAATACCAAGGGACCACTCGACGCTGCGCATGCGCTCGACGCGCATCAACAGCTCCTCCGAGCCTCTGAAGTAGTTGATGAAATTGAGCATTACCGCCGTGGGGCGGTTGATCTGGAGCGCGTTGGCGTACTGCCGGTCGCTCCACGTGGCGATCCGGCGTATCCGGCCAGTCACCGTGGTCTTCTCCGGCTCGACGCCCGGGAAGTCGTCCCACGACAGTTCCTTGCTGTCGGGGTAGAAAGGCCCCGAGAAGCCGATTTCCTTGCCATCCGCGCCGGTCAGATTGCCAACCCGGATCGGGTAGGTGCGCACCACCATGATTACGTCGCCGAGGAAGCTCGGGTGAATGCCCGCGTCGCTCAGCCCCGCGCCGACCGTGCAATCGCGTGACGTGCAATAGGGGTAGAATTGTCCGTTGATGCTGAGGTCGGTCCCCTGCGGTACTTCGACCGTCACCACCCGGTCGGCTTTCAGCTCCGCGTTGAGGTCGATTTCGGAAATGAACCCGGCGAGGCTCTCGACCCGGTACGCCAGCGGCGACGACCGGCGGATTTTCCGAGACAGCGCCTCGCCTACGCCCTTCTGAGTCGACGCGATGGCCGCCACGGAGGATGCTTCCTGTCCTTCGGTGCGCCGGTCCATGTCGTCGATGACCGCCGCCCGGGAGTGGATGGTCACGAGGCTCGGATTCACCTTGGTCGCAATCATCTCCGAAATCAGACCCTCCGGCGAGATGATCGAGCCCGCATTCAGGTAGCAGCTCGTCTTCTGCAGCACGCCGACCGTGGGCAGGTGGTAGCATACCAGCTTGTCGCCGTTCCGCCAGCGGGTGGTATGTCCCGATTGCGCGCCCGCGTTGGTGGTGGCGATGTCAACCTTTCCCTGCCCGCTTAGCCACGCGGCGGCGAGGCCCTTTCCCTCCGAGCCGAACTGACCACCCAGCACCACCGTTGCCTTTCCCGGCTTTAGCACTTCCAGCTTTCGCATTGTATCCTCCGTTCAGAAACTCGATGAGAGCCGGGTCATACTCCCGGTTGTCGATCAACGTGCCCCGCGCTTCCGCGTCCAGAAGGATCGCCGGAGACGCCCCCAGATGAGCGAGATGATGGCGACCCGAAACGCGGTCGAAATCTTCCCCCGCCTCATAAAGGTCAAGATGACGACGGATAGCATCCACGTAAGTCTGGATATCCACCGGGTTCTTGCGCCAGTTGTACCGCCCATATTTCTTCGCACCATCGTCGGTCGCCTGTGCTGTCAGATATCCTGCGAGTCGTGGGAGCGTATGGAGCGACGGCTTGGCGTTTCCGAAGGCTTGCTTTGGGTTAGATGACCCCGAGCCCTCAGGTGAAGCTCCACCGACGTTGCGACGATGTCCTTGACTGGCCAGTGTTTTCTTTCCTGCCTTCTGAACCATACCTTCGCCTCCTCAAACCCCGGGCCACCAAGGTACCCCAGAGTGTCGTTGCCCTCGCGGACGATAACGAACCAGCAGGCGTAGCCACCCGCCGCCCACACCTTCGACAGCGTCGATTTCTGTTTCTCGGTCAGGCCGTCGCGCAGGTGCGCTGCCTTGCCCGGCGTAGCGTAGTCGTCGTTGCGCTTCGCCTCCAGCAACACGACCGGAAACCCCGGCACCGCAATATAGAGGTCAGGCACGCCGATCAGGAAGCGGTTGCTCATCTTGAACGAATACCCGCCCTCGCGGACGGCACTTTCCTTGATGTCACGCTGGTGATCGACTTCCTTGACCATCTACTTTTCCTCCCCGTAGGTGGCAATGGCCCAGTTAGGACCGAACCCGGCATCGGTGGTCAGCGGCACCAGCAGCTCGACGGAGCGCCCCGGGCCATAGTCTTCCATGATGCGGACCGCCTCGTCGTAGTCCTCCCGGAACTCGGGCCGGAACTGGAAGGCGATGTCGTCGTGGATGTTGTTGAGCATGTGGGTGCGATCGCCGCGAGCGCGAAACATTTCGTCAATCTCAACCATGCTCTTCTTAATGACCTCCGCGTTGCCGCGCTGTAGCAGCCGGTTGGTGGCCCGGTAGGCGAAGCGCGGGTCATCGAGCCGGGAACGAGCACCGAGAAGAGACTTGACATAGCCGCGCGACTGCATCACTCGCTGCGCCTGCTTCTGCAGGGCGCGGATTTCGGGCATGGCGGCGAAATACTGGTCGCGCACCTTCTGCGCTTCCGCCATGGACACCCCCATTTCCTCGGCCATATGGGCGAGCCCACCGCCGGTCAGCATGAGCTGGTTGATGGTCTTGCCACGCTGGCGCTTGGCCTTGGTGACTGCCGGGTCTTCGCCTTCCGCACCCGCGTTGAACGCGGCGCGGGCCACGGCCATGTGGGCGTCGATGGGCGGGTCGGCGAGGTATCCCTCGATCAGCACCCTACATTCGGCATAATGACCCAAGAGACGCGGCTCACACTGGTTGTAGTCGTTGTTGGCCCAGATCATGCCGTCGTCCGGGATGAAGACCGAGCGAAACAACCGACCAAGCTTCTCGTTGCGCTTGTGTACCTGCTGCATGTTGGGGTTGGACGACGACATGCGCCCGGTAACGGTGCCATATTCCTCGCCGCGCGTCTGGTTGTACTCCGGGTGCACCCGCCCGTTGTGGAGGTGTCGGTCCCGGAGCGGGATAATGAAGGAGTCGCGCAGGTGTTGAAATTCGCGCAGGGCCATCACCTTGCGCCCCTCCGGGAAGGTCGCGAGCCATTTCTTGTTGTAAGATGGCTGCCCCTGCGGGAAGCGCTTGCTCGGCGGGGTGAAGGGTATGTCGTCGCGATGGCCGAACATCGCCTTCAGGTCGGCCTGCCCCTTCGGGTTGAAGTCCTTGGGGAACTGCGACGCCGCTTCTTCGATCCAGCGGTCGACAATCCGGGACACCTCGGCGAGGCGTTCTTCGTCGATGCGCGTGCCGCGCTTGCTCATGCGGTGCAGGACCGGGATCAGGCGGCTCTCGATATCCCAGATGCGCAGCAGCTCCTGATTTTCGAGCTCCTTGCGCTGGGCAACCATCAGCCCCCACGTCGACGTCCCGTCGCCGAGCGCGTAGTCGACCGCCACTGGATCGTTGCCCGCTGTCTTGAACAGATTGCCCATCTGGGCCTTGCGGGTGGGCTCGCCGCCGTACAGGTTGGCCAGATGCTTGTATAGCTCGTCGCCCTTCTTGGGCGTCGTGCGCATGGCGACGCAGCAGGCGTCAAGCGCGAAGGATGGGGACAGTTCGTTGAGCAGGTACTGATTGACCATGGTGTCTTCGAACCGGGTGTCCGGGGACAACGTCAGTTCGAGGTTGTTCCGGGCCGCGTGCCACAGGTCGAAGGACAGATGATGGCCGATGATTGTGAGGGCCGGGTTCCGGGCAACCTGTTGCTCGACGGCGCGCTCGAACGCCACCGGGTCCTCGATATTCGCGCCGCCCCCGTGGCGCAACGGAATATAGAAACTGTCATCGGGGCGCGGGCCGAAGGTCCAGACGTGGCCGATCACTTTTGTACCGAAGCGGTCGAGGCCGTCCGTCTCAACGTCGAACACTGCCTCGCGGGAAGACTGCAGGCGCTTGAGGACAGCGGCGATGTCACTCATTGTCGCGCCCCGTCAGCTTGTTGTAGATGCGCCGGAGCTGCGTGCCCTGACTTGGGCTGACGTACGCCTTGTCCGCGTACTTCTCGAAGCGCTCCTCCATATCCGCGAGGAACTTGCGGTCCCAGTCACTCAACATGCCGTCGTTGCCCCGAGCCAACTCGAACAGTTTTTCGAGCCACGCTACCTGAGTATCGGATAAAGCCATTTGTACCCCCGAAAGATTTGCGGCACCGCGCTCCGCCCGCCTCACTTTTCACCCCCGTGTAGTGACCACGGACGGAGAGCGATCGCGGCAGCAGATCAACATTAGCCGCCGCGACCCCTAGGGTCTAGTATTTGGTGCTTTCGGCAGCCTCGCCGCCGGAGCCGTTCTCGTCGTCCTGCAGCTTGTCGAGGTCGCGGACCCGGACGCCGCCCATCTTCTTGAACACGTTGTACCAGTTCTCGTAGGTCTTGAAGTCTTCCTCGTCCTGCACGTGACCCCGCGCCTCGATGCGGAAGTTCTTGTAGTTGCCGGAGTCGCCGCTCTCGTCAATGGACGAGACCTCGAAGATGCGACCGTAGGACGGTGCCGGGTTCAGGCGCAGCTTGCCGAGAAACTTCTTGGCAGGCTTGACGGACGAACGCTGGAAGGACAGGACTGCCGGGCCGATGTTCGGGTGGTCAGGCAGGATGACGACCTGATTGATGATATAGGTCGCGGCGGGCTGGCTCTTGGGGTCGGTCGGGTCGAAGGTGCCCCACTGGTCGAGGCCGGACTCCTTGACGGTCGGAGCCGTCCGCCACTTGGCCGTGTTGCCCTTCTTGTCGATCTTGACTTCGAACTCGACGTTGGCCGGGGACCAGTTGACGCCGTCATCGGCCCGGGCGAGGATGCCGCCCGCGTCGACCGGCGGGCGGGGCCGCCACAGGATATACGCCTTGCTGGTGTAGATCGGCACGATGGTGAGGGTGTCACCAAGCACCTCCTCCAGCACGGTGTGCCAGAAATCGCCCGGCTTGGCGCGACCGTCCTGCGCCTGTTCCGACACGGCCTGAATGAGCTGGATGCGGGGGACTTCATAGTCGCCCTGATCCAGCGCCTCCAGACCCGCGCCCTGCTTGCCCTGCATGAAGGCGGGCATCGCGCCCTCCTGCACCTTCGCCGGGGGCGGGGCGGCCTTGTTCTTCGCCGGTACGTTCGTCGTCATCTTGTCTTTGCTCCTGTTTGCGTTCTTGATTGTCATCTGAGTGTTCTCCTAAGGGTTCTACCGGGAAGACCTGCCCGGCTCAGGATTTCTTCGACCGCACGATGCTGGTTGAAGGGATGGCGTTGACGTTGAAGATGTCCTCGGGCATGTCCTGCGGCGCGTCCGGGTTCGAGCCGTCGCCTTCGAGGATTTCACGTGCCACGCCGGACAGGGTGCTAGCGTTGACGGTCGGCTTGATGATGTCGCCGTATCCGTTCTTGCGCAGCCAGTCGAAGGCGGCGGCCTGATCCTTGATGCTCGCCCGCACCAACATGGACACCGTCACCCGGTGCCCGGCTTGTGTGGTGAAAGACTTGATGTTCTCGCGCTCGAACGCCTCGGGCACCATCACCTGAATGAGGCGCGTCTGTATCTGCTTGATGGCGTCAAGCACCGCGTCGACGGCATCGACGATGTCTCGGCCCTGTAGCGCCAGCTCGGCCAGCTCGCTTGCCGGGGCGGCGGATGCCGCGTCGACGTTCTGCTGAAAGGTGGCGACGATGTGGGCCAGTTCGTTACACTGGTCGACGGTCTCGTTGACGAGATTGGAAGGCTTCTTCGGCATATGCTTTCTCCTAAGGTTAAGACTGCTTGACGCGCCACCACACTTCGTAGTAGGCTTGATTGTGATTATCCCACTTCAGCATCCGCATGCGACCGTATCGGGCGGCAATTTCCGCCTGCACGATGCCGACGATGGCGCGGTCGCCGCCAAGCAGGACAAAGTCCCGCTCGGGGTTATATCTGAAGTTATTCAGAAAGTCGGGGACGCTGGCCGCGATGCGGTCAAAGCGCTCCGTCTCGTCCGCGTACAGAGACCGGGTCTCTAAGATGACTGGAGTTCCCCACGCCCGGATGGCGGTCATGTCGAGCGCCGACGCATGGTGGGGGAGGATGACGAGATTTTTCCTAAGCATGCGATCAGTCTACCACGGGAGGGGCGGGGCGGTCAAGAGGCGCGTTAAGTGCAACGTCGCTGCACGCTCGTCGGGGGTCATGGATCAGTCCTCCTTGGGGGAGAGGACGGCGCCAATCTGCTTGATCACAGGGAGTCTGCGCGCCTCGTGCTCCGCGCTTTCCGTCGTTGAACAAAACACGGCAACCCGCCGAACAATATCCCGCCGCGCCTCGGTTAGCGCCTCCCGCAGCGCCGCGACCTCGGCCTCTGCTACGTTTGCGTCACGCACCGCCACCGACTCCGCCCGCTTCCAAAGACCAACCGATTGACGCAGAGCCTCATTGTCATCCATCAACCGCTCAATCGTCTCGGCCTGCGCTGCTATCGTCGCGTCCTTGGCGGTGATGGTGGCGAGCCAACGAACGATGGGCCACGACGAAACCATCACATGCCTAGACCACGCGGGAACACGGTCTAGGGTGGCCGCATCTAAGGCCAATTCCTCCGGCGTCAGCGGTAGTGCTGTGTTATCGGTCATGGCCTGCCTGTATGTTCGTGATGTAGCGGGCGCATTTCTCAAATGCCTCTGCGTCAATGATTAGCTGTGTGGCCTCGGCAAAGAGTCGCTCAGATTTCACGCGGTTGGCCATCGCAGCTTTCGCGGCGGTCTTGGCCTCGCCTTTCATCTTGACCATTTCTGCGACGGTCATAGGGATGTGATCGTGCGGCCCAAGGGGTGGGGGGTTATCGGTCATGGCTTCACCTTGGCGTCTTGCTGGTCGAGGTAGCGGTTCATTGTCTTGTGGTCGCCGTAGTCCATGCCGATGAAAAATGCGAGCATAATCAACCACGCGACCACAAACGCTCCGATTGCGTGCTTCATTTCCCCCTCCCCAGCGCCCGGATCGCGGCTGCTGCGTGTTTAAGCGCCTTGGATTCTTCATCGAATGGCGCGCGACATGCACGCTCGTCGATCACCTCCGCACACCGCTCGCGCCATCACTTCCACAATCTCGTCATCCTGCATGGTCGCATCCTGCCTTGAGTGCGGCGATCACGCCTCTTCCT
>Ga0181352_1000775_pt1 | contig 13053 bp, 15 predicted proteins | sample Fa13VDMLBSN_FD_130103 | JGI IMG/M metagenome (GOLD analysis project Ga0181352, IMG submission 130103) | Freshwater viral communities from Lake Michigan, USA - Fa13.VD.MLB.S.N | ecosystem: Environmental > Aquatic > Freshwater > Lake | place: USA: Michigan | collected 2013-09-23 | reverse complement strand
TTGAATCTGTCATCGACCCTCAGTCTGACGGCAACCCGTGACTTGATCGTTCCGGCGATCTTCAAGAACTACATGGTCAAGAACGGCACGACAGGCGGTCAAAGCATTCGTGTGATTGTTGCTGGTGTGGGTGTCACCATTCCCAACGGCAAGACCGCGCTGGTCTACAACGATGGCACGGACATTACCTACCAGTTCGACCACGCTGGTTCGCTTGATCTGACGGGTGCGCTGACTGGCACAACCGCTGCCTTCACTGGCGATGGAACCTTCAGTGGCACTGGGCAAGTAAAACTACCGGCAGGAACCACCGGGCAGAGAAGCGGCTCACCCGGCAACGGCATGATCCGCTACAACACCAGCCTCAATCAGTTCGAAGGCTATGGCAATGGATTGTGGGGCGGTATTGGTGGCGCACAGGCTGGCGGCGCAATCATGACCAACAAGGATGTCGCTTCGGTCAGTTACACGATTGCCAGCGGCGAGAATGGTTTGAGCGTGGGTCCGATCACTGTCGATTCGGGCGTGACAATCACAGTTGCAACGAACCAGCGTTGGCTGATTCTGTAAGGAGAAAAGAATGACAGTAGTTATCAATGGAACGACCGGCATAGATACCGGCACGGGTTCGCTGATTGCAGCGGACTCTACGACCGCGACCTATCTTGATATGTTTGAGGACACCGACAACGGATCGAACTATGTTCGTCTGATTGCTCCTGCCTCGATTGCAGCGAATAGAACTGTGACGCTGCCTAACAATACAGGAACTTTACTAAGCACAGCCTCTACAGGAACTGTGTTGCAGGTGGTTCAAACCGTAAAGACAGACGTCTTCAGTTCAAACAGCACATCGACGTTTGTGGATATTACAGGGATGTCTGTATCTATAACGCCGTCTAGTGCGTCTAATCAAATTTTAGTGACGTACAGTCTTTGTACAAGCCTTGTTAATGGGGGGTATGCTTTTCATGTACGGCTATTACGAGGCAGCACGGATATAGCACAAGGCACATCCTCCGGCTCAATTATTAGCAGCACAACATCCGCTTATTCTTCTGGCAGTTCAGGGGAATACCCAATGTACGTTCAAAACATGACATTTTTAGACTCCCCTGCCACCACATCCTCAACAACTTATAAGTTGCAAGGACGAGGATGGAACACCATTGCTGGTCTTTTTTATGTTAATCGGTCGGCTGCCGAAGTAAACAATGCAAACTTTGCAAGAACCGTGTCAACCATAACCGTCATGGAGATTGCAGGATGAATCACAAAGCAATCTATAAACTTTACCCTCAAGTTGTCACCATCGACGATGGCGCTGGCGCATTCGACGCGCAGGGCAACAAAGTTGAAATTGACATGGCGGCTGTCAACGCTTGGGTTGACCCAGAGGCATACAAGTTTAAACGCGCCGCAGAGTACCCAGATTTCCGCGACTACCTCGACGGCATCGTCAAAGGCGACCAAGCGCAGGTACAAGCCTACATTGATGCTTGCTTGGCAGTCAAAGCCAAGTATCCGAAGGAGTAACAGATGTCAAAAATTTCTCTGTCCGGGGACGCAGCGGGAACAGGTACGTTCACGATTGCCTCGCCTAATTCAAATTCAAACTTCACGCTGACGCTGCCTGCTTCCTCTGGGACTATGGCTCTTACGTCTGCCGCTGGTGGTATGCGTGATCCGATACAGCCAATCACTGCATCGGTCGCATCGAATGCTTTGACTGTCACACTCAACCCTACAACTTTAGATTTCCGCAGTTCAACTTTAAGTAGTGGTACGGTTAATACTCGGACAGTATCTACTGCTATTAGTGTGACTGTGTCTTCAGGCTCTACGCTTGGCACAATCAACAACGTAGCGTCTCGTATTGTTGTTTTGGCGATTGACAATGCTGGAACAGTTGAACTTGCAGTGGTAAATATCGCTGGCGGCAATCAGTTGGATGAGACCAATTTAATCAGCACAACCGCTGAAGGCGGTGCTGGTGCTGCTGATAGTGCAAACGTCATTTATTCAACAACAGCAAGAACAAGTGTGCCTTATCGTGTAGTTGGTTTTATCGACTCCACTCAAACAACAGCGGGTACATGGGCATCAGCACCAAGCACGATTCAAGGTGTTGGCGGTCAGGCTTTGACTGCGATGAGTTCCGTAGGGTATAGCCAAACTTGGCAGTCATACATTCAGGCTGCTGTTGGGACTGGGCGCGTGTCTGGCACAACATACTACAACACCACCGGCAGACCAATATTTGTTATGACAACTGTAAATACAGGGTCAACGGGGGTTCATTATGCAACCATAGTTGTAAATGGAATTACAGTTTCATTATTGGGGCAGGGCAGCGGCGGCTCAACAAACACTGCTGCGCTATGGACTGGAACATATATGGTTCCGCCCGGAGGTAGTTATTCTGTAACACTCAGTGGAGCCAGTATAGTGCTTTACACATGGGTTGAACTGCGTTAAGGAATAGTCATGCCACATTACAAAGACACTGAAAACAAATTGCACTGGCTTGATGACGCTGGGCATGAACATTTTTTGCCAGCAGGTTCTGTGCAAATTTCTGACGCAGAAGCAGAGGCACTAAGACCAAAGCCGCCAATGCCAACATATGTTGAACTTCGCGCCGCAGAATATCCATCCATCCCAGATCAACTCGACACGCTGTATCACGGCGGTTATGACGCATGGAAGGCAACAATCCAAGCGGTCAAAGACAAGTACCCAAAGGAGTAAACCATGCCAAGCATATTGAACTCCAAGGTCAAGACATGACAAAGCCTCTGCCTATTGATGTTTGTCATCTTTACCGCATTACGGATGTGGTGAGGGGCAAATTTTATATTGGCAAGCATCGTGGTGTTCAAAGGGCGGCGTATTGGGGTGGCGGCAAAAGAATCAAAGCCCATGTTAAAAAACATGGCTTTCAAGATTTGAAATACGAAATTCTTGTTATTGCTGATGAAAAATACATTTACGACTTGGAAAAAAAGTATGTGACGGAAGAATTCATCAAGGACAATCCAAACTGCCTCAATCTTTGTCGTGGTGGAATCGGCGGTAACTTTGGCGCTCAACCTTGGAACAAAGGTAAAAAATGGAATGACGCAGCGCGAGAAAAAATGCGTCAAGCCAAATTGAACAAAGTTAGCAATAGGTTGGGTAAAAAAAATAGCGAAGAACACAACTTAAAAATCAGCCTTGCTCATACTGGGAAAACATGGATTACTGATGCTGGAAGAAAAAAATTAAGCGAATTGAACAAAGGTAAGGTTTGGGAAAGAGTTGATTGCCCGCACTGCGGCAAGAATGTGCCTTGGCATATGCGGAATCAAAAGCACTTTGAAAAATGCGACAGAAAGGAATTAAATTATGCCTAGCGTGATAAATTCGGATGACGGCGTAGTCTCCGGCACTTCTGGTCTTAAGACCACAGGCGGGAATGATGGCCTGCTGAACATCCAGACCAATGGCAGCACCGCCATGTCGATCAACGCCTCTCAGCAGGTGACGTTCAACAACGGCGCAAACCTGCCCAACACGTTTGGCTTTAAGAACCGCATCATCAACGGCGGGATGGTCATCGACCAGCGGAATGCTGGGGCTACTGTTACGCCGACAAACGGGCAGTATTTGGTGGATAGGTTTTATGCGCTTGTTACTGCGGCAAGTAAATTTACAGCAAAACAAGATGTCGGTTTAAATAACTACTTTGCTAACTCGTTAAAGATAACGTCTTCATCTGCTTATTCGTTAGCGGCTGGCGATGTGTTTTCTATTATTCAGAAAATAGAAGGTAACAATACTGTTGATTTTGGGTTTGGAACTGCAAATGCACAATCAATAACATTGTCATTTATTGTTAATAGTAGCCTTACTGGTACGTTTGGCGGGTCTTTAATGAACGCTTCGCTAAATAGGTCATACCCATTTACATTTTCTGTGCCCGTTGCAAACACGGCTACGTCTATATCAGTAACAATACCCGGTGACACTTCTGGTACTTGGGGAACTGGAACAGGTACTGGGTTTCTTGTTTCGTTCAGCATGGGTACTGGCACAACTTTTAGTGGGACAGCAGGAGCGTGGGGTAGTAGCGAAAAATATTCTGCTACTGGTGCAGTTTCTGTTGTCAGTACAAACGGCGCAACCTTCTACATTACCGGCGTACAACTAGAGCGCGGCTCTACTGCCACCTCGTTTGACTTCCGTTCGTATAGAACGGAGTTGGCGTTGTGTCAGCGGTATTATGAAAAATCAGATGGGAATAATACTTCATTGTTTTGGAGTGGTAATACAACAAATACTGCCACATATTATTTTGCTCTTAAGTATGCGGTTACAAAAAGAGCCACTCCCACTACAGCAATTTCAAACATAAGTAATTCTCAATTTCCAAATACTATTGTGGTGGGCATAGAGTCAACTGTCGGGTTCCGTGCTGATTCAACATCAAATGCAACGGCTGCTGCTGGTTTTTTCAGGGCTGATTGGGCCTCGTCTGCGGAGTTATAAATGTATAAACTTATTAAAGATAAAATTTCTGGAAATGTTGGGGTTGTTTGCCGTCTCGAAGACAACGCATTCATCCCTTTCGACCCTGCCAACACCGACTATCAGACTTTCAAACAGCAGATCAATGATGAGACTGCTCAACTTGAAGATGCAGACGGCAACGTGATGTCACCCGAAGCCGCCAAGGCTTATGTGGCAACACTACCGTAAGGAGGTTTAAATGTTCGGAGACAAAGACCTAACCAGAGCAAAACTCGATGTCCGGGCAGAGATGATGCGCCTTGAGGCTGCATCGACTGCCAAGGAAGTCGCTGGCAAAGCCATCGGCAAATGGGGACTGCTTGCCATCACCCTGATCGTTCTGATCGGGGTTATCGCAAGCATCATGCTCGATGAAGGCAAGATTGCTGCGGTCATTGGTCTTGTCTCTGCCGCGCTGACTGCTCTGATCCAAATGATCAACGGCATCGCTGGCGCAACTCCGAAGCAAGAGAAGCCTGAGTTTGAGGTAATGAAGCAACTGATCGAGCGTCTGGACCGTATGGCAGATCGTGACCCGATCAGCGTTGCTGTTGAAGGGGACAAGGTCATCGTCAAGAAAGGCGATGAGCAATTTACCAGCACAAGGGGATAAGCATGGTTCCAATCGTAGGCGCATTGCTTGGTACGCTGGCAGAAAGTGGTTTAAACCTCCTGTCCAGCGCCATCCAAGCCAAAGGCAAGGAAGTCGTTGAGAAGACTCTCGGGGTAAAGATTTCCGACAACCCTTCCCCGGAAGAGGTAGAGAAACTCCGTCAACTCCAGTACGACCATGAAGAGCGTCTTTTGGAGTTGGGTATTGAGAAGGCCAAACTGGAGCAGCAAGAACTGGAAGCCCTGCTGGCTGCGCAAGCCAATCAAGAGAACAACGTCTCTGAGCGTTGGAAGGCAGACATGGCATCGGATTCTTGGCTGTCCAAGAACGTCCGTCCCGGCACTCTGGTTTATCTCTTGACCGCCTACTTAGTCTTTGCTCTGCTGGATGGCTATGGCTACAAGATCAGCGAAGCCTACGTCTCTCTGTTGGGGCAATGGGGGATGTTGGTTATGACAGCCTACTTCGGCGGCAGAACCGTCGAGAAGGTTATGGAGATGCGGAATAAGGAGAAAGATAAATGAGCCTTGCACAAGAACAGGCGGCATTCCTTCTGGATGCTTGCAAACTCATTCAGTACGCTACAGGACAGGGGTTCATGGTGACGGGTGGTGAGTTGGCTCGTACACCCGAACAGCAAGCCATTCATGTGAAGGCCGGTCGCTCCAAGACCATGAACTCGATCCACCTGAAGCGGTGTGCAATTGACCTCAACTTTTTTAAAGAGGGCAAGATCATTTGGGACAAGGCAATCTTAGCCCCTATCGGCGCTTACTGGGAGTCGCTGCACCCCAAGAACCGCTGGGGTGGGAACTTCCGGTCGCTGGTTGACTGCCCGCACTTCGAACGCAATGTTTAAACGCCATGCCATTTACCAAGGTCAAGATCAAACCGGGGGTCAATCGAGACACCACTAACTACGCCAACGAGGGTGGTTACTACGAGTCCGAGAAGATTCGCTTTCTTTCAGGCTATCCGCAAAAGATTGGCGGGTGGGTTAGCGACCCCACGATCTCGATCAATGGCATCTGCCGCCAGATGTTCAACTACGTCACCAGCGAGAGTGACAACATTCTTTGGATTGGCACGACCACGCATCTCTATGCAGAGGTGGGTGGTAACCTGCAAGACCTGACCCCCGCCCGGGCAACGTTTACATCCCCCACGACGAACAACTGCTTCGATACGACCAACGGATCGAAGATCGTCAACGTCAACATTGTCGGGCATGGCGTGACCGCTACAGGTCAATATGTGACCTTCTCTGGTGTGGTGGGTCCGATTGGCGGCATCCCTCAAGCAGAGTTCAACGCTGAGTTTCAGGTCTATGCGCTGGTTGATAACGACAACTTTCAGATTGAAATGACCACTGCCGCAACCAGCACAACCACTGGTGGCGGCACAGCCATTACGGCAGTCTTTCCAATTCTTGCTGGCCCCGACATTGATCTGTACGGCTATGGATGGAGTGCGGGTCCGTGGAGCCGCTTGGGATGGGGTACGGGTACGCTGACACCTTTGGTGATTGATCAGCGCGACTGGTGGTATGACCAGTTTGACAATGATTCGGTCATGAACATTAGGAACGGTGCGCCGTATTACTGGACCTATGACTCAACGTTTACACAACGCGCCATCCCGATGTCTACGGCAGCAACCAATGCTGGATTTGTTGGGGCAGATGTCCCGTCTCAAGTCATGCAGTTGCTGGTTTCTCAGAACGACCGCCATCTTTGCGCGTTTGGCGCAACGGCGTTCGGTAGTTCTGACTTTGACCCAATGCTGGTTCGTTGGGCGAACATCGGTCAGCCGTTAAACTGGACACCTTCTGCGACCAACTCGGCTGGCTTTTACCGAGTCTCTCGCGGCTCAAAGATTGTTCGGGCAATCTCGACTCGTCAGGAGACTTTGATCCTGACGGACTCGACCCTGTACTCGATGCAGTTTACGGGGACGGCAGATGTGTTTGTTTTCCAAGAAATGGCAGACAACATTTCAATTGCCAGCCCACGATCCATATCGATTGCGAACAACGTGTCGTACTGGATGGGGCAGGATAAGTTCTATATGTACTCCGGTCGCGTAGAGACCTTGCCTTGCACACTCAGGAATGAGGTGTTTAGCAACATTAACTACGAGCAGAAGAATCAGATCATCTCTGGTACAAATGAGCGGTGGAACGAGGTTTGGTGGATTGATCCAACCGGAAATAAAACCACTCCAGATTCTTATGTGAAATACCACTACGCAGAGCAGATTTGGTATTACGGAACGATTGAGCGCACCGCATGGCTGGACTCTCCGCTTCGTCCGTACCCTCAAGCGATCAACGGTCAGTACCTGTACCAGCATGAGAACGGGGTCGATGCTGATGGCGCTGCCATGACCTCATACATCGTCACCTCTGACTTTGACATCGTCGATGGGGATGAGTTTCTGCTAATCAAGCGAATGATTCCCGACATCAACTTCACTGGGTCAACGGCTGTAACGCCTCGGGTGCTGCTGACGGTTAAGCCGCGCAACTTCCCGGGATCGAACTACATGAACACCAACCAACCTCTGGTGGAGTTGTCCAGCACCGTGCCGGTGGAGCAATACACGGAACAGGTTTTTATTCGCGCTCGCGCCCGCCAGATGGGCCTGAAGATTTACTCTGATGAGTTGGGCGTGATGTGGCAGATGGGTCTGCCTAGGCTGGATGGACGTAAGGATGGCAAGCGATGACGATTTGCATCAACAACGATCTGCAAAAGAAATTTGTTGCGCCTGCGCTTCCTATCCCTCCTATCGAGTACGACCAGCGATACGCAACCGACCTGATTCGGGTGTTGCGTCTTTACTTTAACCAGATCGATAATTTTCAAAATGCTGTAGCAGGCATACTGAACGGAACGGCTTGCGAGGGAGATATGACACCATTACCAATCTCAATTGGTGGAACCAACGTAGATGCCTTTGGCAGACTGCGCGTCTCCGAACCTTACTCCCTCTTCGACAGTCAAAGCCGTTACGCCGCAGACAATCAGTTCAGCACATCTACATCAGGCACTGGGACATCGACGTTCAACACCAATCAGTCCAGCGTCAGTCTGGCTGTGACGGGTGGCGGCGTTGGCTCTGTGGTGCGTCAGTCGTTCCGCAATATGCTGTACCAGCCCGGAAAAGGGCTGTTGGTGCTGGCAACCTTTCAGATGAACAACAGCACATCTGCCAACCTCAATCAAAGTGTTGGGTATTTCAATACCCAGAACGGGGTGTTCTTCCGTCGAACCGGTGGTGTGAATGCATTTGTAATGCGCTCCAATACCTCTGGAACTCCAAGCGATGCGCGGTTCGCCAATCAAGCGGACTGGAACGGCGACAAACTGGACGGCACTGGCACATCTGGCTATACGCTAGACCTTGATCACCCGCAGATTTTGTGGATGGACTTTGAATGGCTTGGCGTTGGCTCAGTCCGGTGCGGCTTCATCATCAATGGGCAGTACGTTCTTTGCCACACCTTCAACACCGCCAACGTCTTTGGCACTACGGTGTACATGACCACCGCCATATTGCCTGTTCGCTACGAGATCACCACTACAACGGCGGCAGTTGCTGCCACGCTCACGCAGATTTGTTCTTCGGTAATTTCCGAGGGCGGTTTTGAAGCAACGTCCATTGAACACGTTGCAAGACGCACAACAGTGCTTGGCACTATCAACACAGCAGCCAACTTCCTTCCGGTCGTTTCGATCCGGTTGGCATCGACGGCGCTGGGTGCAGTGGTGCTTCCAAACCGCATACAGTTCCAGCCAACCACCAACCAAAACTACGAGATTGCATTGATCAAGAACCCGGTCCTTACGGGCGCTACTTGGGCGGCAACGGTTCCCTCTGACAGCAATGTGGAGTTTGATGTGGCGGCTACAGCGATTGCGACAGCAGGCACGATTGTCCAGACTGCGTACATTGCTAGTTCGGGCGGCGGGGGGCAAGCAAATACAACGGCCCCGACCGGCTTTAACTGGGATCAGCAACTTGGCGTGTCTCTGACCAATGTCAGCGACATCTACACCTTGGGTGTACGCGCTATTTCCGGCTCAACAACTGGCGATGGGGTTGGGTCTATTGCTTTCTACGACCTAACCCAATAATTTAGACCGCAACAAGATTGACGTTTAAACACGAACAAGGATAATGTCAACATGAACCAAAACGCCAAACAATTAGCGTCTTATGGCAGACACGGGGATACCACCCTAGTCCATATGTCCCCGCAGGAAGTGCGAGGACTTCAGGCGCTTGCCCGTAATAACGGCACGACCATGACGATTAACCCCCATACGGGTTTACCCGAGGCGTTTAGTCTGGGTCGCTTGCTGCCGATGATTGCTGGTTTTGCGCTTGGTCCTGCTGGCCTTGGTATGAGTGCCATGCAGGCCGGTTTGGCGGCTGGCGCTTTGGGTACTCTTGCAACCGGTAGCCTGAGAGAGGGTATTGGCATCGGTCTAGGAGCCGCTGGTGGCGCTGGCTTGGCTGGATCGATGTCCAACCTTGCCGCTCCCGCATCAGCCGGTCTGCCAGCCAATGCTGTTGCAGGATCACCGGGAATCATGGGCGGTGCTGGTAGTGGTATTACCATCCCGACGAATGCCATCAACGCCGCAGGACCGGGTCAACTGGTCAATCCGGCGTATATGCCGCAGGTCGGATTGAACGCAAATACTATGGCTCTCCCGCCGCTGGAAACAACGGCTGGTACAAACTTTGGCCTGACTACAGCCACCGCGCCAGTAACAAATTACTCGCTGACGAGCGGTACGCAATTGCCATCTCTGAACGCTCAAAATGCGGCAAACGCTGCGAATTCACAGTTTTCTTTAAATTCTGTAACATCAAACGCGCCACAAAGTCTACGTTTAAACGCAATGGGCGCACCAACCTCCAGCATGACGGCTGTACCTTCGGAGGGCGCATTAGCAAAAGATTTAACTGGTCTTGATGCTCTTAAGCAAGCAGAAGTGTCGCGTAATTTTGGTCAAACTGGGCTGAGAACTCTGCCGTCCTCTGTAAATGCTCAAGGATTCGCAACTTCATCTGAGCCAATAGTTTCAGATTTAGGTAGTGGTTATTCAGGCACTCTAAAGCCGCCTTCTGAAATGGTTAGTCTCAAAGGCCCGACTATGACTGATCGTTTCAATCGTGTCGTGGCTGGTGGAGAAAAGGCATTTGGATCAATGGATGCCGCTGGCGAGTTCTTGGGCAACAATAAGATGAACTTGGCAATGGCTTCTGCGCCTATGTTTTTAGAGGAGCCGGAGCCGCTGCCAGAAGAAGAGTCTTACATCCGTCCTTACTCACTGGATGTTGAAAATACTTCTGACAGACCAGCATCTGCATTAGGCAGGGAAGAAGAGCGTCTGCGTTACAAATACACCGCTGGCACTCCTTATCGCGCTGCGCAGGGCGGCATTATTGCTTTTGCCCAAGGCGGCAATATGCCAGACGGTCAAGAGATGAACACCAACCCTGCGATGATGCGGCGCATGGATGAAATGCAAATTCCTCCATTTGCTGGAATCATGGACCCAAGCCGCATGAAAGAAATTTACGGCATGGGGAGTTCGGGTGGTCAGGGGTATGCAGAAGGTGGCGAAACAGGTCGCCGCGAGGTTCGTAAAAAAATCAACCGCATGGACGATCCCTATGCCTTCGCCGCCTATCAAAGTGGTCGTGGTTTGTATGATGCTGCTTTGCAAAACTTCGCTGCTGGCGGTCTGAGCAACGTGCCTCGCTTCCTCTCCGGTGGTGGCGATGGCATGAGTGATTCGATCCCTGCGTCGATCAATGATCGTCAACCTGCCCGTTTAGCAGACGGTGAGTTTGTGATTCCCGCTGATGTGGTGAGTCACCTTGGTAACGGCTCAAGCAAGGCAGGAGCCAAGCAGTTGTATGCCATGATGGATCGTATTCGAACAAAACGTACTGGCAAGAAAAAGCAAGCACCGGCAGTCAATCCTAGAAAGACAATGCCTGCATGAGTTACACGTTCCATCTCGGTAAGCATAGGGAGACGTTTGAAGAGTTAGAGCCTCTTTACCGTCAGCACTATGGCGAAATGATAGAGCGGCTTGCTAGAGATGGAATTGAGTATTCGCCCTACAACCCGCGCTGGGATGAGTATTTTAAGGCGGGAGATAATGGGCATTTGCTCACCTTCATTCTTCGGTTTGATGGCAAAGCAGTCGGTTGCAGCAACATATATCTGACGAACGATATGCACAACAGCGACTTGATTGCGCAAGAAGACACGATTTATGTTTTGCCAGAACACCGTAATGGAATTGGAAAAAAATTTGCAAGAGTAATCTTGGACGAACTAAAAGGGCGCGGTGTTAAACGTCTCAATGTTTCAGCGATGACTGACCTTCGTGCAACAAAACTTTGGAAGCGAATGGGTTTCAAAGAGTCTGCAATTCAAATGACATATAAATTTTGAGGTATCACTATGTGCGCACCTTCTCCAGCACCTCCACCAACAAACACAACGCAAACTACTATTCCAGAGTATGCAAAGCCGTACATGGAGCGTTTGCTTGGTAAGGCAGAGGCATTAACAGACTCCCCATACCAGACCTACAAGGGCGAAAGAATTGCTGCTACCACACCGGAGCAGCAAGCGGCTCGTGCTTCCGTTGCTGGCATGGAGAATGCCGAGCAGTTTGGCATGGGCACATCGATGGCAGAGCAGGGTGGTCTGAGCGCATTGACTGCCGGTGATCGCTATCTCGGGGCAGTTACTAATCCGAATGCTGTACAAGCATTCATGTCGCCCTATATGCAGAACGTCATGGACGTACAGAAGGCTTCGGCGATTCGCGATGCGCAGAAGACGCAACTGGGCGCTGATCTTGGTGCAGCCCGTCAAGGTTCTTACGGCGGTGCGCGTCAGTTGCTTGCAACCACTGAGCGTGAACGTGCGCTGGGTGGTCAACTGGCAGAAATCCAAGCCAAGGGTCAACAGTCTGCTTACGAGCAAGCATTGAAAAATATGCAGTTCGGCACAGAGGCCGGACTCAGAGGCGCTGCTACAGGCATCCAAGGCGCTCAAACCTTGGGTCAACTTGGTGGAGCGCAGCAACAGGCGGCTATCGATCTGGCTAAGTCTCAGGAAGCATTTGGCAGTCTCAATCAAGTAGACGAGCAACGCGCTAAAGACTTGGCTTATCAAGACTTCTTGGCGCAGCAACAGTACCCGTATAAACAGATTGGCTTCATGTCAGACTTGATGCGCGGTAGTGCAAACCTTGCTGGCACGGGCAGTAAGTCTGTGTACGAAGCGCCTCCTAGTATGTTGTCTCAGGTTGTTGGCCCGGGCCTGTTGGGTCTTGGCATTTACCGCGAGTTCATGAATAAAGGTTAAGGGGCAGGTATGAATCTGATCGAAATTTCGGAGCAACTAAAAGACGTACCTGACCAGTTGCTGATGAAGGAGGTGCAGTCTCCGAGTGGCGCATATCCTTCCTATCTGGTTGTGACCGAGATGACTCGGCGCAAGCGTATGCGTGATCAGGCCATGAAGGAGGCTCCGTCTACCACGGTAGTCCAAGACCTGACGCAGCCCAGCCGTGAGCAGATGATGGCGGCTATGGCAGCAACCCAGCGGGGGATGGCTCCTTCTTCTCAACTAGTATCACCCGAGGCTCCCCCTCCTCCCCCACAGGCTCAACAGATGAGCCAGCCAGCACCTCGTTTAAACGCTCCGGGGATTATGGCTTCTCCGCAGGCTACCCAAGCGTTGGCTGCGCAGGACGTGATGGGCGCACAAGAACCTCGCCGCATGGCTGCGGGTGGTATGGTTGCGTTCGCTGAAGGCGGTATGCCTAAGTACGATGATCGTGGTG
>Ga0181352_1000774_pt1 | contig 13060 bp, 15 predicted proteins | sample Fa13VDMLBSN_FD_130103 | JGI IMG/M metagenome (GOLD analysis project Ga0181352, IMG submission 130103) | Freshwater viral communities from Lake Michigan, USA - Fa13.VD.MLB.S.N | ecosystem: Environmental > Aquatic > Freshwater > Lake | place: USA: Michigan | collected 2013-09-23 | reverse complement strand
ATCCGCTGGACATCCAGAAGGGCGCACAGCACGGCGTAGACATCCAGTGCGTAGACAACAACGGCGCAGGGATTGACATTACGAGTGCAACGGTTACGGCTAAGGTCTACAACAGCGGTGCAACCTTGGTAGACACTTATTCTTGTACGGCAACCTATGCAGCTGATGGCAGAGCTACATTTACCATTGACACGACGGTAACGAACACTCCCGGAACGTACACTGCAACGATTACACGAACCACCGGGGCATCTGATACGCAGGTATTCGGCCCACTCCGCATCTATGTAAGGGACATCTGATGAGCATACTAAGCCAACTAGCAAAGAAGTTACTACGCATTCCGGAGGTTAAGATTCCATTCGGCGAGGTGATGCTGTTGAACCAGATCAAGGAAACCCTGCACTATCTAAGCACAAGCGACCTTGACCTTTTAAGTGTGGCGATCAAGGCGGAAAGGGCTACCCGTGGCACTAATCTTTGACCTTACCGAAGACCCTCAGCAGGTCGTGCAAGTCTCCGCATGGGTCGGTGACTGGCACAGTTACGTGGTGCGGCTGGTAGACGAACTCGGCAGCCCTGTAGACATTACTACCGGTACGCTTGGTGCTACCTTCACGAACATCCAGACCGGGGCTACGTATACCTTTCCGTCCGGTAGCGTGACCTTGACGAAGCAGTACAGCGCTGAAGGCATCTTGTCAGTGTTGAACCCTGCTGCTTACCCGACAGCGGCTGACATCCGGCTAACGATATCCTTTACGGTGTCAACCACGGTGCGCCGCTTTGGGCCGTTACAGATACAGGTACTGGCTCCGTGATAAAGATGTCTGTTAGCCTGAACACAACAGGCCTCGATCAATACAAGCGCAACCTAACCAAGATAAACAACATTGTGGGTAAAGCTGCGGCAGAAGTTGAAGGCAACGCAAAGAGCAGCATCAAAAAGCGCAGCGGTAGATTCCGTAAGTACGGTAAGAATCATTGGTCAAGCCCTCCAGGCACTCCGCCAAATAGCGATACCGGCGCTCTGGCAAACAGCATCATGCACCGGATGCTTACGCCTGTGACTGCCGAGGTATCGGTAATGGCTAAGTACGCCGTACCGCTTGAACTAGGATGGACTTCTAAAGGCGGCAACACGGTACCGCCGAGACCGTTTCTAGATCCAGCCTTGATGAAGGTCAAACCGGGATTTGTAAAAGCGCTAACCGTGGTGCTGAAGGGTAAGTAATGGCATACGAACCAGCCGTGATTGAGCAATGGATCTACGAGACCCTTAGCGGTGACGCTACGCTCTTGGGTTTACTTGCTCCTAACAATGAGCCTAACGGCTTCCAGATGGGCATCTATAACACGATAGCGCCACAGACCGACCCGGTAAGCCGTAAGCCGGTGCAGGTGCCTTACGTGGTGTTTAGCCGAGCTGGTGCAAGCGGTGATGACGAAGACACCCTGTGCGGCGCTCGTGTATTCACCACGCCTAACTACCGAATAACTGTGTGGGATACTGAAAGTGGTGCGATGAGCATGAGCCGGATACAAACCATCATGAATCGCATAGACACATTATTGGATAATCAGACGGTGACAACCACGACCCCACGGCTTTATGTCCGCAGGACTTCAACGGATCAAACCTTTACATTATCTGATGGTGGCAGGACGGATTTCGGGGTAACAGCGGTCTATCGCTGCTTGACCCAGCAGTAGGAGTAGACGATGCCTTTTACAAAATCATTCGGTCTGGTGGGCGAGAACTGTGTGGTAACCATCGCTTTTGGTGGCTTCCAAGACGGATCTCCATCAGCCTTTACCGCTAACACCTATACGTGTCTTGCGAAGTCGGTGCGTACATCTACATCTGTAGATACCGCAGATGTCAGCGCTCTTTGTGACACCACGAAAAAGATGCAGGTTACCAAAGCATCTGGCTCTATCGACATCGAGCTGCTGGTAGATGGCACACAACAAACTGACGGTTCCCCAGTCTTTTTCAACAAAGAGGGCTACTATTGCCAAGTGGTTATCACTCCTGGCACTTTGAATGCTAAGACTTTTGTAGGTATTGTTACCGCTACGGGTATCGGCATTGCGACAGGTGAAGCGGTCACAGAGACAGCGACAATCATGCTCGGCGCTAACGGTGTTGCTACCGCTTGGACATCCGCATAATGGGAATCAAAGCCATCAAGGCGGTTGCGCCTGAAGTAGAACACGGCATCCTTGAAGTAGACCTGAGCGAGTGGGCTGGTGAAGGAGCGATAGTAAAGTTCCGCCAGCCAAAGGCGGCAGACTACTTCCCGGATGCCAATGAGCTACAGAAAATCAGGATGTCATACGCCGAGATGGCACCTAACCTTTTGGTCAACTGCCTTATTATTGGCAAGTGCTACATACCGGATATCGATGATCCGAGCGATGTAGCATTCATCCGTGTACTCCTTGACCTTAGCCGTAAGAATACACAGGCGTTCTATGCTATCTACTGGTCGTTCATCGGTAAGTATATTGATGTATCGGTTACCAAAGAGGTAGACGAAGCAAAAAACGACTCGGCGGTGTAGGGTCAGTCATCGCGTATTACTGCGTGAAATACCTACACCGTCATCCTTCAGAGGTTGACCTAACGCTAGAGCAGATTTGGGAAGTTGCTGTGATTGCTCAGGATTTAGAAAAGCACGAGATCAATATGATTAAGGCAACAAGGGGAATCTTTTGACAGTAGCACAACTGAACGTAAAGCTCGGCGTTGATGGCATAGGGCAGATTAAGTCTGCCCTAAACCAAGTAAGCGTTGGTCTACAACAAGTACGAGATAAAGCAGCAGGCGCGGCTGGTTCAATGGCAGCCATCGGCGGCGTGGCTATTGCTGGTACTGTTGCTGGCTTTGGTATGCTTGGCAAAACTGCCTTTGATGCGGCGGTATCTTTTGAGTCTCTCAACTCACGGCTTACGGCCATTACCGGTAGCGGTAAAAAGGCAGCTGATATCTTAGATATGGTTCGCAAGGTTGCCGGGCCTTCTCCCTTCACATTTAGCCAGTTGGCGGACTTGGCTGTAGGCCTTGAATCAATCGGGCTTGAAACAAACGCTTTGCTTCCTCGCCTTGCAAACCTTGGCGCCGCATTTGGTGCTGACGAAGAGCATCTAAAATCCTTGCTGAATATGGTCGGTAAGTTCAAAGTCGGGCAGATGCCAGATGCTGAACAGATGGCTATGTTCGGCATGAGCCGTTCAGCGTTTGCCAAAGAAGGCATAAAGTTTGACAGGGGTGGCGGTCTTGAACAGGGTCAAGAACTCAAGGTTTTTGAAACCTTTATAAAGATTATTGATACCAAGTACAGCGGTATGCTTGATGCTTTGTCTGGTGACACAAGCACTAAATTAGCATCGCTTGCTGACGCATGGGAAAGCGCTATGCGTACCATTGGCCAGAAGCTCATAACCATCTTGACACCCTACATCAAGTACGCTACTGACTTCCTGGGACGCATGATGGATAGCGGAATCTTAGCGGATCTAACTGATAAGTTCTTTGGGCCTATGCAAGAGTTTACTAAGGGCTTCACCGATGGCAACGTTCAAGCAAGCGTTGATAAGTTGCTGGCATCTATTCTTGCTGTAGGTGCATCTATCCCTGACATCCTAAGCGGCACTTTCCAAAACCTTGGCAAGATTCTACAAAACTTCCTAACCAACATAAACGCATCCATTGGAAAACTAAATCCGCTCATTGCTATGGAAGGTCATAAAAAGATAGATGACCTCAAAACCGATTATGTTTATGGGCGTATAAGCAAAGAGCAACTCGATGCAAGGCGCACCCAGATATCTAACGAGTACGGCTTTGGTGCTACCGGTGACATCATGCAGGGTGTTGACTTTGGCAAGCCGTTTGCGGATGCGTCAAAGTTTGCAGACAGCATCATCAAAAAGATGGCAGGTAGCAAAGCCCCTGAATCAGGGGGCGTACCTAAGCCGTTTGGCCCTTACTTCAAACCGGGTGAAGAACCAGGCATGGGTGCCGCCGCTGGTGAATCAAACGATTTACTACTACGCATTGCAGACAACACAAAGACAACGGCGGACGCATTGACCTTACGGCGTGAGACTTTAGGCGGTGGAGCGATGGGTGCCATAGGCCTTACTGGTGCCGAGGTTGGAGCCGTGAACGCTTCCTACGGGCGGTTTGGTAATGGCTTGATTCCAGCAGGCACAGACCTTGAAAGAGCCATGCGTAGACTGATTCGAGATGAAGGACGGCGCAACGGGACACCCGGAATAATGGGGCGTTTCTAATGGCTAACATCCATCAACTAAAAGTAGAGTTTGATGTAGTTGAGCCACGCCCGCAGTTTGGTAGGCTGATGGCTCCACTAGATGGAACCAAGGTAGACCTAACCAACAGCTCTAACATATGGCAAGACCCTGCCACGCTAACGATGATGCTTGCCCCTCTACCGGTTACTCCTGCATGGAGTACAACCTACAGCGGATCCTATGCAAGGTTTCAAAAGACCGACTACACCCTTATAACTGCGGCTAAGTGGAAGCAGATGCAGATCAGGGCATCCGGTGATTACTACTTGCAGTCATTGGATGTTACTGAGCGGGCAACGCTTACAACGGCATGGAGTAACAATCAACCTGCTTACCTGAGCCTGTACGTTCCTGGACTCAAGGACACCGACAAGAGTATCATTCTTAAGGCTGGCTGGGGTGTCGGTAGTGCTGGAAGCGTTGAGGTATGGTTTGCCGCTAACGGCAGCGCTCAGGTGTATAAGTCTGGCGTACTCGTTGGAAGTTATGACCGGGGGGACGCTAACATCGCTCCTGCGGTAGGCACTACTTCCTCAAAGTCAAGCCGCTCTGATTTCATCTCTATTATGATGATTCCCGCTAGACGGCGTGAGCTCATTGTAGCGACATCAAACGGGACACACTTTAGCCATGTCTTTGAAGACCTAAGCCCAGCCATAAACAATGTCATCGTTCCGGCTGCCGCGTTCTCTTGGTTGGTACCATCTGGTCAAGCCACGGTGCAGCTCGCAAAATGTGCTTTTGAAACATCCGGCTATGTGCTATCTGAAGTCAAATCCATGCGCTATCCACCTCCAACCGGTGCTGTGTTTAGTGGTACTTTTGCAGGTGATCCTATAGGTGTAGGAGCTAATACTTACACTGGCTCAGTGGTCAAAGCAGACGGCACAGCATACACGCCTAACGGTGTAATCAAGGACGTACGGGCAAAGGTTGCCCTAACAGGCCCCGGTACCGGCACCTTTGGTCTTTACACGGTTGAGATGCTTTATGATGCTGCCGTGGGTGCTACCTACGATGGCACAGTAGACGTTACGCAGTACATCCAGAGCCTTAGCCTGGCGGTTGACGAAGACGGCAAAGCCACTTGCACCATTGGCGCTATCGCGAAGTCATTGATAGATGCAGGGGTGCAAAAGCCTAACGTGACATCCGACCGACCGGTAAGGATTGCTCTTGGTGATGGGCCTGCTGTTTATCCGGGAGTGGTTACCTATCAAGACATCTTCCGGGGTACGCTTCAACCTCCTAAGATTCAGTTTCTTGACCGTGACACAACAGCCAACTGGGCAACTTACGTCTACACTGGCACGGATCGTAGCGGTGACTTTGAACTAGCTTGGATTGTTGAATCGTATCCGTATGATGGCATCACGGCTGGTAATGCGATTCTTGACCTCATGAAAATCGCTGGCTACGATGATGCGGTTTCTCCTTACTTTGGTGGTGACTTTCCCGACCAAGAGTTGCCGTACACAACCAATATTTCCAAGGGGCAGTATAGCCTTGCACCTGACTACGGCGATAATGTCAAATCGTATCTAGACAAGATAAAGCAAGAATACTACGCTACTTGGATAACCGGCTGGATGCCTACCGCATCAGGTTATTTCTACCAGTGGCTCAATGTGAACGCGGCTAGCACGGCATCTACGATGACGCTCTACCAGAGCATAGCAAACGCAACCACGGCGGGAGTGGCTGAAGAGCTACGCCCACAAAGGGTGATTCGTAGCCTCAACTCATACAACGAAGAACCGGAATGTACACAGGTTACAGTCATCGGGCAAGACCCTAACACGGGCATATTCATACCTTACACGCAGATAAATGCAGCGGCTGAGATTGCTAACACCGCACCGGCAAGCCGTCCGAGGAGTTGGCGCGGCAGACCGGTTTGCTACCAGTATCGTGACCCAGCGCTGAACACTTTGGATGCCGTGACGGCAGCCTGTTTGATGCTCTATACCCGCTTAACTACCGGGCGCACCATCATCGAGTTCGATGCTACCCTACTGGTTTACAACGTGAGCAACCGGCCGGTCTGGCTCGGTGATGTCATCAAACTTATGGACACAGACGGTACGAGCGTACTCGGCAACTACCGGATTATTGCCATCCCTAGCATAGAGTTTGTGCAAGAGAACACGGTCGGATCTAGTACGTTATTCAACGTACGGCGGGCATCTTACCGGGCGGTCTATGTGAGCGCAGGAACCTAGATGGCATACATAGACGGCACCCGTACATCAACGCTCACCATGAGCCATACGCAGAATGTTCTGATTCGTATCTGGAATCCTTTCGCAGTCCAACCGCTTGAACCGGACTACGATACCCACTACAGCGGCTTTACTTTTGGCGGCCATCTAGGCTTTTCTGCATCGCTAGCCATCGCTACCAACGTGGTTGCACCTTCACCTGGCTCGGCTTGGACTTGGGAACTTAGGGCAAACATCACGGTCAACAACGGACACGGTTCAAGTAATACGAGTTATGTTGTTTTGACATCAGGAAGCGAAACGGGCGGCACGACTTATCGGGATGTTAGCCAGACGGTAGCAGGTACCTTTAGCGCTTCAGTATCAACTGATAAACTTTGGGACATCGCCGAGGCAGCCTTTTCGTCATCTAGCGCACCAACGCAGTTCCCAAGCCTAACCTCTTACACTTGGTATGAACGCACCACCACGGGCGCTACAGCGGCTTGTAGCCTATCTGCTGGTGGCGGTTCGGTTGCCGTGTCAGCTGCAGCATCATCTAGGCAGACGGCAAACTATACGGCTACGCTTTCGGCATCTGGATTCAGTAGCGGTGACGTTCGCCACGACTTTGCGGTAAGCCTTGTTAAGGTCAACACCGTTGCCGTGCATGACATCACACACGCCCACACTTTCCACAACCAATCAGCGACCGAGTTTAGTTATAGCCTACTAGGTGAGACGGACGGCTTTGGCATCGTGTCATCTGCAAGCGGAACGATCAGCACATCATCATGCCTTGATCGTGCTGTCTCGATTGTTGGCAGGATACGAGCATGGGAGGGAGCATATCCTAACAACCTCGATGTTATTGTTACCGGGTACGATGGCGGCACCCGTACGGTTACAAGCTCTGGCGGGTCATACGGTGGGCAGGATACCTTTGTAGACTACTCAACGACCACGGTACTAACTGACCCGACCTATGGAAGCAACACTCTAACAACATCACTCAATGATGTACCAGCGTGGATATCAGCGGCATTGTCAAGCAGTGGGCTAACTACAAACGGAGATAGTAGCACAGACACCAGAGTACTATTCCGTGGCTTTCGGTTCAATGGCTGGAGCATAGCAGAAACAAACAACCGTTCTATCCCCGGTACAGGTAACGACCGGACATACACGCCTTACCAAGGAACTAGCGGCTATCGGTATTTACAGATACAAATCAAAGCGCAAAGCGGCACCAATCAAAGCGGCTACATCGAGTTGACCGATTACCACGGTAACACCAAACGTTGGCAGGTTGTCGCTCCTACGACCTCCTACAGCACCGTTACGCTTGACCTTTGCAGCCCTGACATCTGGAGCCTTGGAGCGTTACCGGCAACCGAAGACAAGGACAACCCTTACCCAAGAAAGAACACGACATCCAGCAGCTACGCCGGTAGTGAGTCTGTTGATACGGCTTACTGGGGTATCACGTCATGCCAGCGGCTACGGGTGTCTAGCGGATCTATTGACATCGGTACAACCACGCTGATCTACACGAACACCGATTCAACTTATGTGCCGGATACCTTTACCGCTCAGTTTGAGCGCATCACACCGGCTATTGTTTCCGAAGCAGACACGACAACATTCTTCTATGGTAGGAGATTCTGGCAACAAGACCGCGATGGCAGGACTGAAGAGGAAAGCGATGTCTACTGGCAGAAGACGGTCGGCGGTGCTACCGGAGTAACAACCTACAGCGTTGACCCGGTAACCATCAGCGAGCTATGCGACCAGATAAACGCATCAGATGTTTCGATTGTTCGGCATCCCGGCTGGACGGCAACGAACAGCGTAGCCTACCCGGCGGGTGCTACCTGCTCTGCATCACAACCACCATTGCGGGATTGTTTCCTGAACGGCGTTACTGGCTACAGCACTTGGCTAAGGGGCGGCGGTATCCTTGCCACGCCACACGCTACAACCGGCACTGACTTTGCTTACGGGCATCAGCTGGCGGCAGGTACCATCGTAGCCCAAACACTTTTTGACCGCATCAATGGTAACTTTCCTCCTGACCTTCCCGATCCGTTCGATGTCAACGGCGGCACTGAAGCGGGGCTGTACTTGGCGGGTGGAAGTTTGCTCCGTGGTATCGCGCATGGCGCCTTGCTGGACAATGCCGGTGACCCTTTGACAAGCGGTACGGTCAACCTTCTACTAACCAGCACGAGTGCCAACCGTGGTAGTGATTCGACAATAGATGCCGAGGGGCGGTATTTCACAAGCACTCCCTGGGGGCTAGGTGAAAGCAATCATACGATTACCTACAGCACATCTACAATCGGTCTATTGCCGCTTCACACATCTCACCGCTTCCGCTCTTGGTTCCGTGAGCAGGAGTTAGCCGGTGTTTGTGTATCTGCTGCCGTGGCACCCAATCAAAGATTCTGTTATGCCGTCATCGAGTCTGGGGCTGTAGCCCTACACTTTGCAGATGGGCCTAACGCTACCAACTTCACGATGGTAACAACCAGCATAACGGATGCCAGCTGCGTCCATATTGCATACGATCCGACAAGCGCGATAGGTAGGCTTTACATCGTGGTTGATGCATCAGGTAATGATGTCAAGTCATATTACACAGATGACGAGGGGGTGACGGTAAGCGTGGCAGTAACAGTAACCGGTTCCGGGGATGATGCTTCAGTAGCAATCAACCCAATGGGTAAGCGCATCGTTATCTATCACCACTCTAACAGCCTCTATAGGGTCATCTATGACCCACAGGGGAACGTTATTACGGCAGCCAGTGTGATTGTCAGTGGTGGAGTAAACCAAGGCAAGACGGCTGTAGCTTGGAGGCTTGGCGTTTGGTTTGCCTACTACCGTGATGGTGGGAATAGTCTAATGCAGATATCAAGCATCGATGACGGGGAAACCTGGAGTTAGGAAGAAGGGTGCTGGGCAGATGAGGAAACAGCAACCGGGAGACTGCCCAGCGGGTGTCGGGAGATAAGTTCGACAAGGAGAATATATCACCATGACTAGACCTATCGCCTTAAGGGCAGCTAAGGAAGCGTTAGATAACATTGGTGTTCAGGAAGTTGGAGACAACCGGGGAAAAGCGGTAGAGACCTACCAAGCTTCCACGGTTCCACCCGTGCCACCCGGTAGCCCGTGGTGTGCCGCCTTTGTCGTGTACCGGTTGCGGAATGCCGCTCATGACCTAGCCCTAAGCATCCCCCTAGACTGGCCACGCTCGGCATACTGTCCCGATCATGGCAACTGGGCAAGGCGTACAGGTAACTGGCTATCAGTGAAGGATGCCGAAAACGACCATACGAAAGTACGCATCGGTGACCTGTGCTGTTTCTGGTTTGCACCACTCAACAGGCTTGCTCACATCGGAATCGTGACCGGGGTATTTCCTTGGGGTGTCAAGACCGTAGAGGGCAACACGTCCCCAGAGATGGAAGATGAAGATGCGGTAACGCGCGAGGGCGATGGTGTTTACAGGAAGGCCAGAGCATGGCGCGAGCTCGGCAGCAACGGCGGCTTTGTGTCTATCGACTGGTAGATAATGCATTGATTGGTTGTATACCTCACGGTGGGATACTGCTGTAGAGGTATCAACCAATGACAGTGATTGAGTACAAGTCAGAAACAAACGATTTACCGTTATGTCTTATGTCAGACCTGCACATTGGTGGGCTACACGTAGACTACAACCTAATAGAAAAAGAGCTCAAACACGCTAAAGATATAGGCGCAAAGATATTGATAAACGGCGATGTCTTTGATGCCATCATGCCGGGAGACCGTAAGCGGTACCGGGCTAACAACCTACACCCAAGGATGTTCCAGGCTGGAGATGACATGATCGGCGAAAGCATTCGCTGGGCGATTGAAATCCTACAGCCGTACAAAGATAACATTCTGATGATTGGCGATGGCAACCACGATGATGCGGTGGCTAGATACCATCACATTGAGCCGGTGAAACATCTCGTGATTGCTCTCAACGGGCCGGGTGCCGCTAAGATTAAGTACGGCGGTTACCACGGCTTCATTCACATAAAGATGCCTGTGTCGGAAGTCACCGGCAAACCACGCTGGGCGCATTATGTCATTCATTACCATCATGGCGCAGGAGGCGCTGCACCGGTCACCAAGGGCGCGATTACCTTCAGCCGTGCATCGATGTGGCTTGAAGGTGTAGACGCTATCTGGAGGGGTCACACGCACCACCGTCAAGCGGGACGCGACAGCAAGATAAGCTTCAACCCCGGTATCTCTGAACCGTCAGAAAGAGTGCTGACAAAGGATGTCCTAACGCTCCGAACCGGATCATACATCGACACGTACAAAGGTACGACCAGTGAGGAGCTTATACAGCATGGCCGGAAGGACGGGTATGCGGCTTTGTGGGATGCGCCCAATCTCCCTAAGGGTGGCTTGATGCTTCACCTGCATTCATCTAGAAACAAATCAAATCCAAGTCAGCCGCACGTACCACGGGTAACAGATCGGCTAGAGATGTAGACGAAAAAAGACCCGACTTTTACATCGGGTCTCTTTGCATCCAGCACAGTTGTTGTTGTTTTTGGTTTCCCTTGCGGGTGATTCCATTCTACCCTACGGCATCAACTGACTTGCCATCTCGCCGATCCATTGGCGAATCTGCCAGTCCGAAGGAGCGCCAAGCGTGAACTGTTCAACATCAATATGGATGTCAACACCGTTGCTGCTATAGACCACGTGCAACAGGTTGCCCTTGCAGGTGGTGAACCAAAGCATCCGGCTGATGTCGTGAAGGGTGCAGCGCAAAGAGCGCTGATACTGCCACGCTCCGAGCGCTTCATTCCATACGGTGGAAAAGTCCAGCTCTACGTTTTCAAAGGTTGTGTGACCGTGCCGTAGCACGTTCTCCAACCGCTCCATCGTGTAAACCTCATCTACTACTGTCATTCTTTATCTCCCTGCGGTGTATATCCGCATCCAGAATATACACTGAATGCGGATATCTTGTCAAACTGTTTTTATGGTTACCGATTCGGTAGCCGGGATTATCTCAAGCCCTGGCGCATGGACGGTGGCAAAGTCGCTGAGCTTGCTAACCAGCACGGTGTGCTTTGTCTTGATGGCTTCCGGGTTGTGATGCATCAGCCATGCTACGGTTTCTTCTTCATCTACAACCCGTACCTTTTCCGCAACGGTACGGAAGGCAACCGTGCCGTAGGGGCAAGTCCATGTCTTGACCTTCAGTGATCCGTCAGCCTTGCGCGGTAGTTGGCTCATTGCGTAGTCTTGCAGCTGGGCGTTGTACTGGCGCTCCAGCCACGCAAGCCGTGCTGATTGCTTGGCTATGATGGCTGTGCAGTTTGCCAAGATGGTATGCATCTTAGCCGTTTCGGCATCAATGGCTGCCTCGATGTCCATGCGCTTCCGCATCACCAGCAGCGCCAAGTCTTCCGGTGATTCGTCACCCTTTATCCAGCCGGACTCAGGCCCGGCATACTCGCCGGTTTCCTCGTCGTACAGCTCGCCATCGATTACATCAAAACCCATTATCTTCCTCCCAACGGTCTAGCCTTCAGCGGTGCATCAATAACAATGTTGCCCTGTGGGCCTCTACGGAAGTCCTCACGGGGCGCTACCGCTCCGTTTGCATCATCGTCTTCATCGGCACTTATTGCCAGCAGAGCGGACACCGAGTATCGGCGGCCGTAAGTAAGCGCAGAGCCTAAGCCGTGGGCATCAGGCTTTGTTACCGGGATGGTTGCCGTGGTGCTGATCCACTCACCGGATGCATGAATGATGCGGCTCTCTACAGTAATCGCTGTGACCTTGCCCTCCGTGACGTGTGTTTCGGTAGTGCCCTGCGTAAGCATCAGGTCGCTCGCCGTAAGGATAGGGCGCAGAGCGTCCAAGATGGAATCCAAGGTGACGTACTTGGATTTGAAGGCAGGGTTGTTGCCCTCTTTGCTGATGCCCTGCATACGGCTTTGAGCCTTGATGAGGGAAGGGGCAATAGCCCCTATGTTTTCGCTACTAGTCAAATCTCTTCTCCCATCCGATTGTTTATGTAATCAATGTGCTTGATTACTTCAGCACGATTGTCTAGATCAACCGCGCCATCTTCCACAAAGTGTTTTGCAAGCTCACTGTCGCGGTTGCTCATGATGTAGTCTGCGGTTTCTTCATGCTTCATGGCAAAAATAGAACCGCAGATATAGCCGTGGCCGCCATCAGAATAATAATCAACCTTATCGAGTAGGTTGCTTGGTATGTAAACACCAAGCCAATCATCTGCTCCCATTATTTATCTCCTTGCCCCCTTGCGGGGGCTTTACTCAAACGTACTTTTTGATTTCGCGATCAGCTGCCTTGATTGCACTTGCCATCGTTGCATATCGCTTCATGAAGTAAACCGAACCACCACACGAACCACCGTTGAGGTAAACAACACGCGCCATCCACTCGCCGTGGTGTTCCGTAACTTGCATCATGTAGTTTCCAATAATCTTGTGCATTGT
>Ga0181352_1000773_pt1 | contig 13146 bp, 17 predicted proteins | sample Fa13VDMLBSN_FD_130103 | JGI IMG/M metagenome (GOLD analysis project Ga0181352, IMG submission 130103) | Freshwater viral communities from Lake Michigan, USA - Fa13.VD.MLB.S.N | ecosystem: Environmental > Aquatic > Freshwater > Lake | place: USA: Michigan | collected 2013-09-23 | reverse complement strand
GGTTGCGCTAGACAACGACCGCGTTGAGACTATGGTGAAAATGTACGGGCGTTTAGGGTATGCACCCACAGAACGTGTGTTCGTAAAGGGATTAAACTAATGGCACTTACCACAGGCATGGCAATCGCCGCAGGCATATCCGCCGCAAGTTCACTTGCTGGCGGTGCCATCGCTGGAAAAGCATCTAAAAGAGCCGCCAGAACGCAAGAGCAGGCCGCGCGCGATGCTACCGCTGCACAACAGCGTATGTTTGAAGAACAAAAGGCTTTGCAAGAGCCGTTTCGCCAAGGCGGATTGACAGCGCAAAATGAGATTATGCAGTTGCTGGGTATCGGCGGCGACAAGACCGCCGCTGGCTACGGCAGCATGGCGAAAGCCTTTGGTACTGATCAATTCCAGCAAGACCCCGGCTATGCTTTCCGCCAAGCGGAAGGCATGAAGGCGCTAGAGCGGTCGGCAGCCGCGCGCGGCAATCTGCTGTCCGGCTCCACTCTGAAGGGTGTGCAGCGTTTCGGACAAGACTTAGCCAGCCAAGAATATCAGAACGCGTTTAACCGCTATCAGGTCGAACGCGCAGCACGCCTTAATCCGCTGCAATCGCTGATGGGTTCAGGTCAATCCGCCGCAAACGTAATGACCGGCGCTGCTGGGCAGATGGGCCAGAACGAAGCGTCGAACATCTACAACGCCGGCGCCGCGCGCGCGTCTGGCTACATCGGTCAGGCTAACGCGCTTAACACCGCGCTGGGCCAGATTGGCGGGATGGTTGGTCAAATCCCTATGCAGAACGCTATGATGGATTATTACCGCGGTAACACGTTTGACAGCGGCGCAGCAAAAGGACCCGGCTTTGGTTCCGCCACACGCTTTAACTTAACAGGACGCCCCTGATATGGCAAACCAGATGATAGCACTTCAGGCGCGCAACCCGCAGCTTCCTGATCCCGCCCGCGCTACAACGCAGATGGCGAACATGTTGAACATGGCGTCGCAACAGCGCGCAGCGCAACTTCAGGCCCAGCGTATACGTCAGGAAATGGACTTTGCGGCGGCTGAAGAAGGCCGTAAAATAGAAACGCAAGAAGAAGCCATAACTAAAGCGCGCGCGGATAATATCCGCGCCGTGGTTGCCGACCTTACTGAACAGTATAAGTTGGTAGAGTCCGACGCAGGACACAATCTTTGGTTGCAGCGGCTAGAAAAAGCAGACCCTGCCACAGCGGAACAAGTTAGAGCGTTAGTCCCTACATATAACCCTGACAAAATCTTCAACATAATGTTGAAGGCAAAAGAGTTGGCCGATAAACTTGTCCCCGACGTTGTAGCCAGTAAGGAATACGCCGGTGCTGGTGGCGTAGACGCCCAAGGGCGTCCTGTGCCAGAAGGTACAGTTTTAGATGTTCGTATAGGTGGCCTTCCCGGCGCTGCCGGAACAAGAGCAGTACCTGTGACCGGCGCGGGTGCCCCTCGCGCAACACCGACTGCGCCGCAAACGTCCGCTATGGAGCGCGCGCCGTCGGCTACATCCGGTGCAGAAATGACCTTTGGGCCTGACGAAAGACGCCCACTAAATGCGTATCAACAAGAAGATTTGCGTAGGTTAGAAGGCGAACTAGGTATGCAGGACACACCCGCAGCCTTTACGCGTGGCGGTATGGCCGCGCCAGCCGCAGCCCAAATGACACCTGAAAGAGCGCAGCAGATTGTTGACTCCGCGGTTCGGACGCGCGTCATGGCGCAGGAAGACTTCGATCAGCTTATGGCGCTGGCGCCGGAGCAGAACAAGCAGCCGTTCATGGAAATGATCCGCGCCAATAACATTACGCTGCAACCCAGCGGAATGGGCCAGCAGTCGCAGTTTGCTGTTAACCAAGGGCAAAGGCCACAGGCAGACTTTGCGGTCAATCGCAATCAGCCGATGGAGCGGACGCTGGCGCAATACCAGCCGGTTCAACGCTTGTCGCCGTACCCCGGATCGGCACAGGTGCCTTTGTCGCGCGTAGAGGGTGAAGCCGCGGCGCAAGAAGGGGGCAAACAAGGCGCCCGCGTTAAGGCTGAACCAGTGATAGCAGGGGCCACCAAGGCTGCTGAACTTCGGGCACAAAAAGATGCATCGTTCTCTGACGCGCAATCACAATTTGACGCCGCGTATTCAACCGTCAACAATCGTTTAGATGATATTAAACGCTTTCTGGCGCACCCTGCTTGGACTCGCGTCATAGGTCCGCTAGATGCGTTTACACCTAATATTGGCCGCGCGCGCGGCGCGCAAGAAATATACAATACTTTGGTTGCGTCGGCCACCTTTGACGCGCTCCAAGAAATGCGCGTTAATTCACCTACCGGCGGTGCGCTAGGTAACGTATCTGACGCTGATATTCGCTTGCTGAAAGAAAGCATTGGCGCATTGGGTCAAGCGCAAAACGAAGAAGATTTTCTTGAAAGTTTACGCATTTACGAAAGCCGTCTAAAGCAAGTGCGCGACCGATTAGAAAAACGGTTTCGCCAAAGTTACGCCTATAGGTTAGGTAATGATTGGAAACCGCCAGCGCCAACCCCTGCGCGCCGCACACCAACTAAGGGCGCGCGGAAAGCGGGCGCATTTACGGTTATGGAAGTAGATGAATAATGGCACCCGCACAGAAAACCTTTCTAGTCGAAGCCCCAAACGGTAAAAAGTATAGGGTTAAGGCGCCCGTCGGGTCTACGCAGGCGCAAGTCGAAGCGGCGGTGATAAAGGCATATCCTGAAGCCCGCGGCTCTTCACGCAAGCCAAGAGAAGGCGCGGTCGGCAAAGTTGAAACCTTTGGTATGGGTCTGACGCGAGGGATAGACGAAGCTATTTTTGGGACTGGCCGTTTAATAGGTCAGGGGCTTGAATATGTCGGCGCGACCGATTTAGGTGGCCGCTTGCGCCGCGCCTCTGAACGCGAACTAGATAAAAGTCTGTCTACGTATCAGCCGTTTGTGCGAACTAACCCGAAAACGGCAGAGACAGGACGCATCGGTGGTCAGATCATAGGACTAGTCGCGCCTGCTACTGCGGCGGCCAAACCTTTGCAGTTAGCCGGTACAGCAGTACCTAAAATAGCGCCCGTCACAACCGCCTTAACGACCAGCGGTTTTGCAACAGGTATCAAAACTACAAAACCTTTAGCCCGTGCTGTAGACGCAGCATTGCGTATAGCTGGTGGGGCTACTGCGGGTGTTGCGACATCTGCCGTCTTAGACCAGCAACTTGACGAAGGCGGCGCTGTAGGCGCGGCGGTCGCTATGATTCCGCTAGTCGGGCGTTACGGCGCCGGTCCTGTATGGGATATGCTGAAAGGTCGCGTAGGGGAAACGCGGGCAGCGCGTATTTTTCGTCAGGCGTTAGGCGCTAATGTTGAAGCCGCGAGAGAGGCGTTTCGCAAAGGCGGTAAAGGTACGCCAGCGCAAATCCTTGCGCGTATCGGCATTGACGCAGATACCTTTTATGCAACAGGTGATCTTGTAGCAAAATCAGGTAGCGGAACCGGCGTGCTGGATGACATCGCGCGGGGGCAAGAAGCAGCTAGGCAAGCTACGCTAAATGCGGCGGCTGGTGGCGGTTCGCGTGAAGCCAGTAGGCAGGCCGCAAGCACTCAGCGGGCAGTTACGTCTGAGCAAGCAGTGCCGATTATGCGTGAAACGCTAGAGGGCGTTAACGTCAACACACGCAACGCACTGGCCGCACAGCAAGAAGCGGCAGCAGCCCGTCAACTTGCGTCGGCTGAAACAGGCGCTGCCAAACGCTTTTTGGGTGCTGCCGATGAGCAGGCCATGCGGTTGGGTCAAATGGATGATTTGGGTGATCAACTAAACATTGACGCCATCAATCGCCAACGCGGTATTGTCGGCGGTTTGGAACAGCGGGGCGGTCAAGCTGCTGAACGTAGCCTTGAAGCCGGTGCGGTAGCCCGTTCCGCAGAACAGCGTTTAGCTGATTTAAGCGCCGCCGGCGTCCAACCATTAGACCCAAATGTTCTTTCGGGTCGGCTGCGTCAAATGGCTACGGCAGAGCGCGCTAACCCTGAAAAAGCGGGTATACTGACAGGCTTTGCAGACCAAATTGATGATCTCGCAAGGCAAAACGACGGTATCTTAGACGCCTTTGATTTGTACGAACTGCGTAAAGACGCTGGCGGCATTGTCGAGCGGCTATTGTCAGGGCGCGCGCCCGACGCCATCCGTAAACGCACTGCTGAAGTTGTCGGCGCCTTTCGCCCACTGGTAGATGATGCAATAAAAACAGCGGGCGGCGCACGATGGAAAGAATATTTTGATACGTTTTCAACCGGCATGGACGAAGCGCGGCGTATTGAACTGTCTGATTTTGCGCGTAAACTAGCGACGGATCAACCGGAACAGTACCAACGATTAATGAGCGGCGACCGCCCCGACATTGTCGAACGGTTTTTTGGTAAAGGTAATGACAAGATTGCGAACGCGTTAGGGCCGAAGGCGCTTGAAATGCCCGGTCCTGTTCGGCTGGGTCAACCTCGGCCAACTGCTATTCCCGCCGGTCCTTCACGGATGCCCGCACTGCAAGATGTCGCCAGCGACTTAGAGACGGCGACGTTTATTAAAAACCGTATGACGCCGGGAGCGCAAGCCCGCGCCGCCGATCTAATGGCGCCGCCCGTAAATGTTATGGCTGAGTTTGGTCGCAGCGTACCTTTTGGGCTTGGCAGCTTTGTGGAACGCCCCGCAGTATTAGCAGAACAGAAATTTTTTGGCCCGCGTAGTGTTCAAGCGTTGGAGCGTGGTTTTGCTACACCGCAAGGCGCAAACGCGTTGCTGGATTTTGTACCCGCCGGGCAGCGCGGCATCAATGTTCTTGAAAGTATGTCGCCAGAGGCGCTACGCATATTACAGATGATGAGCGTACAAGCAGGCCGCGAACGCGAAAACACTAACAGTATGAGACGCTAACCATGACAACTATCGACCAGACCGAAGCTCGGCTCAACACGCACGAACAAGTCTGCGCGTTCCGGTACGAAAGTATCTGTGCGCGGATGAAGCGCATTGAAAAAGTCGGCATGACTTCCGCCGGCACAATCATTGTGTTGCTGATCGGCATATTAATGAACGTGCTGCAAAAAGGCGCCTAAGGAGGGCGTATGCGTATAGTCAGTTTACTACTGGCGGCGCTGGTGCTTGTTGGCTGCGAAGATCGCTACCGCTACGATTGCCAAGACCCAGCGAATTGGGAAGACGAACTCTGCAAGAAGCCGCGATGCATCGCTATGGGCTACTGCACTGAGTGGCTGATAGATACGGGCGAAGAAGATGAAGATGAAGCCGACTAGCGAATGGACGCCAGAAGAACTGCTGCGGTTCATCGTCGGCATTGTCCTGTCGCTGACGTTGACGTTCATCGTTGCGACTGTGCTATACTCGTTGGTGTTTGTATCGCAGCCGATGGAAGGGCAGTCCCCTAACGACGCTGAGTTTTTCAAGTTGATTAACCCGATAGCGACGTTCATTGTCGGGGCGTTGGCAGGACTTATGGCGGGGCAGGGCAGCGGCGCTATGCAAAAGAAGAAAAAGGATGAAGAAGATGAGCTTCCTGAATAATTTTGAAAGCAAGCATGACGGCGTCAACGACACCGTTGAGTTTGTCGTGCGCGTGGCAATCGTCACGCTGTCGGCAGTTATCCTTGTCGTCGTGCTGGCGCTGGTCGTCGGCATGTTCGTGCCTAACGATGTCGTGGACAGCACTGCCGTCCTTGAGATGATTAATCCTGCGTTCCAGACCATCATCGGTGCGCTTGTCGGGCTGCTGGGCGGCTTGAGCCTCAACGCCAATGCGCGTGACGCCGATCCTGAGCCTGCGCCGGCACCAGAGCCAGAAGCGCCGCTTGAACTGACGCCAGCGATGGCGCCGAAAGTGTACGACGATCCGCAGGCCACAGTCTTCATTGATGAGCCTGAAGAAGACGATGACGATGACATGGCCCCGTGGGAGAAGTACCGCAACGACTTGCGCTACGACGCCAATGGCGACGGCGTGGTTGACGAGAATGACTTTCCAGATTGGCGGAGTGCAGGGAAATGAGCCTTATAAACCTACAAGATAAATGTGGATGCCATCCAGATGGTGCGTTCGGACCGGGGACGTTGAAATCCGCCTGTGCGCACTTCAAGCTAAACAAGAACCGCGCCGCGCATTTCTTTGCGCAGTGCGCGCACGAGAGCGGAAACTTTAAGGCGTTCAGCGAGAACCTGAACTACGGCGCGAAGGGTCTGCGCGGCATCTTTGGAAAGTACTTCCCAACTGATGCACTCGCCAAGGCTTACGAACGCCAGCCGCAGAAGATTGCCAACCGCGTCTACGCTAACCGCATGGGCAACGGCGATGAAGCGTCTGGCGAGGGGTGGAAATACCGGGGCAGGGGTCCGCTCCAACTCACCGGGAAGAACAACTACCGCGCATTCGGTAAGTACATTGGTCGCGAACAGGAGGTTTTGGACAATCCAGACCTCGTTGCTACCGAACTCGGCTTCGAAAGCGCGTTGTGGTTCTTTGACGCAAACAAGCTCTGGTCAATCTGCGACCAAGGCGTCGGCGACGCCGCGATCCTTGCGCTGACAAAGCGTATCAATGGTGGTACACATGGCCTCGACGACCGCAAACTGAAAACCAAGAAATATGCTTCTTGGCTGTAAGGAGAGTAACATGAACTTAAAGAACCTCATCACGAAACTTGCCGTGAAAGAAGTCTCCGGTAAAATCTTGCCGATGGAAGAAGCGCCGAAGCCTGCCCTTGGTTGGAAAGCCAAGCTGGCCGGCATACTCGCCATCATCGGCGCAGCAGCTACGGCGCTGTCGCAATATCTAGCTTAGGTTCGCCTAGCCATCATACGCCCGATCAGTATAACCATCGGGCCTAAGTCTTCAGGTGATTGCCCTGCCTTTAGCATGGCAATCACCATTTCCAGTGCTTCAGCGGTCGCCGCTGCATGGTCTGTCATTTCTTTAGCCTCATCATAATCTCGCCGCGTTCGCGCGCCGTCCGCATCGCAGAGTAACGCTGATGCAACCGCCGAGCGATGGCCGGGCGCTTGTGCGTCTTCAGTTCCGCGTCCAGCGCATCCTTTAGTTCGCCTTCCGTAAGGTCGGACAGCACGGCGATCATCGACCGCCAGTTTAGTTTACTCATTTGTCAAGCCCTACAATCTGCCTAGCCGTTGCGGGCTGTTCAAGATACGAGATGGAGATTTGGTCGCCTTCTTTAATTCCGGCGCCTTTGATCATCATCGCTGGTGGTCGGTCGGCGGCGTCCTTATCATAATAGCCAGCCAGCCACGCGCCTTCGTTATTAACATAACGGCAGACGTAAGGGAAAAACTTAGATCGCATCTTTTAACTCCTCTAATGCTATGTCGGACACCGCACGCTTGTCGTGCAGCGCCGCCCATATGCGTTCATCAATACTTTTCTCGGTCAACATCACGTAGACCCAGACATCTTTGGTCTGGCCGCTGCGGTGCAGGCGCCCGACCGTTTGCTCGTACAGTTCCAGCGACCACGGCAGCGACAGGAACACCATGTGGCAGCCGCCGTGCTGTAGGTTCAGGCCATGCCCTGCTGACTTAGGGTGCGCCAGCAGCAACTCGACTTGCCCTGCGTTCCAGCGTTCGATGACATTGTCGTCGTCCATCGTCTGCGCGTGCGGGAAGCGGCGCTTCAGTTCCGCCAACTCTTCCTGATAGGTGTACGCCACGATGGTGTTGGCCCGCTGGTTCTCCGCCAGCAGTTCTTCCAGCCGGTCGAACTTGTGGCTGCTGAACCAGATGGACGGCGTGCCTGCGTCGCGGTTGTAGACAAAGCCTGACGCCATCTGTTGCAGCTTGGTTGTCACCGACGCTGCGTTCTGCGCTACGATCTGGTCGTCGCCGAAACGTGTTACATATTGGCGCTTCATTTCATCATATGGTTTACGATTTGTTAGCGAAACGCGCACTTCGTTAACATGACATGGCGGCAGCTTGTCCTTATACTCGCCCGGCTCCAGCACGAACGTCGCCGGTTTGATCCGCGCCATCACCTGTTCGAGCGCGCCGGCTGCGGGAACCCACTGGCCGAAGTCGCGGTTGGTGCAGATGAAATACTGTTGCAGGAACGCACCCTTGGCGCGGCCCAGCAGCGTCTGGTCGATGATCTTGCACTGGCCGAAGACATCCTCAAGGCCGTTCGCCGTGAACGATCCGGTCAAGCCCCAGCGCACCTTGACGTTAGCCAGCAGCTTGTCCAGCGCCTTGAAGCGTTTGCCGCTGGGGTTCTTCAGCCGCGTCAGTTCGTCAAACACAATACCGTCGAAGCCCGATAAATCCTCTAGCTTATCTAGGTTGTCATAGTTAATGACGACGACACTGGCGTCGCTCCGCAACGCATCCACCCTTTGCGCTGGCGTGCCGACAGCCAGCGCAGGAGCGACGCCAGACCATTTCGGCGCTTCCACCGGCCACACATCCGTACAGACGCGCTTCGGCGCTACTACCAGCCAGCGTTTGACATGGCCGTCGCGCAGCATCTCATCCATCGCCGTCAAGGTGATGGCGGTCTTGCCCGCGCCGACAGGCGCAAGGATCATGGCGCGGTCGCGTTCGTACAGGAACGTCGCCGCCTGCTCCTGATACGGCCTTAGCTGAAGCGTTTGAGCCATGCGTCCACGTCCTCTACTGACCACAGACAGGCGTAGTGCTGCTTCGTGTGCGCCATCTCATCAGAAAAGATACGCTGCAACGCAGACAGCCGTCCGTTAGGCTGCTTCAGTTCGATGAACCAAGCCTCGCCGTTGGGCATACATGCTATGCGGTCGGCCACACCGATCTGCGTAACGCTGCGGAATTTGTAGGCGAAACCGCCGACTGCCCGCACACGTTTACAGAAGTACCGTTCTATTTCTTTCTCAGTCATGCGGGTTAGCTACTACAAAATTTTTTGCATTTCAAGGGTTGCATCAAATTTTGTTGTCTGTATGATGACGGTTCAAACAGTAAAGGAAGGTTCAGTATGCAGCATAGTAAGATAGTCGGCGGCTCTACCGCCAAACGCGTCATCGCCTGCCCCGGCAGCGTGGCGCTGGTGGACACCGTACCGCCGAAGCCCAGCAGCAGCTACGCCGACGAAGGCACGCTCCTGCATGACACTATAGCCACCATATTAGAGCGTGACCTTGATCCGTACAGCATGGTCGGCACGACCTATGAGAAGACCGTGCTGACTGAAGCACTGGTCGATGACAAGCTGATACCGGCGCTGCGCGCGCTGGACGAGATAGACCCCAAGGGGGAGATGGAATATGCGGTTGAAAGCCGGGTTGGTTTTGGTGATTTTCTGCCTGACGTTTTTGGTTCTACCGATCTTCTTGGTCGCATTGGTGATAGAGCGGTCGTTCTGGATTGGAAGTTTGGCGATGGCGTGGCTGTCGAAGTCGAAGAAAACAGCCAGCTACTCTTCTACGCTGCGGCGGCTAAACGCACGGCGGATACGGCTTGGGCTTTCGAGGGCGCAAAAGAAGTCGAACTGATCATCGTGCAGCCGCCATACGTCAAGCGGTGGGTGACAGACCTTGCGCGCGTTGACGCGTTCGAAAAAGAACTTGCCGCTGCCGTCAAGATTGCGATGCGCCCAGACGCGCCGTTGGCGTCAGGCGACCATTGCAAGTGGTGCGCGGCCAAGCCCATCTGCCCTGTCATGACAGGCGCTGTAGACCGCGCACTGAAAGCCAAGATGGACGCGCTGCCGATTGACCAGATAGCGCATTATCTGGAACAGGCGCCGTTGATAGAAGGGTTCCTCAAGGATTTGCAGCAGATGGCGCACAACCTTCTGGAAGAAGGCCGCAAAGTCCCCGGCTGGAAGCTGGTCAACAAACGCGCCACAAGACAGTGGACAAATGAGGATAAGGCTGTAGCCTTCCTGACGGGTGTTGGCGTAGAAGCATGGGGCGAACCAAAGCCGCTGTCGCCAGCCCAAGCGGAAAAGGTTTTGAAGAAAGCCAAGATAGAATTGCCGGCGGACTTAGTTGTCGCCGTCTCAACAGGCTCTACCCTTGCGCCGGAGAATGATCCTCGGCCAGCGGTTTTGCAAATCGGACAGACGCTTACCAAAGCCATGTCTAAAATACAGTAAACAGAAAGGTACAATACAATGTCGAATATCACTACTTTTGGCGGCGCTAACTTGCCGTCCGTTAAATCGCTCTCTGGCGCTTTGCGTTCCATTCAATCGGAAGTTGCGCCGGGCGGCACAGTCATCCTGAAAATGGACAAGACAGGCCATTGGGTTTTCGGTGCAGACCAGACCGAAGTTGAAGACGGCAGCCTGTGGGCCGCTAATCCGTTTTCGTTCGTTCATGGCTACATCGCATGGGGTAACGGCGAAGTGCTGGCTGAAAAGCTGGTGCCGGTGTCAGAGCCGCTGCCAGAGTTGGAACCGGCTCCCGCAGGCGCAACGCGCGGCTGGGAAATGCAAGTCGGCATGATGCTGGTCTGCACCAACGGCGAAGACAAGGACATGCAGGCGCGCTTCACGGCTACATCAGTCGGCGGCAAGCGCGCTGTGCAGGCATTGGCTGTCGCCATCGCCGATCAGGTGGACAAGGACCAGACTAAGCCTGTGCCATTGCTCTCGCTGTCGTCAGAGCATTATCAGCACAAGACCTATGGCCGCATCTATACGCCTATCTTTGACATCACCGATTGGGTGTCGATGGACGCAAGTGCAGTCGAAGAAACAGAGGATGCGGAGTTGGAAGTCGCCGCTGAACCTGAAGCCGCTGAAGGTGCGCGTCGTCGTCGTCGCGTAGTTTAAGGGGTGCGAAAGCCGGGGCGTGTTGGGCGTCCCGGCGAGTAGCAGAAGAGTGAGAACTTCTATGTCTAAATTATGGGTTGACTTTGAGACGCGGAGCCGTTGCGACTTACGCAGCCGCGGCGTCTACAATTACGCGCAGGACGCCAGCACCGACGTGCTGTGCATGTCCTACGCATTTGGTGACGAAGACGTGCGGACGTGGCTCCCCGGTGAGCCTTTCCCGCAAGCCGTCAAGGATCACAAGGGGCTGGTATACGCGCACAACGCAGCGTTCGAGCGCCTGATATTCTGGTATGTCCTTCAGGTCGATTTCAAGCTGGAGCAGTTCTACTGCACCGCAGCGCAGGCGCGCGCCAACTGTGCGCCGGGCAGCCTTGAGGATGTGGGCCGCTTCGCTGGCGCGACCATGAAGAAAGACCATCGCGGCGGCCAACTGATCCGCTTGCTGTCCGTTCCGCAAGGCGACGGCACGTTCCGCGAGGACGCCGCGCTGATGCAGGAGATGGTTGACTATTGCGAACAGGACGTGCGGGCCATGCGCGCTATCGCGCAGGCGCAGCGTCCGCTGTCGGCTGAAGAGTTGGCCGACTATCACACCAACGAGCGCATCAACGACCGCGGCGTCCTGCTTGACAGGCCGCTGGCGCTGGCCGCTGTGCGCTACGCCCAAGAAGAGATGGTCGAGATACAAGACATCGTCGCAGAGGTGACGAAGGGCGAGATTAAATCCGTCCGCAGCCCCAAGATGAAGGCGTGGGTGCTGGACAGGGTAGGGTCGCAGGCGCTTGCACTGGCGACCATTTACAAAGACGGCGAAGCCAAGCTATCTATCGACAAGAACGTGCGCGCTAACTTGCTCACACTAGCAGAGGAAAATCCAGATGAAGTACCGGCGGAAGTTGCAGAAGTCATCCAGTGCGCGGACGATCTCTGGGCATCGTCCGTGGCAAAGTTCGAGCGGGCCGCGGCGCTTGCTGATGAGGAAGATTTTCGAGTTAGAGGAGCATTTGTTTTTGCAGGAGGCAGTGCTACTGGCCGCGCTTCATCATTTGGGCTTCAGGTCCACAACTTCCCAAGAAAGTGTGCCGACGACCCTGCATTAGTGCGGCAGGCTATGGTGCGCGGCCACCAGATTGTTCCCGCGCATGGTCGCCGCGTGACGGACGTGCTGAAAGGTATGCTACGCCCTGCGCTGATGGCCGACAAAGGCAAGCGGCTGGTCGTCGCCGATTGGGCTGCCATTGAAGCGCGGGTGACGCCGTGGGCGTCCAACAGCACCTTCGGCGAACACAAGCTGGACATCTTTGCCAAGGGTGAGGACGTTTACAAGCACAACGCTATGGCGACCTTTCATGTCAGCTATGATGAGGTCGATAAAGACCAGCGCCAGATCGGGAAGGTTCAAGAGTTGGCGTGCGGCTTTGCAGGCGGCGTCGGCGCGTTCGCCAGCATGGGCCGCATCTACGGCTTGCTGATGTCGGAGAGCGATGCGAAGCGCATGGTTGACGCATGGCGCCGCGCTAACAAATGGGCCGTGCCTTACTGGTCTGGCCTTGAGGACACTTATATGCGTGCCATGCGTAACAAGGGCCGCGAGTTTACCATTGGCCGCGTCACATATTTATTTGATGGATTGCATCTTTGGTATGCGCTTCCGTCTGGTCGTGTGCTATGTTATCCTTTCGCCCGTTTCGACGAGGAAGGCAATCTGACCTATGCTAAGGCTTCATGGAAGCCAGCCGCAGACGCTAAAGAATGGCCTAGGGCGCGGCTGTGGCGCGGTCTGGCGTGTGAGAATATCACGCAGGCTGTCGCCAACGACTTGCTGCGCCATGCCTTGCGTCGATTGGATAACGTAGTGCTGCACATCCACGATGAAATCGTCTTGGAAGTGGCAGAGGATGAAGCCGAAGCCGCCGCAGCGCGGCTGGTGCAGATTATGTGTGAGCCGCCACCTTGGGCGTCGGGGTTGCCCCTGAACGCAGAAGTGGCAATAATGGAACGATACGGCAAATAAGGAGCAAGCGATGAGTGAGGATCGCACTAAGTTTATAGAGTATATAACCGGATTGGCGGCAGACAATGTCGGCGAGACGGCTTTAGTCGTGCGGCAAAAGCCGCAGCATGACAGCGACGGCAACCTGATATTCCATGCAGACGGCGCACCGAAGGCGACCTTCCCTGCGTTCCTGCCAGAAAAGACCCGCATGAAAGAAGGCGAGGCATGGTATGTCAACACAGGCTCGTTCATCGTTGACCGCTTTGTAGACGGCAAGCCGTCCGCCAAGTCCAGCAACGTC
>Ga0181352_1000772_pt1 | contig 13154 bp, 15 predicted proteins | sample Fa13VDMLBSN_FD_130103 | JGI IMG/M metagenome (GOLD analysis project Ga0181352, IMG submission 130103) | Freshwater viral communities from Lake Michigan, USA - Fa13.VD.MLB.S.N | ecosystem: Environmental > Aquatic > Freshwater > Lake | place: USA: Michigan | collected 2013-09-23 | reverse complement strand
GTCGTATCCGATTTCGTGCTGCCAGAGCGATACGTAATTTTGTAAGAAATCGATCGTAAGTTCGAACCCAGTTCCAGCGGGGATCGTTGCCGATAGAAGATCATCATCCGCGTACCCGAGGCCTCGATCATTTAAAGTCACCGAGGTCGCGATACCACCCGAGATGACTACGGTGATCGTTGCTCCAGTACCGGTGCCACCAGTTACTGGAATGAAGCTATAAGTGCCATTGGTGTAGCCGGATCCCGCGTTGTTGATCGATATCGCACCGATCGCACCGGTTGCATTTATCTCGGTTCCAGCATTAATCGGATAGTGGAAGACCTGCGAGAAGTACCCGGACGACCGGCGTGAACCCAACGCTTCACCGGCATCATACCACTTCTCCTCGCGGACGTTGTAGATTATGGCATCATTGCATTCGGTGGCGTCGCCCTTCGGGTAGAACCACCAAATCTCGCCAAATCGCGGCACTTTGGTGACGTACACCTTCTGACGAGCTGCATAATTCAGATTATCGAAGAAGTAGTTCTGATTGAACTCATTCGGAATCTCTTTGACCACACCATTGTAAAGCAAGAAGCGGTCAACACCGCACCAATAGTAAATACCGTCATATTCGATGACCGATTGAGAGGATAAAATCGAAGACTGGCTAGATATTAGATCATATCGCCAGAATTGAGCAGGTGTACCGACGCCACCAACGTAGGACACCCGGACCAGACTATCTAGGCTCCAGAAAAGACCTGATGGAGCATTGCTACCACCACGGACTGGTAGACCTTTGACGATCTTGCCGGTCGCTACATTCGTCTCATTAGCGTCTGCCGACACCCAATCATTAATATTACCAGCTGAACTGTTTTTAATCAGTCCGTCATTGCCATACACAAACACATAAGGGTGCAGCACCACTACACCACCCGATACCGAGATGTTATTATCGAACGTCGCAGTTACGGTGGCCGATGCTGTCGCATTAGCGGACATAGTGATTGTGGTACTGACCACCGAGACCACCGTGGTGCCGCTTGGAATGCCAGTGCCGGATATCGTCTGACCAGCAGCGATCAGGATATTTGCCGCAGCTAGAGTGACAGTAGGGCTGGCGTTGGTGGTCGTGACCGAATCGGTAAATGTGCCGATCTTCGACATCGTCGATCCAGTAATCGGGCCACCCAATATCGGCGTGTTGTTCGTGCTATCGATGAATTGCAGATTCTGACCGGGATGGGCGAGTAAAGTCGCCACACCACCAGTCGCATCAGTGAATGAGTCGAACTGCCAAAGATTCAGATCGCTTGCCGTAAAATTAGACAGCGACATCTCGATAACCCCTGAGCCCACGCCGTTATTATTAATCGATAATGATTGTAGCCCATCTCGGTACCCATTGAACACAATATTGAATGCGTTCTGAGCGTTGACATAGATGCCGCGAGAAATACCAGCTAAGTCATTGACGATCTCGCGATAACCACCGATCTTTCTGGGGCGACCGCGCTGAAAACGCACCCAGCGACCATCCGAATAATAGAGCTTATCGAATATAGTACCATCCCGCTGAATACCGGCGACGGTGTCGAGTGCGAAGACCTTAGCGGTCACGAGAACACGCCCCCGGTGATGCCACCAGTGAAGTTACCGGTGCCGGTTACGGCAAGGCCAGTATTGCTTACATCTGCTCTCAATGTACCGTTTACCGAGATACCAAAGCGGTTAGCGCCGGGGCGATAAATACCGGTGGTAGGCTCGCTCGCGAATGACAACGATGGGCTCGCTGCGGTACCGTTCACCAATGAGAACGTAGTGGCACCCGATTGTACGGTGTTCGCGTTGAAGAAGTTAGTACCATCGCAGATGAGAGTCGATGTCTCACCAGCTGGGATCGTCGCATTGGCACCGCCAGACACACCAGTCGTAATAGTCAGCGAGTAACCGTTGTCGGTGACTTGGTTAGTGATGACATAAAAGCTCACCACCGGTGGGTACGTGACTGTCACGTTACCAGTCAGACTACCAATGTATTCGTGGATGAGGTTCGCGGCTTCATTTGCGGTCAGCGTATACGCACCAGTAGTAACCGATTTGGTGAGCGCCGAGAAATTGTACAGTGTGCTACGACCGAACCCGACGGTGATGAATGTAGACCCCGTGCACACGATGAATGCAGAGTCATCTGGCTGGAATGTCTTGGTGGTCAATCCATCAATCGTGTCAATACCGCTGGTGCTGATCACCAGAGAGCCGGTGCCATTATTTTTGACCAACGTGAACCAGTTATTACCTAACGTCGCCGAACCCGGCAGAGTTGCGGTACCTGCACCCGACGAGTACACGCAAGTCAGCGCCCGATCGGTGGTTGCGAATGTGTAACCCGATGCGATACCATTGGTCGGGTGTGACTGATTAAGCGTCGCACCACTAGCCAGAAGTCCAGCACCAGCGAGGCTCGCCGCGTCGGGTGATGAAGTACCAACACCGAATGCGATAGTACCCCAAGTACCACCCTCATCCGGGTTGTCGGTGATGTAGATATACTTGGTCTGACCAGCGGCAATCGAGACTATCGTCGCGCCGTCGAAATCAGTGACCGTGAATGTGTTCGCTCCGGTGTTTCGGATTAGCGCATCATTACCTACCGATGTCTGGTTCGCAGGTGGCATACCAAGCGATAAACCACCCGTGGTCGCCGTGACATCCATGATGCGGGCCGCGTAATTGGGCGTCGCATTGCCGTTCAGTGGCCACGACAGCACCACATTCGCGGATAGTGTGATCGAGCGATAAGATACATCGGTCGGCTGGATGACCTGACCGGTAAATGGCGAGTTGTATGAGGTCATGTGTCGAGCACCGTAGCTTGACGATCACCAATTCGGGTGACGTCTTCGTTTTTCAATGCCCCGACTGCTTGGGCGTACATGGACTGCCACAGAGCGACACGCGAATCGTTCTTTAAAAACGGCATTGCCTGAAGTAACGAGCCATACAGCAGCGCTTGAGGCGCATATTCGGTAAACCAGTTCGATTGATTCGACGAGTCCAGTGGCTGGACCCGCTCGTAATACAACACCTCGAAGTTATAATCGGCATCGGGTGTCGGTCCGACCATCCAGTGCTGGAAGTCGTAATCGGAATAATACAGCGGGGTGCTTTCCTGTGTCGGATCCTCGGCGTAGTTACGCACATATTCGTATTTACGCAGGAACACCGGCTTGCGTTCACCAGCCACGGTGATGTTCATCGACACCGTCTTACGCCACCGAGCAGGTTTAGCGATAACGTTGTCACCCTGATTCATCTGGGACTGTTGGACCGTCAGATTCCCTAGAAACTTGATATCCGTGGCGAGCGTCTGCTCGGCCAGCATGATGAATGTAGGGATTTTGTCGACGGTGGCGGTATCAGTACGTTCGAGATAGCTCTCGATGTCTGCGACCAACGAATTGTAAGTCATCACCGCTGCAGCTGGCATGATGGTCCTTTCGAGTACAAGCGGCGGATGGCCGTATTATATCACGTCTTTTGTATATCTACAATTCGACTAATTAAGTTTCGCATTGCCTTCGAGAATCGAATTCCTTACTTTTGTGTACTGTCGGAGACACTGGTCGAATTCTGCTTGAAGCTTTGCGGCGTCGGCAGAATACCCTGCAAGAAATTCTCCATCTCCTTTTGCCAGTTGCGCACCGGTGGTTCCGCTGCAAGTACAGGCGGCACCGGACACGGGGCTGGGCGGGGAGGAGCGTTCCGGACGGTTGCGCAGGAGGTTAGTAACAGCAACAGCACGGGCATTAACTTCGCGTAGCGCACGATTCTTCTCCAGTCTAGCGTTTTCGGCTTCGATATGTAACTCTTGCTCCCGGCGTAGGGTCTCGGCTATCCGCGCCGAATGCTCCTCCATCAGTCGAGCATTTTCCTGATCCCACTTTTGCTGTATTTCGGAGCGACCCTGTTTCAGGCCCGTCGAGGTACCTTCAAGCTTGCCGTAGGTGTAGGCACCGCCGATCGCCACCGCCGCCCCGAGGATCAGCCAAGGATTCATTTGGACCCCGCAAAATACAAAGATATCTCGTCGTTCCGGCGCTTCACCAGACCCGGCAAGACCTTGCCGCCACCCTTCGTGAACTTCAGGAACTCGAGCTTCGCCCCCTCAAAGTCACCCCGGTTATGCTTCTGCCGCAGGGTCGATCGCTGGAGGGTGCCTAGCCCAACATTGAATGCAAAGCTGACCAACGCTCCCAAGCGATTTTCGTTAAGATGGTCAGGGCAGTAACGAAGAACACCAGCGACAAAGCGCTGTAGGTCTTTCTCAAGGATCTTATCCACTTCTTCTTTGCTAAATACACGGAAGTCCTCTATTTTAAGTGCGAACTTGTCGCGCTGATCGACGGGCAGCTTGCCCTGCTCGGGGTAGAGCACGTGGCCCACCCCGATAGTCCAGAGCTTGGCCGGACACTTATATGGCTTGTATCTCACACCTTCATGGTGCTTGATCATAGCGATCGTGGCGTCTGGCAGCTTCATTTACCAGCCTTCGAGTTACCACGGGAGCCAAACCACATCGCGATAATAGTACCAAGCAGCGCCATCTCGTCGGCGTCGAACACGATCTCCATGATCTGAATCAGCTCACCGATTGATGTCACCTTGTCGCCGTGCATAAAGATCCACAGCATGGTCAGCAAGTTAATCAGCACCAACTCGAACACAAAGATAAATGTCACGAATGGGCGGGTGGCCGCAGTCATGTCTTTCACCCACTGAGAGGATGACTCGAGCAGCTTCTCCTGATTACCGTAGATCATTCCCATTTGGGCCATGTACTGTTGGTGGTCCTGTTCGTCGTTCTCGCGAACTTCTTCGGTCTTGTCCGATGGGGAATACCCCTTTTCGGTCAGCGCCAACTGTTGGCGCATCTGCATATGCAGGATGTCTAGTTCATGCTTCTTATCTGCCCGGTCCTGCAAGATGTCGAATAGCCTTGGGAAAAGCGCGACGATGTAACCACCAATAGTAGAAATGAGTGTAAGCATTATTACTCCTTAGTAACCGTACATCCGTTCGATTTGTATCTCTTTGCGCAGTTCCCGCATCTTGCGGACCTCGGTCACTGCAGCTTGTGTGGCATAGTACATGTCGTAGTACATAAAAGCCAAGATTGGCATGACGATAAAGAACATCAAAAGAACCGCCATCACTACAACGATCAGTGACCAAGGTACATCCTCTGAGTTGCGCTTTTCATCGTTAGCCACATTAGACCCACCGCCCACGCTACTACGAAAACGACTGCTGAAATCCATGCCACTTTTGCCCTGAGATCCGCTATTCTTCTTTTGCGTCGCCATCTAGCTATCTGAGCTAACCTCAGTTCCTCTGTGTGGGCCTCTTCCTGCTCGGCAACGATCCGCTGCCACATATCCTCAAACTTGCTCCACAAAGCACCCAATTCCGGCGGTGCTCGGTACGTCATCGTCTCTCGTATTTCGACCAGCATGGCATCAAGCCTTGCCGTGATCAGTATCCGCTTCAGAGCCCGTCTACCAACACTTTCTTCACCCCGATACACCTGCTTGGCCTCTAACTGCTCCTTTAGAAACAGCTTGCTGATCGCATCGTAAGAATCCATCAATGCGCCCAGCTGATTTCCAATGTCGGTGAAGACATCATTAGGGTCCGACTTTGCTATTTCCTGCACACGCTGGACCTCTGCGTGGTACTGTTGCTTCTGTATTGGTGTCGGATCGACGATCTTGTGGTACTGCTCCTTCAAGTCATCCAACACTCCCTTTACATCCCCCGCTGCGCCTTTTATCTCTTTGTAAAGTTCGCAGCCTTTTTTTACTGCCGCTACCGCAGCGTTGGCTGCAGCAAGTAATGTGAGTGGGTCCAAAGCATTACTTGTCCGCTTTGTGGTCTAGCCGATCAAAGATCTTGTTCAGCATATCCTTGATCTCGTCGATGTCCCGGCGGTAGTCGTCTTTCGACAGGTAGCTCTTCGGAAGATCGCGCACATCGTCGTCGATCCGATCCATTGATCGGACGATACGGTACAGGCTGAACCCGCCGAAGAATGCCGCGATGCTCACAACGATGTTGAACAACACTTGACCTTCCATGATCACCACGCCCAATTATGCTTCTGGTGTTGGGACATAATTTGCAAATGCGGTTAACGCTTTTTCTAGTTGGGTATCAAGATCACCACTACTTACAAGACTATCAAAAACGTTTGATATTTCCCCAGCAAAGCCGTCTGGGACGCCGACCATAAATGCCAAACTATGGCCAGCGACATCAGGGTTGTAAATATTTATTTGATAGCCAGCAAGTTTTGGTTGTCTGTCTATTATGCGTACTGCGTAATTTTTATAAGAAAACATTAACATAGCACCTCAACCATAATAGTTAAAATATTCTAATGACCAAACCCAATCAGTACCGGAAGCCGCAGCAGGAGAAGTGCGATTTTGAAATCTTAATAAAACCTGCGTTGCGCTCACAACCGTTAGGACTTTAGAAGCATTAACTGCGCCTGCGGGGAAGTTAGTAGCATCTGAGTTGTATGCAGTATGCGAAAGCACCGCGCCTAGAATTGAGTAGGCAGAACCCGTGTATATTATCCCTTGCGCCCAAGACTTAAATAGTCTCGCAGTAGCAGTTGTCAAACTATAGTCTGCCCAATAATTTCCAACAACATCTATTCTTGGCATATACACCATCCAGTTGGTATAAGTAGCAGTGTTACCTAAAAAAAGATCTGCTGTTATATCGACATCTGTTTGTGTATCTACATTTGTTTGTAAAATTTCTCCGAATAAGTTATAGCGTTCGTTTAATTTAGTGATATTAGTTGCGCCACTAAGTGTACAGCCGGTACTGAATACACTTAGTCTATCCGAAAGTGTGGTGCTATTACTTCCGGTGGCTGCTAAACTTATCTTTGTTGCTCCTAATGCATTAATCGCAATTGCTTGAATTCTTGCGCGAACACCATTTGCGTTGGTACTAGCGTCGTTACCATAAAACTCAATACCTCCATAAACATCATTAGTCGTCATGGAAACAGTGCCACGTTCAAGCGTTACTACCGGCGCTGTAGATGCTTTATAAAGGCTTAAATCAGTTCTAGGCACAGCGGCGCCAATGCCCACGCTACCCGCAAAATAGTTAGCAGCCGTACCATTTGCATAAATGTTATAGCGAGTGGATACCGTCACAGTTCCCGTCAATACTGTAACCGCCGCAAATGTCTGGCTTGTTGTCGTTGTATATGTGAACGATCCAGACGCAGCGCCAGCAACCGTCTCGCCTGACCCTTGTACGTTTAGCGTAACTGTACCTGTGCCAGTGCCTGCGCCAGTAGCAGTAAATGATGTCCCTACGTTGTTGTTTGCTGCACCGATCAACGTAAAGTCAGTCGTACCAACCGTCAAAATTGTGCAAGTAGCGCCTGACGTAAGGGCAGTAGCATTGGCTGTAGCGGTAACAGTTACAGTCTGACCGTTGGTATAGGTAATTGCGTTGTGGTTTACTGTGACTGTAGTTCCGCTACTCGAAATGGATGTAATAGTTCCAGTTGTGGTAATGCCTGATGTCGGTGCATTAATCTTGCTGAAGACGCCAAAGTTATTAGTCGCACCAGTGAGGTTGTCCTCGATGACAATCCCGTATTGGTCTGTGATTGATGAAGATGACCCGATTGTTGCTTGGCTGGCGTAGTAATGAATCAATACGGGTAAATTAAACGAAGCTGCCTGCGTACTGGGATAACTTCTGTACATCTGCGCGACAGTAGTCGTCGTCGAGGGGATGGTGGATTCGGTGCTGTACGCTATGGAGACGTTTGAGGACGAAGGCAAAGTGCCGCCAATTAACACTTTAGTCGGAGCGCTGGTCAACGACCCACCTATGCCGACATTCCCCGCACTATCAATCCGCATCTGTTCTGTCGAATTTGTGCTTAATGCAACAGTGTTAGCCGCAGGAAGATAAAGCCCATTAGTCGCTACGGTCGCCCCACTTGGGATGAATGAAGCGCCTGTGACGCTGCCACCTGTGGTCACCGTCACTGTTGAATTCTTAAGTAGCTTACCCGTCGTGCCATCGAATAAAGCGACTGCAGTGTCAGTAGCACTCGCTGGGCCTATTACGCCACCCGACGCACCGCCAGCTGACGCCAACAGAGTTACCACACCGCCGTTGTCTTTGTAGTAGAGCTTTCCATCTACGATATTTATCGCAAGCTCACCACTTGCAAGATTTCCAGAGGTAGGTACTGCAGCCGCAGTTGTGCTGTAGTAAAGCTGAATTGGGGTATAACCTGACTGTGCCATTAGAATGTACCTCCAGAGATGCCAGCCGTCGCTACGACCGTTCCCGTTGTCAAAGTATTAGTAGAAGGGTTATACGTCATGTCGGAATCTACGCAAACGCCATTACTGCCTGAAGTGGCTGGCATAAACGCTGGGTAATAAGTAGCGTTAGCAGTAACCGCCGTAGTCGTTACATTTGCCGCATTCCCTACATCGAGCGTCGATTGCGCTATATACTCGGGTGCTGCAGCTCCAGCCGCCAATACATATCCAGTAGTACCTAGCGCCAGCTTCGATATAGTCGCCGTACCACTTGCATATATAATATCGCCAGCAGTGTAGGAAGTCAGCCCTGTACCGCCGTAAACAACACCTACCGTGCCAGACGTAATCTGACTAGCTGCAATCGCAATTGACGTATTTGATGCGGTGGTGATCTGCCCTTGGGCATTTACCCCAATCACTGGAACCTGTGATGCCGAGCCATAAGTAGCTGCACCAACCCCAGTTGTCGCAATATTGAAGGTGTACGCCGGTGATTCAGTGAGTCCAGTACCCGCGCTGTAAGTCAGCGGCGCACCAAACTGGCTGAAGACGATTCCTGTAGTACCTACAATGATCGGCAGGGGCGTCTGCTGTACCCACGAGGTATTCGCGTTCGCAGTACCCGAAGTAATCAGGAAGAAGTCGCCCTGATCGATTTGATCAACACCCGATCCCGCTGTATCAAAGTCAGTTGCACGGATCAGGATAAAAGGTAGGCCAGCATCACCAGCTTGGCTCAGTGTATAAACGCCATTCTGGAGTGTTGCCGCCTGATTTTTGACTAGAATGCGAGTGCCGTTATCCGCAGGTGATGTGAACGTATAGCCATCAACCGTCAGCGCACCGTTAGCATTTGCAGTGAGTGTCGCGCCAACACCACCAGTACCGTTGTTGTAAGTAACCGCAGGCAGCGCTGTAGTCGTTGCATATTTGCAAGACTGATGGAAGTTGATGCCGGAGGCTATTGAATCGGCGTAAGTCTTATTTACGATGTCGTTGCCGGTAGATGGAGCTGTGGTAATTGTCCCCGAAGTCATCGTCACCGACGTAAACGTACCTGCTGCAGGTACCGTACCACCGATTGTCGCGCCGTCTATTACGCCGCCCGTAATGGCAACCGAAGAAGCCGCTTGGGTAGACATAGTTCCCAAGCCAGTAATGTCGGTATTCGGGATCGTAGCACTTGCAGTGAGTGCCGAAGACCCGGTTCCCTTAACGTAACCGGTCAGGGAAGTAGCGCCCGTGCCGCCATTAGCGACCGCAAGGGTTCCAGCGAGGGTCAAAGTACCGCTGGCCGTGATCGGACCACCCGAGAACGTCATCCCCGTCGTGCCACCAGAAGCGTTAACAGAAGTCACTGTACCCGCACCCGCGATTGCACTCCAGACAAATGCCGCGCCGTTCCACCGCAGGTAGGTATCAGTTACAGTTGGTGCCGAGACGAAACTGGTAGTGCTCACGGCACTCTGGTAAAGTAACTGGTTTGCGCTACCACCGGTAATTCCCGCCACGTTGGTCACTGTGACATCCGTCGCGGAAGTGATCCGGCCCGTGCTGTCTACCGTGATCTGGGCGACTTGAGTGCCAGAGCCATAAGTACCCGGGGAAACACCGGTGACATCGAGGCTGATCGTCGGATTGGCGCTCGCACCATCCCCATCGGCGACCACTATTTCACCTGCCGTGCCAGTGATGGTCCGATTGAGCACCGAGCCATTTCCGGGCATAGCCAGAAGCCCGGTACCGCTCAGATTGGCCAGCGATAGTGGTAGTCCGGATAGCGCGATAGTTGGGTTACCACTCTGACCATCCCCATCGGAGATCGAGAGACCCGCTCCGGAGGCCACGATAACCCTCGGTACGACCACACCCCCGGATGTCTTCACGATGACGCCAGAAGATGCATTCTCGAGGCTCAGAGAGGTACCATTCAGCACTATCCGCATGAATGACTGAGCACCGCCATCGGTCAGACCCAGCCCAGTACCCGTCGAGAGGTATCTGGAATTGGCCAGAGACGATTCGTTATTGACCGTGATGAACGTCTGGGTAGTGCTTGGGGCCGCAGCTACATCGAGAGTGGTCGTCCGAACTGTCACGCCATTCTGGACGATCGGTACCAGCTCCGTCCCGGTTAACGGACCGGCTGTAGGTAGGTCGGCTATGGTTACGTTAGGCATTATGGGGTGCTCTCGATACCTTCTAGATTACCGTCGTTTTCAATGATACCCCCGCTTTCCTGCGTAGATATTACGAAACCGCCATAAGGTCCGGTGATCAGGTTATTCGGCTCCACCGCGACCGATTCATCGGGTCTCGGGAACCTCAAAGCAATACGTTCGGTCTTCCGAGCGGGTAGTCGATATGGGTCGAACTGGTCTTTACATCCTTGATCGCACACCCGAAGACCTGGAAAATTAGGATCTGACTCCAATACCGACAACGGACGCTTCATCTTGCACCTATCACATACTGCGATGGCGATCGATGAATACCCTTGGGTGTCGATGAACCTCGGCATGACTATCTCGTATATACTGCAATATTTGGTGCAAAGTATATCGGCGACTTGTCGCGCTCTTCCTGCTCGGCCTGAAATAGGTATTCATCCGCTTGAGCCTTGAGAAGCATTATCCGATCGAGTGGGACCTGCGGCAGTTCCATACTCATCTGGTGCGCAATCATCGACTGAATAGCCAAGAACCACCGCTGGGGTATTTCGAGGTCACCGGAAAGTGCTCCTACATCCATGATCTGCCGTGAATACCACACTGTCATCTGTACGAATGGATTGCTCGGTACCGGCCAGAGGTTCAAAGATGGTTGCGGAATCGTCCGGTCGAACCAGAACTGGTATGGCTGATCAGCGGTAAAGTATTTGTTAGGCAGCGAAGTATAATCGTCGCGGTTCAGACGGGCCATCGGGACTTCCCGAGACATATTTCCGACATAGAACTCGCGGACATTTAAGGTGTTTCCACCCGTCTCGCGCATCCGATAACGCTGCGAAGTGCTGCCCGGCTCAATATCGTACCACAGCCAAGTATTATCGACCCATGTTGTGACCCCGCAATCGTGCAGGATGTTCCACGTGACACCATCGTCGGATACTTCGAGTAGTATGTGAAATTCACCAGAAGTACCCGGAAGAATACCGATCGACCCGCTGTAGATATCGTTATTGGGTCCGTAATCGATCGAGATGTATCCGTTTGGCGACGACTGAACGCACTTGGTGTCGACGTCACTATCAAAAGCATTCGCGACGACTCCGGAAGACGCTGCATACCCGCCGAGATTATTCGGGGTGGGCCGGTTCATATTCCGGTACAACACGTTGAGGGCGTCGATCGATCCCTCGGGCAGGTAATAGGTCGCTTGATCAGCTTTGAGACCAAACACCTTTTTGCTAATCGCCCAATACTGGATCCCGCGATTGGAAAGATTCGACAGCAAGTAGAATAACGACTCTTTAGACGATACTACCTGCTCGGAGGTCAGCTCTTCCGCGAGCTTTCCGCAGCGACGCGCACCATGGTCAATCAGCGTCTGGATCGATATGCGGGTAGCTCCGACGGTGCCTGAATAAGCCATTTATACCCCTTACCACGTCGGACATTTAGAGGATCTCTTGTTACCCGACGACATCTTGGTGGTCACCTTACCGCCCCGCTTCATGCCAACGGCAGCGTTGTCCTCGGTGTAATTCGCGGTATCCTGCACCACCTCGTTGTACGGTCTAAATCCATTATCAGCTGGAGTCGACGATCTGAATGAATTAATCGCTTCAGCTTGTGCACCCACGTTGCCAACCGGATTATTCGTCGCCATCGCTGTCCGTTCTCCACTAGTCACCACATTGGAAAGTCCATCAGTCGCTAGACTGCTCAGACCACCGGCGGCGAATTTCTTAACTTTTTTCATATCCTTACCATCCCGGACAATTCCAACGTTTCATCGAGGCCCTCGCCCGAGAGCCTTCATCCGATTTCTTAGCCACTGGACCCATTCGAGCGCAAAATGAATCCTTGCGCGGTCCACCCTGAGGCTGTGGGGCTTTGAGATTCGACCCCGTTTCGCGATTATACTTTGCTCGACCTTTAGCAGTCAAACCCGCGCCTTTTTCAACCGGCAGCTTCTCGCCACGACCGACGGCAAGTGACACTTTGCCACCTTCGGCCATCTTCTCGGGCAACTTACCATACGCCTTCTTGCCGGTGTTGCTGGACGTATATTCAGCGGCCACGTCCGGCGAAATACCCGTCCTCTTCGCGAGCTTCGGGTTATGCTCGACCGCCTTCATCAGACGGAATTGAGCTTTAGAAGTCGCGGGCATCAGGATACCTGATTAACGGTCAGAATCACTGCCGGTGCCGCCGGATACGTCGGGCTAACACTTGCCGGATATGTAACCAACGAGCCGTGGCCATCGACGCTCAACCATTTCATCGTAACCACATTTGATGATGTAAGCGATAAAAACACATTAGCCGCCATGATAGCTGCCGCAGGAGTCGTGTCGTTCTCTCTTGATGCGATCGTTGCCCAACTAGCCGATGCCGGGACGTCCACACCATCAATTGTAAACCAAATGACTAAGAGTGTCTGACCGGCGGTCGAATTATTCAACTGCGCACTAAATGCGAAGTTGTAGGTACCGCCAACTGCGACAGAAATACCTGAAGTCGTGGTGTTAAGACTCACACCGTTGCTCGCGGTAGTCGTGTTCAGCTGCAGAGTGGTCGAAGTGTTAGCGGTCGCAACTTGCGCACCATTGACTGCCTC
>Ga0181352_1000770_pt1 | contig 13165 bp, 9 predicted proteins | sample Fa13VDMLBSN_FD_130103 | JGI IMG/M metagenome (GOLD analysis project Ga0181352, IMG submission 130103) | Freshwater viral communities from Lake Michigan, USA - Fa13.VD.MLB.S.N | ecosystem: Environmental > Aquatic > Freshwater > Lake | place: USA: Michigan | collected 2013-09-23 | reverse complement strand
CACATTCCCCTCCAAGTCTTCCAAGTATAAAGTGTTCCCCATCTCGTTTTGCTTGAGAAGGGTGAGATACTTAGTTTTGACTGGAAGTGAAAGGGGCGTTCCTGTTGGACAATTGTAATCTTCACCACTGTGTCCTTTGATCTTATCGTAAAAACCCTTAGGAGTTTGGCTTCTAAAGCGGTTGATCATTTTAAATTCCTTGTAAAACATAAGCGTTTATTAAAGGATATTGATTGCACTATACGCTGAAGCAAATAAATCCGCAACGAAAGGATGAGCCTTAATTAGATCGGGGAAAAGGAGCGAGAGTACAACCCCGATCAGCTTCCAAATAAAAGGAGCAAGCATAATCATTGCCGTAACAAATCCAACCCAGTATTTCTCTTTTAAGCTTTTCTCCAAACGTGCAGCTTGATACCCCTCCTCAAGGAGCTTGAATCTTTCGGCTGTTTCTTTTTGTGCAGCCTCATGCCTAGCTTGTGAAGCTTGGGCATTTTCTTTCATTATAGAAAGAATCTCTTTCCTATCCTCTTTAGCCATCTTAATCATCTCTTCTCGCTCCGCTTCTTCCTTGAGCATGTGGTCGTCAATTCTAGTGTGGATTTTTTCGATCTCGCTCTTAGTGTCTTTTGCATTCTTCTCAAGATTTTCCACTAGGTTTTCAACCCTTTCGATCATGCGCCCGAATTCTTTAAGGGATATAGACATACTAATCTTTATTTTCATTAAAATTAAGACTTATACGCTGCGTATCATTTGACGGACTTGTGATTTGTTCGCTAGGGAAGGCAGGCTTTGGGAAAAGTTTAGGGAAGAACCGTGTCAGACAGTACCTAATAACAGATCGAACAAATAAAACTTTCAAGGTCTGTATGGTGAGGTTACTATAGTCTCCGCTATAAAGCTCTGTAAGCAGAACAATAGCCTCTCCGCTGAAAATCACATAAAGCCCCATCAAGACATCGGTGATGCTTGATCTGACTTGATCCCTGAAATGTGCTGATTTTAATAGTTTTTTTAGCGTCATATTGACGGCGTTAAGAAGTGTGATATTGTAGATGTATGTGTGTTTTTGCCTTTACTATGGTGTTTGGAGCTTGGTTCGGCTTTCAGGCGGGAGGCTTCTTTGGAGCTCTACTTGGAGGATTCCTAGGAATGCTTGTACCTTTTATCTTCGTAAGAGCTTAGTTAGTAATTTCTAGTCCAAGCCACTTCAAGATATTTTTAGTCGCTTCGCCTAGCACCCCAGCGTCTACGTTGAGTTTTTTTGCTTCGCCTGAAATGACATCTCTTAACTCTTGCAAAAGAGCATCTGGACTCATAACCGCATCCTCAACCGCACCTATTAAAGCCCCTCTAGGAGACAATCCACGGATAATTGACCCGACCTTCTTATTCCCGCCCAGCTCTTCAGTAGCAGCGGCTTTTTCCACCGCCCTCAAATAATCCTTTTTACTCACATCTCCAAGGGTTTTAAGAGCATCTTTCACGTCAAACCCTTTAGCCCCAGTATTTAAGATGGATTCAAGCATGGATTCACTGCCCGCCCCAAAGTCTTTTAGATTCTTGGAAAGGATACCCCTAGCCCTTGCTAATTTCGCGTACTGAGCATAAAGCTCTTTACCCTTGGGGCTTAGATTTTTCTCAAGAGTTTCTCTAGCGAACCTATCTAAAGCTTTCACAGGCACTAAGGCTGAGTCGGTGACAGGTGAGGCAAGATTTTTACCAGCAGCACTTCCGATAGCTTCAAGTGAACGCGCCAAATTCCAAATAGCTTCTAACGTGAACTTCTCACCCTTTTCTGCTTTGCTCTTGAGGGTCTGGAATACATTTATGAGCGTGTTCTGGTCGTCTTTTGTGAACTGTATGATTGAATCGCCAAAATCAAGATCCTCTGTGAACTTCACCCCATCTTTCACTTTTGAAGTAGCTGACTTTGTAAAAGTCTTAATCTGATCGAATATGTCATCCGTTGAGCCTTCAAACCAAGGATTCACGCTCTTAAACTCACTAGCTGCTGAGTCCAAACCTTTGAATTTATCGTAAAATTTTTGAGCAGTTTTTGACCCTGCATTTTTTGTTTTCTCTATAGCACTTCTCCAATCAAGACCATCAAACCCCTTTATGTTTCTTGTAGCCTGCTTGTAGATTTTCGCATATGGCTCTAAATATGAGCTCATTTGAGCCTTTTCAATGTCAACAGCCCTTTGCACCGCGCTAGATTCGCCTTTAGCAATTAAATTAGTCGCCTCTTCTTCCGCAAGTTCAAGACCGTCCCTAGAGAATTTCTGAGCAAGATCAACCTTGATTTCCTTAAGATATTCTTTGAACTTCTCATAAGGAGTAGCAGCATCCGCTTTTAAAGTAGAAGACCGCGCCTCTTGAGAGAGCATTTCACCAACTTCCCTTTGTTTCGGAATCAAGATCGATTCATAATCTGCTAAAACTTCCTGACCCTTTTTAGCAAGTGGAGAGGTCAATTGCGCTGGATTCGTAGCGTGAGCCTTGTAATCATCGACCATACTCATGAATTGATCTGCATCTTTAGGAGAGCCCTTCACCTCTTTGAGTACATCAATCACCAAAGGCGACTTCCCTTTCACCTTGTACGTTTCGTATAGATCTCCTAGGAACTTAACACTTCCTTTGGTTAAGTCAAAAGCAGGAGGTAAAGCTGCATCAATCACAGCCCCAACACCTAACTCCGTGCCACTAGGTAAATCTCCTTGAGTACCTGCGCTAACAATTGTCGTATCAAGAGGGCTTGAGATTAAACCCGCTCCAATAAGTTGCCATAACTTGCCCCCACCAAGTGCTTGTACTCCTTTTGCCCCTAAAGTACGAAGCCCACCAGAAGCAGGATTAGCCAAAGCACCACCAGTCATCACCAATTCACCAACCTTATTTGCGCCTTTCTCCAATAAAGAAGCATCTTCGTCTGCTGAAAATTCAGAAGACATCTGTTTGCCTTGTTCTTCGATAAAGCCGCCCACTTTTTCAGCCCCTAACGATTCAAGCCCAGAACCGACAGCTCGAGCTCCTTTACCAATAGTTTTTATCGCGCCTTGCCCTAGCCCCTTAGCTACATCAAAAGGAGCTGCAAGGGGATTCATGTTTGGTTTCTCCCCAGTCTCACCCCAGATGTTCGTCATGGTGTTTTCTCCTTTCAATGGCTCTTTTACACTTGGAGTTGTGACCGTAGGAGACAACTTAGTTTTCACTGTTTTCAACTTCTTAAAAGCCTCATCGTAAGAAGAGCCTTTGTCCATTTGAGCTTTTAAATATGCCTTGTCTTGGTTGGTTAACATAAAAGTTGATTAAATATTATTCTCCTTCACCAGCCCTAGAAGATGGGATTAAACCAAGTGCCGCCTGACCTTCCAAATATTCAGGGTCATTGTACAAATCAAAAGAATTATATTCTTCTAAATCAGGGTCAAGCTCATCTACTGGCTGCTCTTTGAGAGAAGCTTGCTCAGCCTCCCAAAGCAATTTTTTGCCATGTAAATCTAAACTAGATTTTAAACTCTTAGTGTAATCTACTCTTTTGTCTTGCAGCTCTAAAACAGTAGCAGCCGTGTCGTTCTTTTGTGGGAAATTTTGGAAAGTTTCTGTAATATACTCGCCTACGGTAATAGCAGCACCAGAAGCCCCGCGCAACTTCGCGCCGACCCAATCCATTTGGTTTCTGATTAATTGTCTTTGCGTCTCATCGTCTACAATTTCATTAATGATGGCGTTGGTCAAAGGTTTTTCATTGTCATATTCAGCTAGACCTTTAGACACCACATTATTTAAATTTGCATAATCTTCCAACTGAGCCTCATCCATGCCCGCGATAGTGTCGGAATACACCTTATTTGCTCGATCAAGTGAAGAGTAAACCATATACGACTTTCTCGCGTCATCAGTTCTAAAAGTAGAAGATTCTTTGAATAGATCGGCGGCGTATTTCTTGGCGGCATCTTTATCAGTTATTCCGTTCGCGATAGCCTCATTATAGAAGCTGGAATAAGAATATGGGTTAGCATTCCCACCATCCACGCCTGCACCACCCTCTAAAGTCGAATTATCATTGACCACAAGCCCACCAGTCTTATTCTCGATCAACTGACCAAGCTCTCCAAACGTCATTGAGTTATATCCAATAGTTTCATCACCATTGCCGTTAGAATCCACATAATTTATTTGCTGATTCACCGCATCTACAGAAGTGATGTAAACAACATGACCATTTTTAGCGTAATTACCCTTTTGTGGGAGCACAATAGCCATACCAGCCGCTGGCATTGTAAGGCTGAAGTCAACCTTACCGAGCTTATCAGTAGGCTGGATATTCTTTGGGTCGCCATATTTGTCGCCAAATACACTCGCTCCAAACAAATCATTTACAAACGCACCACATTGCCCGCCGTAGTCGCCTTCTTGCAAAGGTTTGCCGTTTGAATCCGTAACTTGTACCCCGATTGAGCCATCTTCTGAAGTAACAGTTTGGATTTTATATTTATTGCCACGAGTAGAATTAGGAATATACGCGCCCCCTTCATACCCCATACTTTCAGCGTACTCGAATTGTTTTTGAATCAAATCTTGATAATTCACCGCGGTGTTGCTTTCAGAGTATTTTATTTGCGCTTCTTTGTAAGCCAAATCTGCTAAATAAGCAGGGTCACTTTGATCTTCTATCCCGAGCATAGTTCTTGTATTAGATCGCATAGACGCGATCTCTTCAGGTGAATATCCCATGGCTTGCCATTGAGCAGTTTGCTGATTTAAATAATCAATCTTCCGAGCCGCCTCCGTTGTCAGCCCTTCCATCTGATCCTGCAAATCTTGATTAAGTTGCGCAATCTGAATAGCCTTTGTCTCTTGGTCAAGCGTTTTATCATCTCTAATAATCTGAGCCCCTTGATAGTATCCCATGAGCATATCAGCAGGGAGACCAAGCTGGTCAGCGTAGCCTTTGACCGTGCTATAATCCATTTCAACCCCGCTTTCAACAAGTCCTTGGAATGTTTGAACTCCAGAATTTACGATAGCACTTTGAGTCCTAGCGTATTCGCTTTCAGCACCAAGCTGTTGAGTTTGAGCTGCTAAATAATCACTTTCAATAGCCTTCGCTTGAAATTCAGCTGCTGCTATTTGTTGTTTATACTGTTCAGCTAAAGCTGTATTCCCACTTTTTTCAGCTCTGACTAGATCTCTTTTTGCTTGTTCAATTTCAAGCTGTTGCTGTTCAATAGAAAGCTGTAAACGGTCTAGTTGCTCTGTCCTATTAGAACGAAGTCTATCAATCGTTTTTAAATTTGTGTTAGAAGTAACGCCCTCTCTTGACCCTAAAAGCGCACCTTCAGCAGCAGCAGCTTGAGATTTAATTTGCCTGCTCGCGAGCTGTGCATCTTGCTCTAAAGTGACTTCAGAAGCAGCAATTTTAGCCTCTTGTAAGGCTTTTTGCTCCGCTTGAGCCTTAGCTTGGTCTTTAATGTATTCATCAAGAGAACCATAAGTCTCCCCTAACCCTAGACCTTTTGCTGCGTCTGCCGTGGCATCATATTCATTTTGAATCATACCGCGTCCAATATCTGCATAACTCATCTGCTCACCAGTTTGTGCGTTTTGCCCTTGAGCTGCTCTACCTGCTGCTTTTAGGCTTCTTTCGTAGTCCGCACTATTCATCCCAGTTGCGCCCAAAAGCTCCTTGCCCCTTCGTGAACGTGGATCGTAAGTTCGCCCAGTTGCAGGGTCTAAAACAGTTTGCTGTCCAGATGCTGACCTCACAATCTGCCCTGCTCCAGCAAACCCCGTAGAAGCTCCAGCATAAGTATTTCCTTTACTATCTTGAACCCTAACTAGTTGATTTGAAGAAGGTCGCCCATTAATAGAGTTAACAGGGGTGGAAGTACCAGATAGGAAACCAGCTCTCAATTGGTTTTGCCTTTGTATCTGCTGTGCGTCACCTAAAGCTCTTGTGGTTGAACCGACATTTATAGGCTTAATCGCGCCAGAGACCCTTGTTTGAACATTCTGCAAAGTTTTATTCGTAGAAGCCAAAACACTTGCGCCTAGTTTTTGCGTAGCTTTATTGTTTGGATTTGCAGCCATAGCTTTTTTTAAGGCTGCTTGCTGCGCTTGTATTTGCTGAATAGTTTTAGGCATAGATTTTTAAGATGTTATCCAATTGCTTCAATTGTAGCGTGGACAATGGCTGTTCCAGTCTCCGTGAACGTATAAGTAAACCCAGCGTCCGTAAAACCTGAAGCAGCAGCAGTAAATTTATCAGTGTTATCACCCCTAGTGTAAAGAGACGTGGTGTTGTCATACCCTGCATTCCCCGCTGCCGAGTTAACATAGCTCATGTAAACATCATAGTCTGAAGCATCTGCCAAAACAAAACCTTGAGAGATTGCAGAGTCATTGCTCCCTGTCCCAGTTCCAGTAACCCGCAAAAACTCAGGCTTGAACCACAAAACATACTGTCTCGTTGTTGTAGCCTGCAAATCTTCCTCAGCAATCATCACGCGCTTTTGCCCAGTATTGATCTTAAATGCTGATGATGGGAGTGCTCGCCCGATTTTATATGTAAATGCTGTTGGCTCTGTTGTTTCAAAGTATATGGAAGCAGGAGCAGTCTTCGTAATCGCGCCTGCTGTTGTCGATAAAAAGTAATCTATCCCTGAAGTTAATGTCAGCCCTGTCAATTGTGCATAATCTGTTGCCACAGCCCCTGATGAAAAAGCTGCAATCGCTGTATTCGCAAACCCTATAAAGTTCCATGTCCTCCCGCCCCAGTTTGCATCACATTGCGCCAAAGCCATGCCAAGCAATTTAAGCTCCGTGTTGAACCAGAAGAACGGTGTGGCGTTCGTTGTAGACGTTCCCCATGAAGTCGTATCGAGATTATAAGTAAGACGCGTAAATGTAAGGTAATTCTCATCGTGCGCGCTATTCACGCTGATATTTAGATAGTTAGTTCCATCAGTTGCTGCCACCTCAATCACGAGCCAATACGTCACGCCTGCTGTCATTTGTGGCGGTGAAGCGAAAGTGATAGTTCTAGTACCCATGGCAGTAGTCCAAGTCCTTTGTGTAGCTTGAGAAATGACATTGGCAGTTCCACCAGTCACCGCAGTTCCTGAAGGAGCTCCTGCATTGTCTGTTTGGATCGAAATTGTCAAATTCCCAAGTGCTGTTGCCCCATTTACAGCTTCAGCCATACGCATTTGAAGTGTCGTTCCAGTCGAGTTTGTCACCGAAGGCACTATTTTGATCGCATGTTTTCTTCGAGTATTTGAATCTCCAATAGCAAGGTTCGCATCTGTTAGTTGTGAGAAATGTTCAACTTCAATCGGAAGTAAACAAACCGCATCATATTGAGAAATTGCTTCGTAAGCCATGAAGCTATAAACGCCTAGCCCTAAGTGGGTGTGCAAAGCGTCTGCATTGCTGACAACCCCGCCCGCCAAAGTATTTAAATTTGTAGCCGTTACATTAGCGGAAATTCCATCGAGAGCTTGGTCAACCTCAGTTTTTGAGGCAGAGTACCCAGTCGCAATTTGCAATTGTTCATTACCCCCAGCGTTCAATTTTGTGATAACGATTGTGTCGTTGTCATCCACAATTTTGCTTTCTGCGTGCGCTGGAGTTGTGTCTCCACTTGAAATCGTCAAAAGTGTGGAAGCCGTAACCGCATCAAAAGAGTTCCACGTGCTGCCATCGTTAGAATACTCTACTTTGTCGGTGCTTGTGTTCCATCGCAAAAACCCTTGATATACACCAGCTACAGCGGTACACCTTTTAACTGTCACCGTACCATCTGCATCTGTACCAATAATGAAATTAGCACCACCTGTGGCAATAAGCCCCTGCAGAGTGGACCTCAACAGTTCTCCTACTTGTGGAGTGATGGAACAAAAGATTTCATCACCAGTTTTGAATTCGTAAACATTGTTTGAATCAGCCGTTGTATAGTCTATCCCTGACAGATTTAGAGCGCGAATACATCCTGTCGCACTTAGTCCATCTGCAGCAACAGCAGAAGCGGGAATCCACACCATCTCACTACGATTAGGCGTTGATCTAGTATTCCTTATTGTCGCCATAAACCCACCTGTGATGATCGCTCCATTTTCATCTAGCGGAGCGGAACTCCAATAGATTGCTTGCGCACCTGTAGAAGCAGCAAGAGGAGCGGTTAAAGTAGCAGACCACTTGAAGAATTTTGCTTGAGAGTATGTGGGGAGAACTGTAGCGTTTACCATTTTAGACTTGGGTTAGTTTATGACTTCTCGATTGCCCGATTAAGGATGCGCGAGCTGAGAACATGTTTATTGTATGATCCGAAGCATCTTGAGAGCTTATTCTTAACCTAACTCTCATTACGTTCCTGATTCTAGGGCGTAAATCTGCTTTATCGTATATAAGCCCGCTGCTAACCCCAGAAGTCCCCCATGCGGAGTTAGCCCATGCAGACCCTCCCCACCCTGAACCTGAATTATAGTCATTATATGCAGACCAAACGTAAGTAGCAACATTACTTATAAAATGCGAGTTTTCGTCAAAAACATCAAACGAAACATCTACGTCTGAAGCTCTCGTGAACTCTCCATAAAGCATTATTTCGTCTAAATTAAACGTGCCATATATCTCTCCAAAATTTAACTCTTGGTAGTATTCCGCATAAATGTTCACCCCATCATCTTGTTCCCCAGTAAAGAGATGGTAAACCCGCCCATCAAGAGAGGATGAAAAATAAATCTCATCATTCAGTAAAAAGAATTTTTGCGGGTTTAAACCAGTAAAAAAACTGGTTGCTCCGTTTTCAACAGTATTGTCTACGCCAGCAAGTCCGAGTTTAATAGCTAAGATAAAATTATTTAAAGTCCCGCCACCTTTTGCGCAGGCAACGTATAAATATCCTCTTTTTGAGTCGTAAACAATAGACGCGTTGTCAAAATTTACATCTTGGAAATAAGAATCCCCTAACTGCTCTGTTAGCGTTTCCCATTGTTCGGAATAAGGAACTCCAGCCTGACCAACGGAAACAAGGCGTTTAATGCCCCATGTGCCAACTGCGATAAGCCCAGCATCTGTCATTTTTATAGCTTTTATACCAAGGTCTGAAAGCTGAATCAGCTCTTCATATTTTGAAATAGTGCCAGACGAGTCAAGAGTTGAAATTTTAAACGCATTCCACCCTTTTTCAAAGCTTAAAAAAACAATATCGCCTACAAACTCAAGCCCAGTACATGCTACACCGTTTCTGTAAGTTCCAGACCCTCCACCTTCAACAGAGGAACTTGTCGTCCAGTTTGTGAAAGGCGGATTTGTGCCGTCATCTACCCTAGAATAAGCCCATCCAGCTGCGTCAGTAGCTAAATTATAAAGCCATAATCTTTTCCCATCATAAGCAATATATTTTGCTTTTGGTGCGGCAGAAACATTCGCGATAGTAAAACTTACTGTGCTTGTAAGCGTGCCACTTCCGCTTGCGTTTCCAGTCACAGGCTCTCCATTTTGGAAAGTGCCATTAATAGAACCGAGCGTCAAAGTGCCACCAGAAACCTCTAAAACAATAGCCGTTGCCCCGCTTGTCGAACCTGTTATTTTCTCATTGGCGACAAAAGCCACGCTTGCGGTATATGTAACAGTTTGGGAAATCCTCCACAGTCCATTTAAATTTGAGGTCACAAAGAAATAATCTCCTGCGCGCAAGCCATTGAGCACGCCACCAGAACTAAAATCTGTCTTAATATCTGTGAAAGCTCCACCAACCGCGTTCCGCGCTCTAACTTTTACCCCATAAGCCGAGATTTCATAATTATTTTGATACGCGCCAAGCGTAGTAATAACATTAGACTCAGACGTGTCGAAATATTCTTCGCTTCCAGAACGTTTTTTCAATTTCGCCTGTGAATCAACCCAATAATTCTCAATATACAAAGCACTGTTGGCGTTTAACAGTTGAGAGAAATCACGCAAATTAGACCCATTAACAGGCATCGTTCCAACAACGCTTCCTTGACGAACTTTGGCAGATTGTCTTAATGGATAATACATTAATAAGCTGAGTAACGAGACGATAAATTGTAAACTTTAGGGCTTCTTGGTATGGAATCAATAAGTTGCCCCAATAAACGAGCGAATTTAGCGTCTGCATCATATTGCCTAGGGTCTTCGTATTCCTCGTAATAAATCTTTATTAATCCTTGCGTAACAAGTTCTTTAAACCTATCAGGGACAATAAACGAACTAGACATAGATGAGATTGCCGTAAGCATCGGGACGTACCTTAATTTGACAATTGTGCTGGCGTTTATCCCTGTAAAAACTACATTAGAGCCGTCTAAATAGTAGCCTTTGTTAGAACTAGAGAACCCCGTCTGTATCAAGCGCTCTTGTTCCTTGCCATCACTATCTATGACAAAAAAACCACACCCCCACTGTTTTGCATCTTGATAATCAGCAGGCAAAGCCGAAGTCTGAGAGTCAGTTGTTACCGTGTAATTTTGTGTGGTTTTAAATCTATCTGGATCTGCGTTAAGCATTTCATCATAAAGTATTTCGTTCAAATCTTGCGCCATAGCAATCCAGCGAGCTTCTGTTACATCAGAAAGCGCACCTAGTTTTTGCTCAACTCTTGTTTTCGCACTTGTAACAGTTATTGCCATAATTGTTTTTAGTTAAGAGTCCATGTGAGGCTAGCATTTCTTTCTTCATCCCCTGTTTGAGGGTTTGTCATGTCTCTAAGACGCGTAAAAGATGTGCCATCAAAACTTATTGTGGGTTCAGCAGGCGAGCCATCTTGAGGATCGTCAATGCCTTCCGCTAAAATAAGTCTAGTGACCCCTTCAACATTAGTAAGTGTTCTGCCAACGTATGCCATAAAACAAAAATTAAAGATTTAAGAACCTAGCGATAAAGTAAGCCCCATAAAAACGCACTCCACGGTTCACGCTTCCTGTGCCTCTATATACGGACTGTGTGAGAAGTAGTCCTGTTGTATTTGATGGTATCCCGCTTGTAACTTCAATAGGTGTAGCAGTTTGCCACGCTTCAACCGCTGCTTCTCTACTGACCGCGCTTGATCCAATTTTGACGGTAAGCCCTGTTTCTGTAAGAGAAAGACGAACCATGTAATAAGTATCAGCAGCAAAAGCTACTCCTGTACTTTGCGTGTAAACAGTCGTATATTCACCAGTCAGGATTTGCCAGTTTGTGGAGTCCGTTCCGATAACAAACCGAAGACCCGCTGCTTTTTGACCAGAAGCTAAAGTTCCTGTGCTAACAACAGAAGTGCTAGAGATGAACCCTAAAAAATAGCTCCCTAAGTCTATTGTAGATTTAGTTTTAAAAAGACAGTCAAAAGTAGGATTCCAAGAGCATCTTGTAAAATTTGCTGAAACATACCATCTACAGGTAAATGAGCTAGCGTCAGCAAGATCTAAAGCGGCTGCACCTGTCTCATCCGCATTAACAACCCCGCCAGTATTTACCGCGCCGATCCCATCAATACTAAGCGCAGTCCCAGCTATTTGGTTTTGGATTGAGGCATATTGCACCCCAACCGTATTAAAGTCTGTGTTTGTAGGGTAAGAGCTTGTGCCAACTACTTGACCCAACGAGTTGATGCGTAAAAGGTCGTTTGGGCTTAAATTATTAAGCTCTTCAAGTTTATCAACGTAAATCTCATACGCCTTAATCGCTTTCGCTTCATTAGCCTCCCCTTGCGCAGCAAGCTGTAATGGATTATAAATCATGTTTAAGCGGTGTAATGAGAGATAAAGCCTCTTACGTTAGCCGTTCCACTTTGATTGATAACAATGTCGTCTCCATCGCCACCAGCCCATAAAGGGGAAAGCTCACTATTGAAAGACAGACTGCCATTAATGCCAACAGGGATTGCCCCAGTCAAAGAAGTTGCTCCAAGCTTTAAAGTAATATTGGTTGCTGCATCAGCTGTGATTTCAACGCGGTAAATCCTTGCAGTCGTCCCCCCCGCAACAGCTAAGATTGTGTTATCCCCTGTAGAGTTAAAGGAAACCGCAACAGATGACTTTGTTGTGGTCATCGCTGTGTAAATACTTGAAAGAGTTTGGAGACCTCTTTTGACCAACGCCACTAAAGAAAATGTGCCAGTATCTGAAGAAGCAACTGAATCTGCTTTTGCCCCTAACACGGTATTTATTGCCGTTTCTTGAGTGATTTGACTATCCTGCTTGGCTTCGGTCGCCCCACCTGAAGCAGCAGACCCACCAACAGAGGCATAATTTTCCATCTCCCCTAGTGCCTTCCCTAATATAATATTAGCAGACACGTTAGACCCACCAACACGGATGAGTTTCATTTTTGAAAGATCACGTCCACGGAAAGAATACCGCCCAGCCGTCAACAAGTCCCCTTTTGAAGCTGTAGGCGTAGATCCATCCCAAGTCACACGGATAGAATCTGAAATAGTCATGTCTAAAGCGTCAACCGTATCATAACGCCTAGCGGAATCTGATAAGCCCCCTGCGGTATCTATCAAGCTAAACAAGGAAGTGCTTGTATTTGTCACCGTGATTACAGAGCAATCTATATTTGGATGTGGTTTTGGTAACATAATTTATTATTTAAACCCTCATCCCCACCCCCCCTGAAAGGGGAGGGGCAGAGGGAAGATTTAAAAGTTTAATCGTTATCAGGGATAATCGCAGCAGCAACCGTACCTGTTGAGCCGATATTTTCTAAAATCCAAGTGTTTGTATCGACTAAAGTTAATCGAGACAAGCTGTTGGCTGGGATGTCAGCTTGGTTTGTGCCATCCGCATCAGTTCCATTGATCGTGGCATTAGAGCTTGCAGGAGTGATGAGTTCAAACCCATTCGCGCCAACCCAAAGCGTAAACATTTTACCAAGTAAACTAGCAGAACTTGCTGGTAGAGAAATTTGGTTCGTAGCAGAAGCGGAAGTCACAACAGCGTGAGAAGTTGTGCCGCTCATCGCTCCTGTACCTGTTCCGTCAGCAGTAGCAGTCAAAGCTTCTGATGCAGCCATCTTAGCAGGAGTAATTTTCCCGCTTCCAATGGTTAAAGCACCAGCAGATGAAAGAGTAGCGTCTCCTGAAACGGCTACAGAAGCAACAGTTGTGCCGTCACCGACTAGAATGCGCCCATTTTCCTCCTTTTTT
>Ga0181352_1000769_pt1 | contig 13169 bp, 3 predicted proteins | sample Fa13VDMLBSN_FD_130103 | JGI IMG/M metagenome (GOLD analysis project Ga0181352, IMG submission 130103) | Freshwater viral communities from Lake Michigan, USA - Fa13.VD.MLB.S.N | ecosystem: Environmental > Aquatic > Freshwater > Lake | place: USA: Michigan | collected 2013-09-23 | reverse complement strand
TACCACGCCCAGACTGATGCGGCTGTGGCGCTATCGCAGTTCATCAAAGACACTGGGCTTCCCGCCCCCACCATCGTCAACTCAGGCGGTGGCCTGCATGTGTACTGGCCTCTCACTGAGGATGTACCTGTTGCGGTGTGGAGTTCCCATGCCAGGATGCTCAAGCTCTTGTGCAAAGAACACAAACTGCATGCCGATCCGGCTGTCACGGCAGACATCTCCCGCATCCTGCGGGTGCCTGGCACAAACAATTACAAGCAAGACATTCCCCGCCCGGTGGCTGTTGCCGTGATGTCTCATCCTGTCCCGCTCGAAGAGATTGTGAGCCGCCTGGGTACTCCAGTTGCCGATCTGAGTGCCGCAAAGATGTTTGGCATGGACGACACCTCTAAGGATGTGTCAGGCGGCGCATACCCCGCATGTAGCTTCGCCAGGATCGTGCGCAAGAGCATGAAGGGCACGGGTTGCAACCAGATCAAGAACGCCCTGGAAAACGCCCCCACCCTGGAAGAACCTATGTGGCGCGCCGCGCTATCTATCGCTGTGCGGTGTGAAGACGGCAACGAAGCGATCCACAAGCTCAGCATGGGGCACCCCGGCTACAACGCCCAGGACACCGAGCAGAAAGCCCTGGAAACTAAGGGCCCCTACACCTGCCAGTGGTACCGTGAGAACAACAGCGCATTGTGCGAGGGGTGTACCCAGAAGGTAGTTAGCCCCATCCTGATCGGTAAGAAGATTGAAGCGGCTCCGGCTGAAGGCGATGCCTACATCATCGAGACGCCGCTGGACGGCGACGACAGCGACAAGGTAGGCGATACCGTCAAGATTGAGGTGCCTGCATATCCATACCCGTATTTCCGTGGCGCCCAGGGCGGCGTCTACAAGAAGGAAAAGACGGATGACGGCGAAACCAAAGAAATTGAAATTTACCGCAGTGACCTGTACATAACCACAAGGTTCTTTGACTCTGATGAGCATGGGGACGGCGATGGGGAGATGGTGCTAATCCATCTGCACATGTCACGGGATGGGGTTCGCCGCTTCTACGCCCCGGTTACATCACTCTTTGCAAAGGACAAACTCCGCGACCTGCTCATCAAGCATGGCGTTATCGCATACGGCAAGACACTGGACTTAATCATGGCTTACTTCGCATCAAGCATCCGCAAACTGCAATCACAATTCGCCGCGAACAAGACCCGTAGCCAGATGGGCTGGACCCCGGACATGCAGGGCTTTGTTGTGGGTGAACTGGAATACACGGCTGGTGGTACCAAGCTGGCACCCCCTGCCAGCGGAACCCGGCAACTGGCCCCGGCCTTTTCGCCCCGTGGCTCTTTGGAAGAGTGGAAGTCGATTGCTAACTTCTACAACCGCCCCGGCATGGAGCCGCATGCGCTGACTCTGTTCTTTGGGTTCGGTGCCCCCTTGCTGAAGCTGATGGATAACATCAACGTGCGGGGCGCGCTGATTAACCTGAAGTCCAACACCTCTGGGTCTGGCAAGACGACCGCTCAGCTTCTGGTCAACTCTATCTTCGGGCACCCCACCGAACTGCTGATGACCAAGGACGATACCTACGCCGCCAAGATGCACCGCATCGGCATGCTGAACAGTATCGCTTTCACTGTGGACGAGATTACCAACACGGTTGACGAAGAGTTGTCAGACACTGCCTACGGAGTTACCACAGGGCGCGCCAGGCACCGCATGGAGTCGCAGTCCAACAAGCTACGGGTGAACAACACAACCTGGTGCAACGTGACCATCTCCTCTGCCAACGCTTCGCTGGTGGATCGGCTGGCCCAGTTGAAGTCCACGGCTGACGGCGAACTGCGCCGGGTGTTTGAGTACGAGGTGTCTAAGATCAACGGCATCCCCAAGACTGAGATCGATGCGGTGTTTAGCAAGCTCAACACCAACTACGGGGTGGCTGGCCCGATCTACATCCAGCATGTGCTGGCCAACTACGATAGCGTCCTCAGGATGCTGAAGAAAATGCAGGAGAAGATAGACGCGGAACTGGGATTTGACCAGGCTGACCGTTTCTATTCGAACATACTGACAATTGCCTTCGTTGGCGCCCTGATTGCAAAGAAGTGTGAACTGCATGACATCGACATCCCGCGTGTCTACAAGTACGCCATTGGCCTGGTCGAGCAGAACCAACTGCAATACGCCGCCAGCCTGGGCTCCCCGCTTTTGATTGCACAGGAAACGCTGACTGCCTTTGTCAACGAGAACGTGAACAACGTGCTGGTCATTGACCAGCAGGTGAAGGGGTCTATGCCTCCCGCCGCAATCAAACAGCCCTACGGCCCCCTGCGCATGCGCTACGAGCCCAACACCAAGGAGCTGTACATCACCGCCGCTGAGTTCAGGAAGTTCTTTACGATGCGGCAGGTGGACGTGCGCGAGAGCCTGAAGCATCTGGCCCAGGCAGGGATTGCAAAGCACAATGGTTTGTCAGAGGTCAAGCGCATCGGCGCTGGCGCTGTGGGTAGTCTTAGTGGATTAGGAGCACGTTGTTATGTCTTCGACGGCACGGCAATCGGCATCGACGAAGGGTCGTTCAAAGTCGAAGGACTCGAAGAAATCGCAACCGACCCCACCGTTACCTGACCTTCGGCTAGTCACCATCGCTGATGTTGACTACTTCATTTACTGGGAGCGGCTGGGTATCGGCGGTTCATTCTTCCTACCCACGCTGTTGCCCGCCAAGGATGTGGCGCGGGCTCTGCGCCCCCTAGAGAAAAAACTAAAGATAACGCTAGAGGTCCGTACCCGGTGTGAGTATGGTGCCTACGGGGTGCGGGTCTGGCGGGTGCGTTAACCCGCGTCTTTGCGGATCATTGTCTTGGCTTCGCGTAGCCAGCTAACGATCTCGCGTTCCATTTTCTCTACCTCAGTGCGGCTTTCCATGCGTTCTTCCATGGACATCGTAGCGGCAGATTCAGGACTGTTGAGGTACTTGCGGTACGCACGGGTCTGTTCCAGTTGCTCCAGGGTAGCGTTGATGGAGGTGTTTAGCATCAACACCTGCTCATGCTTCTGCATGTAGGCTTCCGCCCCAGCCAGGTCGCCTCTTGTCACGAGTTCGTTTAGCGTAGCATTTGCCTTGCCAACACGATCGCGCTCATCGTAAAACTCTGCGATACGGCGCTTGCCGACCGGGTCGATCATGTAGTTGCTCAGCAGGGCATACTTGTGCAGGGGGCGGTCGATTCGCGTTGGGTTCAGCAAGCCGTCCGTTGCCATAACCGTCAGCGCCGCAGTCGATCCCAGGTAGCCGCGTAGCACGTTGTCGATAATGATTGGTGAAACCTGGGTGCCTTTGCTTGGATCCAGTACATTGGGGATGTTGTCAGCCACCCACTTAGAAATGGCAATGGCCAGTTCACTGGTCCCCTCCCGCACTTGCATGCTGGCGTCTAGGTTTTTCTGGTGGATACCAATCAGTTCGCGCCCAGTCAAAGTGGAGTAGTTCATCCAGCCTTCGATGAGGGGCTTAACGGCTTGTGGGATAGGAGTGACGCGGCCCAGGTACTGCTCAAACATGTACGACAGAGAGGTTCGGATCGCCTCCATAGCCTCTTGCTCCTCAGGGGTGCCCTTGCGCTTATAGTACTCGACCACACGCTCTGGGATCACTTTGAAGAGGGCGCCTAGTTCGCCCGGCACAGAGATCTTCTGGCCCCCGATAAACCAGTTGCTGTCCCGGGTACGCAAGTCGGATTCGTTGTACTCTTCGTCATCATCGTCCTTACCCATGGCATAGACGGTACTCAAAGCAATTGCAATACCTGCCCGGCTCCAGAACATCTTACGAGCGGCGGCTCTATCGATTGAGGCGCTAGAGTCGATCCCAGATGCCGCGCGGTACAACACGTCCATACCCTGCACATAGGCGTTGAAGAACGGAATGGTCTTCACCATAAGGCCAACCGCATCGCTAGAGCCCCGGCGGCGGAAGTTGATGAATTCCCGGGCACGGGTCTGTGCCAATAGCATATCGCCCTTGGACTCTTTGATGGTCTGGTCATAGATGGCTTTACGCACAGCCAGGTCAGACGCGCGGGTAATGCCGTCTAGGCGGTGTAGCAGGGTACGGAACATGCCGCGAGGCGTGTACCCCATGTCTTCCATAAAGGTAGCGCCGGGTCGGCCAGCTTTGAAGTCGTATTCGCCAGACAGGCCCAACGCTTCGGCGTCTTCAACGATGCGGTGACGTACGCCACGGATCTCAGCCAGGGCAATCTTGGGGAAGTTGGTCAGAACCATGCCAATCAACGCCAGCGGATTTTGCACCCCCGAGGTTAGCAGAGCACGTTGAATGTCGTCCACCACCTGCTTCAATGCAAAGGGCGGCAGGGCCGTCACCGAGGTACGCAGAATGTTGGACGCCTCGCTCAGATACTGCAACCATCTACCGGTAGTCTGCGACTCAGCTTTGAATGCCAGCACATCGTACTCACTGGGCAACTGCCACCATATTTGACCGCCATTTTCGTAGCTATAGGTAACGTTAGGTTTGCCTTGCGAGTCGGCACCCAACTTCTTGGCTTGCTGAATAGACCCCAGGAACTCCAGTGTCTGATTACGCGCATCGGTGTTCATCACCTGGCCGACCATCCACCCCATGGTGTTGAGGTAGTTCTCAAACACATCGCCAACCGACCGTATTTCTGAACCAACCAATTGAGGTAGTTTTGTAACCGCCAGCGGACTACGGGAGGCCGTGTTTTTGGTTCTGCGGTAGTGTTCTTCAAACTTGCCGCTTTCCAGACGGTCAAACGGCACATAGCCGATGACTTCTTTCCATTCTTTGCCTTCATCCGCAGACAACCGCCCCACGGCCACCAAGTGATCCACCAGCTCAATACGCGAGGCATCCATAGCGGCGTTCATGGCTGCAAACCTCGGGTCTGAGTTGTACAACGCCAAGCCAGCGTTTAGTTCTGTTTGAGTCAAGTGATTGGGAAAATACGGATCGTCCTTCAACAAGTTCTGCAAACGGAAGGCTTCCAGGGCTCGACCTGCCGCCGTCTTGGCTTCGTCAAATGACATCTGTTTGGAATCGGCATACTGCTGAACCAACTCCAGCACTTTGGCCGGGGGCGTAGTGCCCGTGTCTTTGACTATCCACAGCCCCGTGGTCTTATCTTTCTCAATGGAACCTGCCTTGAAGAAAGACAGCAACATCTTGGAGTAGTCCTGGGCTTGGCGATACAGCCCCATGGGGTTTAGTCGGCCCAACGAGTCGCGTACCGCGCCGTTAAACTCGTTCATGATGCGCTTGTCGATAGACGCGGCGGCATCTGCCACCTTAGTACGCACCTTGTCGATGGCGCTCACATCGTCAGAGTTAGCCATACCCTTGTACAGCGCCTTGGTGCCGAAGGCTTGTTGCGGGTTGGTGATGCCAAGCGAAGCCAAAACTGCCTGTCCATTCTTGGTAGCCCGAGACATGATTTTGACGGGCTCTTTGCCGGGAGCAGGCGGCACAAAGATGGTATCCATTGCCGCGATAGTGGTGTCCAACATGGACTGCGGATCAGTTACCCCAATGAGTTTTAGCAAGTTGGTCTTGAACTTGTCCCAGGCCGTGGCTTTTTTCCAGGGTTTGACCGCCAATGCCTTTTGCAGATCCAGGCTGGTCATGGCTTCCGTCACAAATTCAGACAGACTTTCCCGGGCGTCTTCACTCAGGTTGATGGTCTTGTCGTTCTTAGCGGCGCGCCAGATCTGGTTTAGTTCACCAACAGCGGCACGTTGTGCATCAGTCCAGGTGTTGGGATTGGCACTAAGGACTCGTTCAGATGCCGCATGAGTCGCCTCATGTAGCAGGGTTTCCTCGTCAAGGCCTGTATCTGTATCCAGCCAAATCTTCTTGCCGTCACTACGGGCAGCACCACGGACGCGGACTCCTACGTCGTTCACCAAGTTATCCACGACTTCCACATCAGTCTTACTCAGCAGCTTCTTCAAGGTCTCAGCCAGTGAGCGGGCGAGTTTCGTCTCGCCTTGTGTAGATAGCAGGTCAAGGGCGCCGATGAGGTTATCGGTGCGGAGCATGCTAACGACTTCTGGCGACAGGGCGCGGCCTTCACTCACCGTCTGGGAGTAGCGGTCTTCGCTAACCCGTTGCTCAATCATGTCCATGACCCGATTGGCTTCGACGTATTCTCCTCGCTTGATGAGGTCATCAAGGTGCTTGGCATGTCGTGCCTGCAAAGTGAAGTCTTTGCGGGTTGCCAACTTCACGGCGCGGTCTTGCGTAGTCTTTTGGCCCTTGGCCTCTTGGGCTTCCTTCTTAGCCTTGTCTGCTTCCGTACGCGCTATGTTGGCTTCAGCTTGGGCGCGCTTGCGCTCTTCCACCGCGCGCTTACGCTCGGCTTCGATGCGTTCGGCCATCTCGGTGGCTTCGCGCCTACGGGTTGCCTCTTCGTCTGCCGTCTCCTCCACAACTTCGGGGGCCGCTTTGGTTTCCTGGGTACGGCGCTCATTAGCCGCACGGATCCGATCGGTATGCTCCAGAAATTTCTTAGCAACACGTTGGGGTCCAGCACCGCCCTCTTTCTGAATCACCTCCGCCAAACCAATGGCTTCTTTGCGTGTAGCCTCGGGCATCGTCAAGTCCTGGGCAACTTGGTTCAGTCGCTCTAAGACAGGGAACTGCTGGGGTGCAGGCGTTGGCGCCGGGGCGGCTAGAGCCGGAGGAGTTGTAACAGGAGCCGGTGCTTCAGGCGTTTCGGCAACGGTAGGCGCAAGAGTAGGCTCAACAACCGGCGTTGCAGGTGTTTCGGGAGCGGCGGGAGGCGCACTTAATGTATCGGGCTGCGCGACTTTAGCAGCTCTTCCCTTGCGAGCAGGTTGCTTAGGAGGTACCAGTCCGAGTCCGACAGGTTCTGTAGGGGCGGGGGCGGTTCGAATTCCGTCTCCAGTTCCCACAACTCCTGTGTCGGTAGTCCCGCTAGGAACTCCCAGGCCAGGCTCACTTCTTCTGGGCTCAACACTCGGCTTAGGTGCAGGCGTTTCAGCTCTCGGGACATTAGGGGCCTCCTCAAACGCTGGCACGGATGGGGCCAGTAAAGAACGCAGTATACGGGCCTGAGGGCGGTTGCCTTTTATTAGCCAAGGTTTGGCGTCTACGAGCGCCTGTACCTCGTCGGCGGTGCGGCCTACTACGTTATCTGCAAACCAACCAGCGGAGGAATCCAGTTTGACACCGGTGTCCAGGATGTCCTGGGTGGTAAACGGGCGAGGAGCGGCAAAATCTGCCGCCCGCTCGGGGCCAGCAGTCCACATCAGGGGGTTTGTGACTTCTTCCCGGCCAACCGTGGGGACTTCTTCCTCAGGCTCAGGGGTAGGCGCGGGTGTTGGTTCCGGTGCCGTTTCGGCGCGCTCGGGGCCCTTAGCCCAAAACTCGCGGTCGGTTACTTGTTCACGCCCTTCCGTTGGCACTTCGGCCTCGGGTGCGGGCAACAACGGAGTAGCCGTTGCTTTTGGTTCCTCAGCAAACTCTTCCGCAACCGTTTTGGCAGAGCGTGGTGTGGGTTCCTCAACAGGGGCGGGCGCAGGTCTAGCCATCTCCCTGCGCGCAGCATTGCGTTCCAGGACGCTGCTGGCGCCGCCCAACGGGCCGCCTACAAGCCCGGCCAGATACGCCGCCTCGCCATACTCTTTCATGGCGTCAGCATCGGTCAACGGCAACCCTGCTTGCCAGCGCTCCATAATCTGCTGGCTAATTTCAACCGGTATGTTCGCTGCCCCGCGAGCTACGCCACGGGCAGTCGCGCCGGACAAAGACTGCCGGGCTTTATTGGCAAGGGCAAGTTCGGCATCTGCAGTACGCAACGCGGCATCGTCCGCGATGCCCAATACGCCTTTAACGATCCGTTTACCAAAAACAAAGGCTTGGCCCGCGCTTTCTGCCAGGGCCTGCCCCGTTGCGGCTGTTGCCGCCTTACCTGTGTCGATTTTGACGGGCTCACCTTTTTCCAGCTGCTCTCCTGCCTGTCTCTCAACATCAGCACCAAAGAACATCGGATATGCAGCGGCGGCTGCCCCTAACGTGCCACCAACAATTGCGCCAGGCACCCCGCCAACAGGCGCGCCAGCCATAGCGCCTAACCGGGCCCCGCCAGCAATAGTGGCCATGGTGCCGCCTTGCCCAGCAATAGCACGAGGAATCTGAGATACGGCTTCTCCCGCAGCGGAAAGCAAGCCTTTGTCTTGGTACGCTTTTTTGACGGCTGCAAAGGAAGGCCCTTCGCCAGTCTCTTCCGAAATTTTTTGGCCGCGTTTAACGCCCGCAACCCCAGCTTCTTCTGGGGAACCAAATAGCGCCCCTGCCGCAGTGCGCATTGAAGATATAGGCTGCTCAAAACCTTTTTGCAGCTCCCCCATAAAGGTGGATTTCTTGGGCTCAGGCGCAGGGGCCTGCGCAGTCATATTCGCCCATTGCCATGCCGTATCTGGGTCGGGGGCATCAACTTCGAATGTCCGTCCCCCAACATCAACTTCATACGTAGGCATCTTATTTCCTTAGCGTTTGACTTCGCGCACCGCTCCCTTTGGCGGTAGGCCGTACTGGGATTGTACGGGAGCAGGGGCGGCGCCGCCACCCATTTGTGCCAATATCCTATCCTCTGTTTCTTTAATCATGCGATCCCGCATTCCGGGGTCTTTCTGCAGCGCCATCTGCATCGGAATTCCGCCAGCTTTAATCGCATTGTTTACGTTATCTTCCGCCATGTCGCGGATTTTGGCCAGCTGAAACGGAGTCAAAGCGCTGGACGCACCGGCGCGCATCCCTGCGGCTTTTAGTTGCGTTTCGGCGCTAAGGTCTGCCGCGCCTGCGCGTTCGCGCAATGTAGCCTGGTCTTTAGCCAAAGCAGCAGAATCTTTCTGATATTGCCGTTTAAGCGTAGCCAGATCGGCGCGGTTTTTCTGGGCGGCAGCCACATCGCCCACGGCTTCGTTGTACCGCAGTTCCTGGGCTTTGGCGTCAATCTCGTTGAGCTTGAGGTTTTGGTCGTACCGTTTCTCTTTGAGGCGCTGAGTTTCTGCCGCTATTGCATCTTCATACTCTACCTGTTTACGCAGGCTCTGCGCGCTGGACTGAGCAAAAGAGCCCGGGCCCATGTTGGCAATTAAGCGGTGGAATGTTGGGCGCCCCTTATCCGCTTCGAGTTTTGCTTCGCGTGCCGCATCGTCAGCCTTCATCATTCGGCGCAATTCAGCAGTCTGTTTTGCCGCCTGTTCCCAAGGCATTTCAGTGATGCCCTGCGCTTTCAGATGCGCCGCTCTTTCCGCAGCCAACCCGCCAGCAGTGGTTGGCATATCAGGAGCTTCAAACGGCTTAGTACGTGCCGCCTCCATAGCTTTCCACTCAGGAGAGTTGGTCAGGAGGGACATAACGCCTTTGCTTGCGGCAGGGGCGCCTGCTCCGCCAGCCCCAGCAGCGGCGGGTTTAGCCCCACCAGCGGGTCCAGCAGGCCCAGCGGGGGCAGCTCCTTGCAAGCCTGCTACTTTGGCCGCCATTTCGGGGGGCATGCCTTGCTTAACCAGCCGTGCGTATTCTGTTTGTTTATCGTTCTCCCCAGCGCTCATACTAGACGGCGCGCGGGCAGCTGGGGCGGCTTGCGGTGCCGCTTCCTTAGGCTCGTTGCTACGGATGTACTTGTCGTAGAACGGCGTCATGCTGTTGGGGTCTACCCCTTCCGGGACCAGATGTTTGCTCAGATAGCCAGCGTCGATGCCTGCGGCGCGCATGGGGCGCACAACTGCCGTGTCGTATGCACCGGCAAGTCCACGGACGGGCAATGCTGCTACGTCAGCAATTGCAGTGCCCGCGCGCAGGTTAGCGTCTTTGATGAACTCCCACACTTTTTTCAACGTATCCTGGTCGGATTCGCGCTGTTTTTCTTCCGCCGACTTGGACTCCGCTTTACCGCCTTCATCAAACGCAATGATCCCGCCGCCACAGAAGTCAAACATGCGGGGGTCCAGCTTGGCTTGCATCAGGCCGCCTTCGGCTGCGCTGACTGGTTCGGCTTGCATGGCAGCTTGCTCTTGGTTTGCGCTTTGTTGGGCAAGGGCTTGCATGATTCCTTCGACTTCCATGTCTTGCTGCTCGTCAACAGTAGGCTGTTGTCCTTGAGCGGCGCCCTGCTGCATCGCCATGCGCTTTTGATCGTCAATACGGTCTTCCAGAATCGCCCCGGCTACCCAAGGAGAGATGGTGGGGAATGCCCCCTTCTTTGCCGCCTCTAGCGTTGGGATAGGAGCGTTCTGGTATTTGGCAAGCTGCTCAATCAGGTTTTGCTTCATGGCTTGTCCTTAGGGTTTGTTGAACGATTCAAGCAGTTTGGAAATCTGACTGCCCTGCTGCAGCCACTCAGTAATTGGGTTCGTGTTTTGTGTGTTGACTTGCGTTGCCACCGGCATGCCGCTAAACAGCCCTTGCTTGATTTGGGCCATCTTGAGATCCCAGTCTCGCGCTTCTTCAAACTGCTTGCGATCAGCGGCAATGCCTTCGGCCTCAATGTCACGTTGGGCTTTGCCCGCCTCTTGCAGTTCGTTGAGGCTCTTGAGCCCAAAGTCTGACCCGTATTGCCGCGAGGCTTCTGAGGCTTTATCGGCCTCCATCTGACGCCCTTGCTCAGTATTAAACTGCTGCATGGCTTTGTCGAATGCAGTGGCATAGCCTTGACCCACAGTCTTGTTCTGTTCAGCCAACAAGTTACGAGCCGCTTCGCTTTCCATAATGGCTTGACGGCCCCCGCCAAAGCCACCAGCTTGGGTTAGCTTGGCCATACTAGGTTGCAGGTTAATCTGCGACTGACGGCGCATCTCAGCCAGCTGAGGATCAAGGGCGGCGCTTAGGTACGGGTTCATGTATTTGTTAGCCGCTGCCGTATCAAACGTGCCAGTCGTGAACTTGGTAGGGTCGTAGCCTGTGCTGGCTAGAGTGCTGGTCCCCGCAAAATATTGGTTCTGCAGATCAGAAGGCCCGGCAGTCAAGTCTCCCGTGTAGGCTTGATACGGCTTGTTGGCCGCTGCAATGCCTTGCCCAATGTTGGTGGTAATAGCATCCCCTGCCCACTCAGACAGGTTTCCGGCAGTGGACGTGCCCGTTGCGGGGCCGCCCGTGACAAAGCGCTGGATCCCATCCGTAATACCGCCTTCGCTGTAGCCCACCGATCCGCCAGGCATGTATTTGTCAGGGTTGATCTGCCGCCCTTGCTTTTTAGTGCCGGTACGGGCGATGCGGATCTTGTCCATCATCTGGTACAACTTCTTAGCACCCGCGTCGCTGTTGCCATTACCCAGGTGTGATACTACGTCAGCAGGCACAACGAATTCTCCATGGCTAAGTTTGGCGGGTTGTCGGTTGTCGATAGAGGTGTTGATCTTGTCGGCCATGCCGTCAGTATTCCCGCGCAGGTAGCGGCCACGAGCCGCCATGATGCCGCCTTGGGCGGCTTGTACCGTGTCCGGTTGTGTCTGCAACGAAGCCAATTTTTGTTCAGGAGTCATAATAGTCTCCACTGGAGCAGCGGCTGCATTTGCGGTTGTTTCTGCGGTTGTGTTTTTCTTAGCCCAAGGCATAGCCAAGGCAGGGGTTGCGGCGCCCACACCCCATTTATTTACGGGGGCAGCTGCCGGGGTGTAGTTGGCTAGGATGCCTTGCGCTTGTTGGTTCGCTGCGGCCTGCGCAGCAGCTACATCGCCCCCTGCGGGCACATATTGAGTGGGCGTAAAGTAGGTAAGTCCAGCACCGCCAGCACGGCGGTTGGGGTCGTTGTATTTAACAGGAGCATTGACTGCCGTGTACTGTTTAACGGTACCTTTGTAGCCCGGCGTCTCAGGCTTTGTCAGGCCAGTAGCCTTGGCCAGCAGGCCGCCAACCAACCCGATTTTGTCCCAGTCGTAGGTTGTTTTGCCGTTAACGGTTTTCTTAAAATAGTTTGCAATCTTTGAAACAATGCCAGGGTCGGCTTTGTAGGCGGCGCCTGAAATAATTTCGTTGATGCGCGCGGTGGTCTCAGGCGGAGCGTCCGTCATCGTCGTCGGGTCGATTCCGATTGATTTATAGAAATCGTCCTGCGCTTGCGCTTCGGTTTGGCCCAGGTCCCCGCCTTCTAGGTTGGGAGGTAATTCACCCAAGTCACCGCCTTCTAGGTTTATAGCCCCCGTATCGTCAGCTGAATTCCCGGTATCGAAACCGTCGTCATACCAATTACCCAGTTCGTCTTGCTGTAGAGCCATAGTTACCTCTTTTCATTCAATAAGGCAAGGAGGTCGTCTATGGACCCGCCTGCCGCCATTGTAGGCTGCCTTGACGATTTTCGATAGTCCGTCCGCAACGGGTCGCTAATCAAAGTTTCAACGTCTTCCATATCAATCTCTGCAACGCCAGGTTGCGTTGGTGCCGCCTGTTGTCCACCCATCAGGGCTAGAAGCGACAATAGGTCTATCCCAGAAGTCCCAGTTTGGGCTGTCGATGCTGTTGGCGGCTTGGGGATAGTTGGTGTTGTGGGCGTTGCAGGTGTCCCCGTTCCAGGTGTCCCCGTTCCAGATGTCCCCGTTCCAGGTGTCCCCGTTCCAGGTGTCCCCGTTCCAGGTGTCCCCGTTCCAGGAAGATCACTTTCATCCCCTAGACTCCCGCCTTCGTACGGGGGCAGATCACTTTCATCCCCTAGACTCCCGCCTTCGTACGGAGGTAAATCGCTCTCATCCCCTAGACTCCCACCTTGATACGGGGGCAAATCGCTTTCACTACCAAGGCTCCCGCTGTCAGGAGGCGGAAAATTTGGTACTACGTTATCAACAGGAATGGGCAACGTGTCAATAATGTCCTGAATACCGGCAGTTGTCCCATCGTCTTGGGGCGCAGACTGACTTTGGTCAATAATGTCCTGAATACCGGCAGTTGTCCCATCGTCTTGGGGCGCAGACTGACTTTGGTCAATAATGTCCTGAATACCGGCAGTTGTCCCGTCATCGTTTGGCCCCGTCTGCGTTTGTTCAACAAGTTGATCTTGAAGCCGCTGAACCTCATCCGTAGGCATGAACCAGGCATTTTGGGTTACATCGTAATATGACCCTTCAGGCTTTTGGTCAGCCATGGATATGGGAAGTAAGTCATATCCAAACGG
>Ga0181352_1000768_pt1 | contig 13171 bp, 8 predicted proteins | sample Fa13VDMLBSN_FD_130103 | JGI IMG/M metagenome (GOLD analysis project Ga0181352, IMG submission 130103) | Freshwater viral communities from Lake Michigan, USA - Fa13.VD.MLB.S.N | ecosystem: Environmental > Aquatic > Freshwater > Lake | place: USA: Michigan | collected 2013-09-23 | reverse complement strand
CTCATGATATTATTAGCTAAACTTTGGAGGTATCGTGAGCGATTTAGCAACCCTTGGCAATATGCCAAAAATCTTAGAATTAGAAGCCCTTATGAAGGCTATGCCACAGGTAGAGTCTCCCGCTCAGCATTATCATCTCAGCGGTGTTTATTGTCGGTCTCTTTTTATACCTAAAGGTTGTTTGCTTACAGGTAAGATTCATAACCACGAAAGCATTGGTATTCTAGCTCAGGGTACACTTCGTATCACAAACGGTGACATATCTACAGTCGTTACTGCACCTTACATCACAGTGGATAAGCCGGGTATTAAACGCCTAGGTTACGCTGAAACAGATTGCACATTTATTACAGTTCATCGAACTGACCTTGATAGTATTGACGCTATCGAAGAAGCGCTTGTATCTAATTCTTTTGAAGAGTACGAGCTAAAAACACAACAGTTAATTGGGGAAGGTTTATGAGTTTTATTGCTACGATGGTTAGTACCGCTGTAGGTGGCGGCCTTTTAGGGGGTATTGCTGGCGCTGCTGCTACTGGTGCTGCTGGTGCTGGTCTTGGTGCTGGTGTATCTGCAGCGACTGGTGGGGATATTGGTGAAGGCGCTTTAATGGGAGGAATTTCTGGTTTAGCTGGAGGCGCTTTATCTGTTGCCGCACCCGCTTTGCAAGGTGCAGGAGCAGCGACTGAGGCTGCTAAAGGAATAGGTACAGAAGCTGTTAAAGAGGTAGGTAAAGAAGCAGCTACTGAAGCTATTAAAACCGGCACAGAAGAAGCTATTAAAACAGGCACGGAAGAAGCTATTAAAACTGGTACGGAACAAGCAGTTACTAATCAAGGTATAGCTGCATTACCTAACGGGGCAACAACAATGCCCGTAGACCCGACAGCTGCAGTAAATCCAGCAAGTCAAACTGTAGTTAACCCAAACGTAGTTAACCCAAACGTAGTTAACCCAAACGTAGTTAACCCAAACGTAGTTAACCCAAACGTAGTTAACCCAAACGTAGCTAACGGTGCGCCAGTAGTACACGGACCACAAGTAGCTCCAAAAACGCTAGACCCTTCTACATGGGAAAAACTAAGTGTAGCAGCTAAAGAAGGTGAGGCTGGGTGGGGAGAAAGCCTATTAAGTAAAGCAGGGATTGCAGATGCAGGAACTACAGGCGGTCAGATAGGCGGACAAGCTCTTGAAAACGCGGTGTATGGTGCAGGTATTAACGGTCTACTTGCTGGTGCTCAAGGTCAAGATGTTGGTAAGGCTATGGGTGTCGGCGCAGTATCTGGTGGTATTGGTGGTGCAGCTGCCGGTGGTTTGGGTCATGCTCCTGGCGCAGTTGGTGAGTTTGCAAGAGCGCATCCTACGATTACTTCTGGTGCTATTGGTATGGGGGCTAATGCAGGGCTAAACAGTATGTTAGATTCTTCGGGTACTTCAGAAGAGGACTACTCATCCCCATTCACAACTAAGTGGAAAGTTAGTAAAAACTACAGACCTTTACTGCCTACAGGCCATTCATTTACTTATGCAGGCGGAGGTATCACTGACTTAGATGCTTACGACCAAACACCGCAGATGCAACGTCCAGGAACACTTGATATCCCTAACCGCAACGAAGTAGCAAACAATCAAGGCTATCTAGGTGACTCTGTGCAACTGATGGCACACGGTGGTATTTCTGATTTAGGAGGATACTCTGATGGCGGACGATTGCTTAAAGGTCCTGGTGATGGCGTTTCTGACGATATACCTGCTTCTATTGGTGGTAAACAACCTGCTAGATTGGCTGAAGGTGAGTTCGTAATACCCGCACGTATTGTCTCTGAACTAGGTAACGGCTCAACGGATGCAGGGGCTAAACGCCTTTATCAAATGATGGAGCGTATTCAGTCAGACCGTAAAAAAACAACTGGTAAGGGTAAGTTTTCAGATAATCCTAAAGCCTACAAACACTTGCCAGCATAGGAGATAGACATGGCAACTTCTTATAAATACGTTCAACCTAGTCGAAAAGCTATAAAAAAGCCTGAAGAATCAGCGTACAAACTCGTAGATAAAAATGGTAAACCAAACGCAAAAAATCAAGCTAAGTATGATAAAGCGTTAAATGATTACTATACTCACAGTAGTGCTCCCGAAGCAGAAACGTATCGAGCAGAACAAATTAAGCAACAGTACGGCGGTATTTTAGATGCTGATGGTAAGCCTATATTTACGGATAAGGATTTTACTAACTTAGCATCTGGTAAGTATGATGCTAAAGTATTTAATACTAAGTTAACAAACCTTGCATCCACTGCGATGCTTGACCCTAATTACAATACAGACTACGCCAACGTATCTGGGGGAGCAAAAGGTAAAGTATACCAAGCAGATTTAGCTAAACTAGCTAGTGACCCTGCACAACTACAAAAAATAATGGCTGCCAACAGGGCAGCCTCAAAAGCTGCTGCTGACAAAGCTAAAACCGATGCTGCTACTAATAAAACTAAATTTGAAAATGCTCAAAAAGCGAAACAAGAAGAAGCTGAAAAGTTTAAACCCTATACTACAGACGCCTCTGGGTATAATACGTTGTATAAAAATACACCGAACCAAAAGCTTACTCAAACAGGAGCAGATAAAGATACAGACGCTTTCTTTACTAGAGGTATTGCAGGGTTAGCTAAATCTAATATACCTCCTGCTACTGGAGCCGTACCGCCTGCAAATACTGCGCCTGCTTTAAGTAATGTTACACGAGTAGCTCCAGATGCAAACACAGGGGTATTACCTGCAAACACAGCAGGATTAATAAACCTTCCTCAAAACTTAACTCCAGCTCCAAACCCAGTATTAGATACTTCAGGTAAAGGACTTGGTGGGCTACCTACGACACCTATGAAAAAAGGCGGTATTGCGTCTCTGTCAGCAACAAATAAGTTTGTTGCAAAGACTCATAAAGTGCCTGTGACAGGCATCGCTAAAGCCCTCAAAGCTAAGATGAGTAAAAAATGAGAGTAGCTCCCGTTTGCACAGATTATGTCCATCAGACATGGCCTAAAGTAAAAGACTTCCTTTTAGCAGGAATACTTGAAGGTGCCGATACCGCACATCCAAATAGTGTATATAATATAGACCATGTGTTGGGGTACTTAGTTTCTGGCGAGTGGGAGCTTATTGTTGGTGTAGATGACGATAACATTATTCATGGGGCTGCTACGGTAGCATACATCAACTATCCTTTGCATAGAGTAGCATTTGTTACTTCTCTAGGCGGTAAGCTTGTATGTAGTAGGGATACAGTATCTCAACTAAAAGAATTTTTAAAATTACGCGGTGTGACGATGATGCACGCTTACGGCAGAGAGTCTATATCCCGCTTGTGGCAACGCCATAACTTTAAACCCCGCTGTACTTTATTGGAATTGCAATTATGATTATTAAATATTGGAAAGAAATCTTCAGCACATATGTTGTGCCTAAATTCTATGGCGGTGGCGGGGGTCAAACCTCTACTTCTTCAGTATATCAGCGTAACATCCCTAAAGAGTTAGCACCTTATTACAACGTGCTTCTTAATGCGGCTACGCGACAAGCGTTTACTACAAAAAGCCATCCAGCAGAAAACAAACCTACAACAGTGATGCCCTATCAAGATTGGTATGGAGGTTCTAATTACGCTTCATCTGTAAAACAGCCAGACCCTACTACGATGGCTAAAGGGGGCGAAGTTAAACATTTTGCTAATGCAGGGGTAGTTAATCAATCACCAATAGACTTATCTAACCTAGACGGGTCTAGTATATCTAGTAAGATAGAAGAAGCTACAGGCATTCAGCCCTATGAACCTTATGGTAAAGATAAAGAAACAGGCATAGTAGACCCTAACGCTTATGTTGCTGGGTTATCCCCTTTATCTCAAGGCGCTATAAATAGTGCGGCTAACTTAGGTACCCCCAGTCAGTTTGGTACAGCTACTAATATGGCTACTTTAGCGGGTATGGGTGGCGTAAATACGGTAGATACAGCTCTTAACTACGGTCAACAGGGTACTAATGCAGGGATTAACGCAGCTAACTTAGGGCTTAATGCGTCTGACATAGCTCAACAAAATGCAAGCACACTTGGTGGCGCGGCTTTAGGGTATGGTCAAGCAGGTAGCAATGCAGCTACTCAGTATGGTACAGATGTAACTGATAAGGCTCAACTTGATAAGTACATGAACCCGTACTTAAGTAAGTCGTTAGACCCTCAGTTAGCATTGATGAACCAACAAAATGCTATTGAGAACCAAAAGACTAATTCCCAAGCTGCGCAGGCAGGAGCCTATGGTGGTAGCAGACAGTTGGTAGCTAACTCACTTAATAACCAAGCTAACGATTTAGCTAAAGGGCAAGTCATTGGTGCAGGGTATAATCAAGCCTATAATGCAGCTAATCAGAATATGCAGAATGTGGCTAACCTAGGTATGCAAGGAGCTCAGTCAGGTCTTGCTGGAGTTAACGCGGGTATCAATGCAGGTCAATATGGTCTTCAAGGGGTTCAAGCAGGTATCCAAGGCCAAAACACAGCTATCCAAGGTGCGGGTGCAGGGTTGCAAGGTGTTAGCGGAGCTCAGTCTGGGTATGGTTTAACTAACGCAGCAAGTAGTAATTTAGCGGGTATTGGTACAAGTGAGCTAGGTGCTAACCAATCTATTATCGGTACGCAGAATCAACTAGGGCAGAATGTACAAGCTATTGAGCAGGCTAAAAAAGATGCTATGAAAAATGTTTGGGAGACTCAACAGAATCAGCCTTGGCAGGTTTTGGGTCAATATGCCAATATGCTTAACGGTGTACCCACTACAAACGTAGACGTAAGAACTCCTGCTCCTAACGCGTTCTCTCAAGCACTAGGAACTGGGATAGCAGGAGCATCAGCGATAGCTCCCTACGTAACTGGGAAACCTTCCAAAAAAGGTGGTGTCATTAAAAAGCCTAAAGCTCAAGGTAGCGGTATTGGTGACTTGGCTGTATACAATGCAATGAAAGGGGGTAAGTAAGATGATGGAATCACCTTCAAAATATTCTGTAGAGCAACTACTTAAAGCACGTCAAGATGGCGTGCCTGACTATATTGTTGTGCCGATGATACAAAAAGCGATGGCTGAAAAACAGGCCTCTCAAAATCAGCAATCTATGCAACAAGGCGCACAGAAACCTCCTACCGTAGCACAGCAAGTATTAAGCTCAGCTGCTCAGACAATGAATAAAGAAAAGCAGTTAGAGGGTATGCCGGATATCCCAACTGAAGATGTTAGTGTAACGCCTAGAGGTATGGGTAAACACCCAATGGCTGATGTGCAGGAAGAGATGGGCGAAGAACCAGAAACTATGGCAACTGGCGGTATCGCTTCACTTCGCAGTGGACTACCTAGTGAGTATGCACACGGCGGGATTATTGCGTTTGCTAAGGGTGAAGAAGTTCCTAGTCCAGAAGAAGAAGATGCTGTTGAATTACCCGCTATTGTTAACCGCCATAAAAATATCTTTGGTCAGTCTAAAAATGATGTCCCTAAAGACTATCCTGATGTGCCTGCAAATGTGGCAGATGCTAGAAGACTTATTGATGAAGCCTACTCACAGTTTGATAACCCCGATGACTTTGTAACTAAATGGCGTGGTAAAGGTGCATCTGACTTGCCTACTTATAAAAAGAACGCTCATGAGTTTTTGAAAAAAACAGGCTGGAAAGAAGGGGATAAACTAAACCTTAAAGATGCTAAAGATGTAAATCGAATGATGTCCGTTATTGCTCAACAAGAAATGGGTGCGCACGTAGCTCCTGATAAGTGGGATGCAGTAGCGGCAGGTAAATATAAGTTAGGTGAAGGTGTTCCAGCAGCAAAAGCAAAAGAAGCCGCTCCTCAAGGTATTGCATCATTAATGCAGCCTAAAGAAGCTTCGCCGTTAGATTTGTCAGAGTTAGAAAAACTTAAGTCCTCTAATGAAGATCGTGACTTGGCTACACAAATGGCTAAAGGCGAGAGCCTGTACGGTACTAACCCAGACTACGAAAGACGTGCTAAATCCTACGATGAGCAGGAAACTAAACTTAAAGGTGATGACGATAAAGCCATGTGGAAAGCGCTCATGCACGCAGGTATTGGTATGATGAGTGGTAAATCTCCTAACTTTATGTCTAACTTAGCATCGGGTGTTACTGCTGGCGCTGAAGACTACGAAAAAACTCAAGAAGATATCGAAGCTAAAAAAGCACGTCTTGCACAACTTCGTGATGCTCTGGGTGATGCACGCCGCCAAGAAAGACTGATGATTGCTAAGTACGGTGCAGATAGCGTTCAAGCATCTAAAGCATCAGATAAAGCCCTTGCATTAGAAGCAGCGAAACTTAGAGCTTCTCGTGGTGAACATGAGCTATCTGCTGAAGTACAAGGACAAGCAAATGCTATTAGAGCGGCTGAAGTACCTAGTACGATTGCTATGCATGAAGCGGCAGCTGAAAACTATCGGTCTGATGCAGATAAAAATAGATTAGCTGCTAGTCCAGAGATGAAAGTGAAAGAAGAGCTTAAAGCATTAGAAGACCATATGCATAATCAGATAACTATTATTAATAGTGCAAATTCTACAGAGGACGAAAAAGCCGATGCTAAAGCTGAGTTAGGAGCATATAAAAAACGCTATGCTGAGCTAAGTAAAATCCCTATTTCTGCTCCACCTGCTTCAATCACTCCAGAGTCTAAAGGGTATTTACCGTTCTCAATACCTACTGATGTAATGGGTCTACTTAAAAAACACTTACCTACTTCTTAACTAACAGCGAGCATACTATGGCAACATTAGACGATATTGGAGAAGCACTTAAAGCCGCAGATGCCGCTGGCGATGAAGAAGGTGCTAAAAGACTGGCTGAGTTCTATAAGCAGGCATACGATGCACAAAAAGAAGCACAGGCACAACAGCCTGATGAGCGCAACGAACTATTAAAAGGGCTTATATCAGGTACGGCTGGTGTAGCCAGAGGGTTTGTAGGTACGCCGTTAGAGGATATCGGTAAGTCTTACGATATGCCAAAGTTAGAAGAGTTTGGTAGGGGTGTTCGTGAAACAGCTAAAACCTACGAAGATTATGATGCGAGTAATATCCACTCTGTAGGTGACGTTATGCGTCACCCCATTGACGCACTCCAAACAGCTGTCGGTACAACAATACCTCAAATACTTCCTACTTTAGCTGCTACTGGGGCTGGTGCTGCTGGCGGTGCTGCATTAGGTGCTCCATTTGGTCCAGTAGGTGCTGGTATCGGTGCTATTGGCGGTGGTATAGCTGCCGGTTTAGGTGCTGGCGGTGTGCAAGAGTATTCTGCAATTCGTGAAAAGCAACGTGAGCACGGGCAAGAAGATATTGGTAAAGCTATAGAGTACGCTACCCCTGCTTCGCTTTTAGAATTACTTGCAACCTACCTAGAAACTAAAAGCACTAAACTTCTTCCTGCGCCTTTACGTACCGCGATTATTGATGGTGCTATGAAGCGTATTGGTACAGCAGGTGTTGCAGAAGCAGGCACAGAGTATATCCAAACTGCGCTTGAGCAGTTAGGTGCAAGTGAAGATATTACAACCCCCGAAGCGGGTGAAGAGCGTAATCTTAGTGCAGTACTTGGTGGTCTTGGCGGTGCGGGATTTAGAGGGGGTGTTGAAGCAGTTGGTAAAATATCTGGCACACCAGAAGTTACTACACCTACAGAACCTGTAGACTCTACAGAAGAGCCAGAAGTAGACACGACCACTCCACCAGCAGGTCAGCCTGCTGCAGGTACACCTCTACCTGACAGAAACGATGTTAATATATACGAAGGTGTCGAAGCTGCTGGGGTAGACCCGTTTGAACATGATGAGCTTTTTGATGAGCTTATACATCCTAGACATTATGAATCCCCTGAATCTATAGATAGATTAGAAGAGCACCTTAATGCAAACCCTGAAATCCTCCCTAAAGATTTTGACGACAGTCTGTGGGCAGAACATATTGCAAAGCAGAGAAGTCGTGTAGAAGGTGTAACAACACCTACTGAAGAAGTTAAACCACAAGCTGAGAACGTAGCGCCAGAAGTAACAGAGCTAGAAGTAACAGAACCTGAAGAGAAAGCAGAAGAAGATACTAAGTTCGAACCCGTGCATATACCTTATGAGTCTTCAGAAACTCCAGGGCAAAGAGGAGCTTCACATTATATTAACTATGCAGGTAGGATGATGACTGTCCGCAATGTTAATGGTACGCTTGTACCTTTCTATTTAAGTACAGGCAGTGGAGGTAAGAAAAACGTAGCTTCAGGTAAATGGTATCCGTTCTTTGGTGTGGGTAAAGATGGCTGGATAAATAAAACCAGCGAAGCTGATATGAATTCTTATTATGGGAGTCCTGCGCTTAAAGCTGCTGCTGAACATCTAGATAGTACGGTAGGTGATATTCGTAATGATACCACTATACCGAAAGTAGGTGCTGAAGGTAAGCACATGGACTTCATTAACTACGGACTTACCCCAACAGATTTCAAATCTCCTGACACTGTAGGCAGAGTTAAAGAGAACGTAGATAAAATAGTTAGTGCTGTTGATACTCCTAAAGAGCCTAAGCCCTCTGTGTCTAAATCAAGTGCCTATACAGGACACACTGTGGAGTCACTGCAACCTCATCTTACACCAGAGATGAAACGCCTTATCGAGAGCGGTAAGCTTACTTTACATGATACGAAAGACACACTACCCGGCGAAGGGCATCCAGATAACGTACAGGGTCTTACAACACCCGAAGGTGAAGTGCATCTTGTTGCCGATAAGTTAACCCCAGAGGCGCTACCTAAAGTGGCGATGCATGAGATGGGTGTGCACGTTGGTATGAGAGGTATGGTGGGTGATAAAGTCTGGGGTGATTTAACGTCTCAAGCGCTAACTACTAAAGGTGAAGCGTTTGACCGCGCTCGCAAATCCGTGCCTGAGAATACGCCAGAACACTTAAAGGGTGAAGAAACTCTAGCATACCTAGTTGAGAACTCTCCTAATCTACCTATTGTAAAACGTGCAATATCGGCGGTTAAAAACTGGGCACGTACGACCTTTGGTGCAAAACTTAGTATTACCGAGTCAGACATCCACCATCTTGCAACTAAAGCACTGCGTAAAGAATCACAAACTTCTGAGCGTTCTGTACGCGAAGGTACAGCTTATGCAAGAAAAGCACAAGATAGAGAGTTAGGTGAACAGTTAGGGCAACAAGACTTATTTGAATTTGTTAAAGAAGTCGCAAATGCGCCTAGAAAGAATTCCCGCATAGGTATGGCTCATGAACAAGTATTAGAACGTGTACCAGAACTCACTGAATCAGCTACCAAAATGATGGATATGCTGTATGACAACGGTATGCTTGTAAGAGGTACTAAAGGTAATTTAGCTAAAGGGGTATCATCTGAAGATGTTGAAAACTTTGCCAAGTCTAATCCAGAGTTTAGAAAGCTAGCAGAAGCGCATGATGCTTTGGTTGAAAAATATAAACCAGTTGAACCTTATCAATCTCTACCTACCCCTGCAACAAAAGCTGAAATGCAAGGAGCATTAAAAGATAAGCAAGTCGTTAATATAAATCGACCTATCCCAGACGGGTATAAAGTAAAACTACGCTTAGATATCCCAGCCTATAAACGGTTTGGGGTTTGGGTGGTGACTGCTCACGAAGGGAATACCAAAAAGAATTCTATATTTGGTGTAGATACAGCTACGCCCATTGCCTATTACAGTCATGCTGTTGCAGACAACCCTAAGTTTAGTATAGAAGAAACAGGGGCGTTAAAGATAGCGGACAAGACTCGTGATAAATACCCTTTGGCTACGGTTGATGGTGAGTACGTTAATATGTCAGCGCAAGAAGCTAAACGATTAGCTGATGAAGCAATGACTAACCCTGATTGGGTGCAAGTGGGCATGGACCCAGAACGCCATTCATATTTCTACGATAGAAAAACCATGCGACCTATAAAATCGGGTTCGAGAGTTATTCAAATCGGAAGTATTCTGATGGTAAAAGACCCTGTATACGGTAAGAAATCAGAGTACGTGTACTCAGTTAAGTCTGACGTAGATGATTGGGCGAAGAGCGTAGAAGACCGTAGAAAAGGTAATCTACCTCCTAAAAAAGAAAAGCCTGATAAGACGGCCGCAGAGTCTTTACGAAAAGCGGCTAACAAGTTTGAGACTATGTATTTTAGTCATGATGCGGCGCTTATAAACGATGCAAGACATTATCTAGAAGCTGCTGGGTACGACTTCAAACACATTGAGCCCGTCCTATCGGCAATGAGCCAAGCCCAAACAGTTAACGAGACTTCAGTATCAGCAGAGGGTACGCTACAAGGAGAGTTAGTATTTAACAAAAATCTCTTAATGTGGGAAGCTGTATACAATAAGAACAATGTAATCAATCTAGCTACTATCCTTGAAGATGCAGGTAAAGTATTAAATTACTCTAATCAAAAAATGAGAGTACTCTGGACAGAGTATATGGTGTCTAAGCGTATTGAAGATTTACATAGACGTGCAGATAGTTACGCGGCGCAAGCTGATGCAGAAACTGACGCTAATTTAAAAGCTGAATTGCGTAAGAAAGCTCGTGAAGAGTTAGACAAAGCTCAAAGAGAGCCTATTACTAGGGATGAAGCTCGAGTCAATATTCAGAAAGCTCAGATGGTTCCGGCCTTAGCAAAGGCTGAGGATATGTGGCATAAGATTAGAGAGAATACTATTAAGACTCTTGTGTCGTCTGGCAGATACTCTGATAAGCAAGCTCGTGCCTATTTAGATGCCGCCGCTTATGCACCGTTCTACCGTATCATGGATGAGAAAGATGCTGAAGATACTATAGACTCTATGGCTCAAGGGCGCTACTCAGCCTCCCATAACAATATCCAGAAAGGGCAAAAACAATATAAGCTCAAAGGGTCATTTAGAGAAGTCGATGATATGCTCGATAATATCGAGAAGTGGCAGTTGCATAGTTTTGCTATGGCAATGAGAGCTGAGAAATCGGCGGCGCTTGTAGATACTATGAGACGCTACTTCCCCGAAGGTACTATTGAGCGAGTGCAAGGTACGAAGTCAGACAAAGCCAATACGGTTACTACTTAATTCCACGGTAAAAAACAGTACTGGAAAATAAACGACCCTCTGTATAGGTTTGCATTTACGGGTAGTCCTCTAGCATTAGGCTCACTTGGGTTTACAGCTAAAGCGGCTAATCTATTAAGAGACAGTATTGTACTTCCTCCACCCTTTGCGTTTGTGCAGGTTATTAAGGACGTGGGTGATGCTATGTTCTTATCAGGTACTAAAAATCCTGTCATGCTGACTTTAGAAATTATGAAGCAGTTTGGGTTGACTGCCGCTAATCAGTTTGCACCTACTAAGTTTGCACCTACTGAGGCTCACTTAAAAACTAAACGGACAGCTTCGACAGGAAGTAAAGATACTGTAGGTGATGCAAGAGCCGTTGGGGTTAATGATATTGCGTACCATACGCATAGAGGGGATGAGACAGGTAAGTGGAAGAAAGTTAGACAGGCGTGTGAGAAACTAGCTATGGCTGGGGACAATGCTATTCGTCAAGCTATCTATCAACGTACTATGGATGAGAACCCAGATAGCCCTAATGCAGAACGTATAGCAATGCAGAGAGCTTATGACGTTATTAACTTCCGTAGACGTGGAGCGAGCGCTACACTAGAAGCTGCAAGGCAACGTACTGCTTTCTTAGGTGCATTTATGCAATCTATGCGAGCTACATACCAAGTACTATCTGGTAGAGGGTTATCACCTACTAAACGCTCAGAAGTATATAAACGGTTGATAATGACTTCAGCGGCTGTTATGGCACTAACACTCGTGCATGATATGTTAATGGGGGATGACGATGAGTACGATAAACTCGATGTTAAAGAGAAAGATACTCATATCTATAACGTCATTCCTGGAATGAAATCTACGTCTTTCTCTTTACCTCAGCGGTTAAGTATCTTCTCTATCCCTGGGATTGTTATGCACCACGCTTACAATATGGCGAAAGGTAAGGAGAAAATAGGTGACGTGGATGATGTGCGCTCAGAAATGAAACGGGCTGCTTTAGCTTCTCTTGTACCCCCTATGGGATACTCTTTTTGGAAACCTGCATTTGAGGGGGTTATAAATAAAGATTTGTACACTATGCGCCCTATTGTTTCAGAACGCTTAGTTAAGACAGATACAGAGGAGCAGTACACTGCAGATACTTCAGAGCTTGGTAAGTTAATGGGGCACTTAGGCGTATCGCCTTTGAAGTTTGACCATTTCATTAAGGGTTGGTTTGGTTATGCAGGGTCAGGACTTCTTGCCTTTACAGACGGTGTAGCCGCCGCTGCAGGTGTACCTTATAAACAAATGACGCACTCAGAAATGATTAGAAAAGTCCCTGCGATGTCTGCATTTATGCCCAAAGACAAGTATGAGCAAGCCCAAGCTACATTCTATAAAGTAAGTAGTGAAGTAGAGCAAGCAGTTAATACGGCTAACAAGATGCGTAATGAAGGTAGAACGAAAGAGGCTGAGGCTTATAAGAAGGAAAACAAAAAGTACTTCCAGAATGGTGTTCACGGCAAGTTAAGTAGTATGGGCACTCAGATTGACAATGACAATAAACAGATTCGTAAAATATTAGCTTCCTCTAATACAGCTATATCTCCAGAAGAAAAAGCTAAACGAGTCAAGATTCTCAAAGATAGAGTTGGTCGGGTGGAAGCTCAAGTATTTAAGATACAGCGAACACTTAATCCGTAAAAGAGAGGGGGCGTTAAGCCCCCTTTTTCACCCCATCTGCGTGGTATCTAAAACCAGTGCAATTACTGCAGGACTGTCCTGCACCGTACCAGCCGACATCCTAACTTTAGTTGTGTCGAGTAGGATACCAATTTTCTTCAAGTCCTCTACTAAGCATTTATACGACAACTGCTTTCTCGCACACCACGATTTAAACACTGATGCTATGATATAGGCTCTATGCGTATCTGGCTCCCTGCGTATCACAAGCGCACCGCGAGGAGTTTCAATAGGTACACCAAGTGTCCCTGCAATAGTAGGGGGCTTATTATTTATTACAAGCTGATT